>Ga0163180_10000983_pt1 | contig 16287 bp, 13 predicted proteins | sample AtlANTMetagenome_2_FD_109647 | JGI IMG/M metagenome (GOLD analysis project Ga0163180, IMG submission 109647) | Marine eukaryotic phytoplankton communities from the Atlantic Ocean - Atlantic ANT 4 Metagenome | ecosystem: Environmental > Aquatic > Marine > Oceanic | place: North Atlantic Ocean...
ACTTTTCAGTTCATTGAAATTCCACCACGTTGAAGGGTTGACGCTGGTGTGCGCTCGGTATAGTTGGCAACGGTCATTTCGGTGGCTGCCCTAGGTAGGGGCTTGTAGCTCAGCTGGTTAGAGCGCGCGCCTGATAAGCGCGAGGTCGGCAGTTCAAGTCTGCCCAAGCCCACCACATCCCGGGGAATAATGGGGGCGTAGCTCAGTTGGGAGAGCATCTGCTTTGCACGCAGGGGGTCGCAAGTTCGATTCTTGTCGCCTCCACCCCCGGGAAGGGCAGCCACCGAGCCCTTTTCATCCTCTTCCTGTTGATACTGGCAGGATGCGGAGCGAAAAGGGCTCGGACGGGCCTTGTACTTGAAGATCAGGGTTCGATCTATCTGGTGGTCAATCCCACTCAGAAGACCAAGTTGGAATTGAACGGTGAAGCCGAAGCGATTCGGAACCTACTGGGTTGTAAAGTCAAAGTGGGTGGCCGGATGAGCTTGGGTACCCTTAAGGTTGAAGGCTACGAAGTCATCGACGCCGGGTACGGTAGCCGGCCTCACGTGGGCGTGATTCAGCGCTATGGTGAGGGCTTGCGGATTCACGACGTGAATTCGGGAGCCTTACTGGAACTGGTGGGAAATAAGGCCGATAGTCTTTGGGACTTTGAGGGTGCCACCGTATTGGTCAATGGGATTGTCGTGGGGCCCCATCTGGTCCGTGTGATGTCGTATCGAATTCTATTGGCGAATGATAGCGGCAATGTCCCACCATCGGGTTAGTTCGAGCGCCTCCAATTGGATGGACATATGGCTCGCCACGCACTTCTTTCTGTCTCGGATAAAACTGGGATTGTCGATTTCGCCCAAGGCTTATCAAAGCTGGGTTTCACCATTTTGTCGACGGGGGGCACGGCGAAACGTCTGACCGATGCCGGTATCCCGGTTGTGAAGGTGAGTGACCATACGGGACACCCGGAAATCATGAATGGAAGGGTTAAGACTCTGCATCCCAAGATTCATGGTGGGATTTTAGGTCGACGGGATCAGGATGCTGCGGAAGCATCCCAGTGTGGGATCGGCTGGATAGATGTCGTGGCCTGCAATCTCTATCCGTTTGAATCCACCATCAGTCGGGAGGATGTAGATCCCGCCGAGGTGATCGAACAAATTGATATTGGTGGTCCTTCCATGGTCCGGTCTGCCGCAAAGAATCATCGGGACGTCATCATCGTGACCGATCCGAGTGATTATGAGGATTGCCTCGCTGCGCTGGAGAGCGATGGTGTGGATGGCGCCGAAAGACAACGTTTGGCATGGAAAGCGTTTCGGCACACTGCGAACTACGATGGCATTATCAGCGGTTGGTTTGGGCGTCAGATTGGGGAACAGTTTCCCGATGAGACGGGGATACCCATTCGGCGGATGGAAAAACTTCGCTATGGCGAAAACCCCCACCAAGCGGCGACGTTTTATGCCGAACCCGGCCTCAATGGCAGAACGCTGGCCCGGGTGAAGCAACTACAAGGTAAGTCTTTAAGCTTCAACAACCTCGCGGATATGGACGCAACTTTGCGTGCCGTCTTTCATTTCGACGAGCCTGCCTGTGTGATCACGAAACACATGAACCCTTGTGGCGCTGCGACCCATGTCGACGGTTCCGAAGCCGCCTTCTTGTTGGCACTGTCTGCTGATCCCGTGTCAGCCTACGGTGGGATTGTATGTTTCAATCGACCGGTAGACGAAGAAACGGCGAGAGCACTCCGGAAGAGCCGGACCTTCTTTGAAGTCGTGGCTGCCCCGGGCTTTACCCCCGGTGCCCGAGAACTCCTGTCTGTGAAAGAAAAACTACGTGTGATGGAACTCCCGGAAGATTGGAAAGACTGCGCCCCGGATGGTACCGATGCACGCCGCGTCCAGGGCGGCTGGCTCCTTCAAAATTGGGACCTCGGTGCACCCATTACCTGGAACATTCCGACAAAACGTAGCCCCACTCCGGATGAGGAGGGTGCCTTACGTTTCGCCTGGGGAGTGGTCCAGCATGTGAAATCCAATGCCATCGTCATGGCCAGGGCGGAGGACGGCGGTTTTGTCTTGAATGGCGTAGGCGCAGGTCAAATGTCACGCGTCGATTCGGTCCGGATCGCTATTTCAAAGGCGACTCGGCCTGTCGAAGGTTCAGTCATGGCTTCGGACGCATTCTTCCCATTTCCAGACGGTGTGGAAGAAGCTGTCGCTGCGGGAGTCGCTGCCATCATCCAGCCGGGTGGTTCTATCCGCGATGATGCTGTCGTCGAAAGTGCCGACAAATTCGACGCTACGATGGTCTGTACCGGGGCTCGACATTTCCGTCACTGAGCCGCAACCGGTATTATCCGGGCGTGTCTGAACAATTTTGCTTTTCTTGCGGCGCGGAAACTGTTGCTCTCGGGCAACAGTTGGTGCCCGTTTGCGCGAACTGTAAAGCCAGGGGCGTGGGCGAGCGGCTGACGAAGCCAGAATGGATGCTCCGGGTCGAAGGTAAACCAGGGGCCCTTGGGCCCATGAGTCGGATTGCGGTGCTGAATGGAATTGCACGAGAGAGCTATACACCGGACGACCAGATCAGCGCGATCGGGGGCGAATCCCTCCCCATAGCTGACCATCCCGATTTCAGAGGCTGCTTTGTGCCCGGAAGTGCGGATGACCTTGAAATACAGCGGCTCCGGAAGGCGGCGGCCCGTATGGCGCGCCGGGTGAAATACAAACGTTTTTTGGGAACGGGCTTGGGTCTGTTGTTTTTATGCGCCTCTGGCGCCCTGCTTTGGGTCTCGGCTTCAAGTCGACTACTGGTGCTGCCCGAAGGTTGGATGGTCGAAGTCGAAGAGGTTGTGGGATGGTGGAAAAATAAAACGGTTCGAAAGGAGCATTATTTAAATGTGGTCCGCGTGGGAGACCTGCCACATACAGAGTGGGTCCAAGCGCAGCGCCCTGACCCGGATGGGCTGGCGCTTCATCGCGCGATGATCGGGCATTGGGAAGTGAGCGAGGATCGGTTGGAAACGGTCCGACGAAGCTTCTTGAGTGCGGTGTCGAACTCTCCCTTAGACCCTATGCCTTTGGCAGGACTGGTCCAGGTGGACGCCGCCATGCTCTATACGAGACCTGAACTGTTGGGAGAAATCAATCGGGCCATGAGTCGGCTGGACGTGTTGGGCGCTAAAGGGCCTGCTGTCGCCGCGGCCAGGGCAGAGCTTGCACTAGCTCAAGGTAATCGAGGATCAGCTCGAGAGGCAACGGAAGCATGCGTGGAGACGGATCCTGTGTGTTCGATGCTTCATGGGGAGGCGACGCTCGATCCACAAAAGGTACAGGAGGTCATCGACCAATATGGACCGTCGGCCAGGGCGCTAAGAACCCTGTGTCGGACAGGTATTGCTGCGCAGGACTGGCTGGCTGTCGAGCGCTGTGTGGGGGCATTGCAGGAACTGGATTCTGACCACGCGGCTGCCGATGAATTTCGAAGCGAGATGTATGCATCATTGGGTCTCTGGAATCAGGCCCTTTCGGCTGCTCAGCGGGCGGTTCGAAAAGGGTCAGAACGTGCGGAACTCATGCATTTGATTGGGTCCATAAAGTTCGTCACTAATCCTCGTGATTTTGAGTTGCGAGCCTTGTATACAAACCTGATTGGCCATCCCCATCTGTCGGGACATACCAATCGTGAGGTCGTGCTGGTCCAGGCCGCTCAGATCCATGTGGGTGTGGGAGAGTTGGAGCAGGCTAGAGAAATCATCGATGCAGCGTTGGAGGCGCACCCCGAAAGCCATGCGGCTCGAATTTTATTGGCCGACATTCTGTACAAAGAAGGCCGGCACGGTGACTCAGAGTCGATACTCCGAGACATCGATACGAGCGGTACGAACCATAGGGATGCCGCCATTATTCACATGTGGTCAGCGCGACTCTATTTTGAAATGGGCAAACAAAGGCTGGGCCGTACTGAGGTGGAAAACGCGATTCGCTTGGATCCGCTCCATCCCTTCGGCTACTCCGAATTGGCGTGGGCATCCGTCGAGACCAGAAACATCCAAGGTGCCGTCGATAATTTAGAACAGATGGTTCTCCGCGCCTCTTATCGAGACCTCAGCACGGACCCTCGGTCAGGCATTGGGCTGAGGGCACCCAAGTTGCGGTCCCTGTACAGGCCCATCCTGCAAGCGATGTCGGGTGACGTGAGATTCGACCAGGAACAAGAGCCCACTGGAGCGATTCTGGATTGGTGGGAGGGCAGGCCCGGCCACCTCGCTGTCATGTCAGAAGCCCTTGAAAAATTCCCGAATCATATGGCATTACAAATTGCTATCGCATTGGCGGCTTACGACGCTGGAGAGTGGCAGGTCGCCCATGACAATGCTCTGGCGGTGTTGAGTCGCCGACCCAGCCTGGCCATTATGCACAGTGTGCGCGGACGGGCCTTAGGTAAGTTGGGCCGATGGACCGAGGCGGTCGATCCCCTCAATCGTTCTATTAAGGGCGAGGCGGAGCAAGCCCTGTTGTTACTTTGGGCGGCTCAGTCCTGGATTGAGAAGGGTGATTTGGATGTAGCTCAGGCCTTAATCACCAAAGCCATCGCTTTGGAACCGGGCGATCCAAGAATCAGACATACACAGTTTGCCCTCAAGAGGAATGGGCAATAAACGTCGGCCCATCTTCGGAGGTTAAGTTGAGGGTCTTACTGGTCGGGGGCGGCGGTCGCGAGCATGCGCTCGCGTGGCGTATTTCACAGAGTCCATTGGTGGACGGTCTGGTGGTCACGCACGCGAATCCCGGCTTTCCGCCTGATGCGATTGCTGTGGACGGCGATGTGGTGGAGGCAGCCGAGAAGTACAGCGTGGGGTTGGTCGTAGTGGGGCCCGAAGCTCCGTTGGCGGAAGGCCTTTCAGACCGGCTGAGGTCGGCGGGCTTTTTGGTATTTGGCCCATCTCAAGTCGCGGCTCAGTTGGAGACTTCTAAGAAATTTGCCAAAGCGTTTATGGACCGGCACGACATTCCTACAGGGGGCTGGAGTTCCCATACCTCCGAGGAGACAGCATTGAGCGCCATCCACGGTCCTTGCGTGGTGAAAGCGGATGGATTGGCCGCTGGCAAAGGTGTGATCGTGGCCGACACGGCGGACGAAGCAAAAGCAGCCGTGAAGCGGATGTTCGAGGGTGCCTTCGGATCGGCCGGTCACCGAGTCTTGATCGAAGAAAGGCTCGAAGGCCCCGAGGTCAGTTTTTTAGCGATCTGTGATGGCGAGAGGGCTATTCCATTGTTGCCTTGTCGGGACCACAAGCGGCGTTTCGATAAAGATGAAGGCCCGAATACCGGTGGTATGGGAGCGATCTGCCCTCCTAATGATGTGGGGGAAGCGCTTATCCAGGAGGTCCTTGAGACTGTGCTACAGCCCACGGTGGACGGGATGGCGGCGGATGGAATGCCTTTTCAAGGCGTGCTTTACGCTGGGATCATGCTGACAGAGGACGGGCCCAAAGTGCTCGAATTCAATGTTCGCTTTGGAGACCCCGAGTGCCAGCCGCTGATGTTCATGATGGATGAGGATATCGTACCGATTCTATGTGACGCTGCGGCGGGAGATCTCGAAGACCGGAGCCTTCAGTGGCGTGATGGGGCCGCCTGTTGCGTCGTGATGGTGTCCGGTGGGTATCCAGGATCGATTGAGAAAGGAAACCCAATCACGGGCGTGCCCCCAGCAAACAGCGACTCCGTCGTCTTTTTCGCGGGTGCGAACCGCCAAGGGGATCAAGTTGTTACGGCCGGAGGTCGCGTTTTGGCGGTCACGGCTCACGGTAAGGACCTGAAGGCAGCCTCTGCGCTGGCGTATTCGAGGGTCAAACAAATCCACTTTAATACCGCCGCCTGGCGGTCTGATATCGGAGGAGAAATCTGATGGGTAACGAAGTTCAAGTAGGTATTTTGATGGGAAGTCAATCGGACCTGCCGGTGATGACCGCGGCGGGCGAGGTTTTGGACCAACTCGGTATTGGGTATGACATCCGTATTATGTCGGCCCACCGGACTCCCGCTGAAGCCGATGAGTTTGCCACCAGCGCCGCCGGGCGGGGCATCAAGGTGCTCATCTGCGGGGCAGGTATGGCCGCACATTTGGCGGGTGCGGTTGCAGGGCGGACGGCCTTGCCGGTGATTGGGGTACCCCTCAACAGTTCTCTCGATGGTCTCGATGCTCTCCTCGCGACGGTTCAAATGCCCCCGGGTGTGCCAGTCGCTACGGTCGCAGTCGGTAAGGCAGGCGCCAAAAATGCCGCTTGGCTCGCCGCACGGATCATCGGTGTGGGCGATGCGAGCGTACAAGCTCGGGTGGTCGACGGTTTCAACGACATGGCGGACAAAGTCCGCGCCGCTGATGCCGAACTTCAGGCGAGCCGCACATGAAACTGAGTGGTGGGCTTCAACTTAAGGGGTCCACCACCATTCGTGATCTCGATCTGTATCCACGGGATGATGACGCGTTGGGCATGAAGCTCTTTGGGCTGGTGAGCGGTGCTCTTTCCAAGGGTAGGCCTGCACCTGCGGTATTCCTGTTTTCTGAGTCGGTCATCGACAAGTTCGCTTACCGAAGTTTTGCCGACCATCCGCCCCAGGTGCGTCGTCGAATTCTCGGAGCATTGGCGGGGCAAGACCATATTGAATGTCTGGCGATGATCGGTTCCCTTCGGTTTCGAGGGAAGGGCCCTCTCAATGGGTCCTGGGTGGCCAGCGTGTTTATCGAATGGCCCGACAATAGATGGTGGACGGCATGGCAGCCGATAGGACCTAGAGGCGGCCTGGTGGGAGATGAACCTCAAATTCGAACCGCCATAGACGGAAGCCCACGGCCGGGTGGCTTGGGGGGTTGGTTTGCTCTGGCCCGGCGCACCGGGCTGAGACTCCGTGTGCATAGGGATTCAGTTCCAGTACACTGATCCCCAATGAAGGCCGCCGAAAACATCATGAATATCCCCACGGAGGTGATCCGCATCCTGGCGGGGCATGGACGGGTGAGAGTGGCCACATACGCCCATGAAGGGGCTGCGCTGGTCGATGTGGCGCCCTTCGAAGACATCTTACACTTCTTCGTCCAGCCAGACAGCTCTACGGTAAGCGCCCTGTTGCGATCTTCTCGAATGGTGGTCACCGCCAAGGCGGAGGATGGTTCTTATCAGATCCGCATGGAGGGCCGGGCTCATGCCGGTCGACCATTGGCGGGGCATCCTGCGGCGAGTGTGTTGGAGCCTTGGCTGCCAGAAGGTCAATCCAGGACCCGATGGACAGTCGTGCCGTTTGTTGCCGAAGAAATTGAATTCGTGCGAGGTGAGGGTCCGAAAAGCCAGCGAAATGCGGGTCTGACACGTGCCGGTCAGGAACGTCCAAGTTCGACCAGATTATGGATTCGTGCCGCATTTTCGGGCATGTCTGGCGCTTTGGCTGTCTTTTACTGCACGGTAGCTGCAGTGTGGTTTGGTATTCAGGGCTACGACTTTGTGGGACGCCCATGGGCGTTGCTGTTGTCTTTGATGGCTGGTTTAGGCTTATTGGGTGGGGTGCGTTTACTGGTTATCGCTCAGGGTTTTGTACAGTGGCGTCGATTGAAGGCGTCTCGATCCGACGCTCCCTTCCTTTCGGATGGGTATATGTCTCCCTATGAGGTTCGACTGGTGGGTGGCGGCGCTCTGTTTGTGGGGGTGCTTTCCTTGGTTTCGGTCTGGGCTGTATGGGGTCCTGACCTGTCTTGGCGTGTATTTCTGGTCAGCGGGGTTTGGTTGTGCGCCCCTGCGTGGGTCTTGCACCTTGCGATGGGCCGGCCGGAGCCGCGACGTTAAGCGACCTGTGGAGGTTCTGTGCGGGTTACTTTAAGGGGCAGTAGTGCGTCGGCTGTCATGTCGGGCATTTTGCTGCTGACACATGCGAAACGGCTTGGGCATCCCATCCAGGTTTGCATTGAGGGGGATCCCGATGACGTGGCCGCTGTCATGGGGCCGGCCCTTGTTTACAGCCCGGTTTTGTCGGGTTGTGGGGTAGGGCGTGTCGCGAAAAGTAACGCTCTTGTCTGCATGCCTGGACCTGCTTCGGATCCGTTGCATGTGAGTCTGGAGTATGGCGGCCTCTCGGATTGGTTCAGTATCGACCGAGCGGGCGGCGGACTGCATCGAAGTACACAAGCTGTGGTTAGGCTTTGCCGGCATGAAGATGCTGAAGGGCAGAATCTCGGCCGAGTCCTTCGAGGCGCATTGGGAGCGATTGGATGTCCCGCCGAGCCCGCACTTTTGGATTTGCTTTTTGGCGCGCCGATCGATCCGCTGGAGCGAGTGGCTTTATCCATCCGGGCAGGTCGATCCATGACGGGCCAATCGGGCGATCTATTCACGCGCTTTGTTCAGTCTGGAACTACCGCGATCCCGGATCCGTTGGAAACTCCACTCACGGCAGCCGCCTTTCATGTGTCGAAGTCCAGTGGGGCTCTGGAGGCGACCTTGGACCGTTTGCAGCCAGGCTTGAGAGATGCAGTTGTGGATTGGCTCTCTGGCGTGGAACAACTGGATGAACACGAGGACATGATTGGACTCATTTGTTCTATTGCGGAGGTGGGGAGTCATTTCGTTTCTCTGCCCATGGCGGGAATGTTGCCCTCTTTGACGCCTGAGCGGGAGTCGATTGCCTCCCATGTGGGGCAAGCCATCGGCGCCTCGGGTGGTGAGTTCTGTGCGATGAGGACGCTCACTGCCACCTTCCAATTCCTGGGCGGCACCTTCGTCGAACAGTCTCCTTATGCGATTGAGGTTCCGGGTGGTTCACCGCCGGAATCGAGGGTTCAGCGCTGGGAATGGCTTTGCCGTAGTGCCTTTAGTGCCAAGGAAGAGGCGGATGCGTTGTGGCGCAAATTGATTGATCCAGTCCAGTAGGGTTGTCCGCCCTAGCGGAACGGGTGAGGCTCTATAGTCATGGAACCTGTTCAACAGAAAGATAAGAACGTGCCCAAACGCGGCCGGCGCCAGGGGCGGCGGAATTCACGTCGCACTTCCTCACGGATGCCCGATATTCTCTATCACGCATGCGATGCCCAAAGGGCGGACCTGGCCAAAGAGACAGGTGCCCTTGCTCTTTCGGGTGGCCGAAAACTGTTTATGTCGAAGTCGGAATCACAGGCGTGGCTGGTTTCTCACCGAGGACCGGGTGAACCCATGGTTCTGTATATTGACGCCACGCGAGCGAGGCAGGCGGGTACCAAGTTCCAGTTGAATCATCGAGGCCTGTGGCAAGCGCCCACCATAGCGGTGAAACACGTTTTGAATCTGCGAAAAGGTTTTGGACACCAGTTTTCTGCCGGTGGATTTCCCATCTACTACGGCCCTAACGGGCCCGAAATCGCACTGATTAAAGTTCGACGGCGATTTGGGGCGACATGGGAGATTGCGAAGGGGAAACTCGAGCCAGGCGAGTCTCCGGTTCAATGTGGAATTCGTGAACTGCAAGAGGAGATGGGGGCGGAGATGACCCTTCACGTCGAGCGGGATTTTGGCTTTGTGCGCTACGGCTTTTTGACTCCGGAGCAAGAGCCACGGTTGAAAACTATGTATGTCTATCAGTTCCGATGTGAAGAACGGGTCGAGGACTTTCAGCCCGCGAGCGGAGAATCGGTAGTCGATGTCGGCTGGTTTCGGCCAGCTCAGGCCGACAAAGTGGTGACCCATCGTTCATTACGGCCTTTGATGAGGCGTTTACTTAAAGGTCTGGAGACGCGGAATTAGGCCCCCTCCAAAGATCGGGTCCTGACTGTTCCCATTCACCTTGTAGAGGATGGGACGGGATCCGGTCGGGATTGTGTTCAGCTCCATCGTAGAGCACGGTAAAGATGCTGTGGCCGGGAATTTCACCTATCGATGGTCGAGGGTGGGCGAAAGTATAAATTCTTCGTCCCGCATAGAGCCTGGGCTGTCCGACCAGGTCGGGCCGAACCCCAGTCAAAATTGCAGGCATGCTTTCAAACGGCGAAAACCGCCACAAGACAGAACTGAAGTGGCGCCTGTCGTCGTCGGGAGCTCCCGGTCCACGCACAAGCACAATGGCATCACCCGGTAGGCTGAGGCTCAATACCGTGTCGACGCCTCGAGTCTGTTTGAGGTCGGACCAGATCTGTTGCCCTTGGTGTAAAAAAGACCCTGTGCCCCAAAGCCCTCGCAAAAGTGCGACGCCGACTATCAGAACCGCAAAGGGTCGGTTTCGTCGTGCCGAGCTGGCAAGCAGGGCTGCGGCTGGAATGCCGAGATAGAGTGCGTAGGGGAATTGGTGTGGAGCGGCGATACCCAGGCCGACCATAAAGAACCAAAAGAAACAGGTCCCAGCCCAAACAGCGGCAGCAGCATGGGCTCCAGAAGCCCCCATTACCAGCATGGGAAGAAGGGCCAGCCATCCCAGCCCAAAGCGGTCTATGGCGTCTTGGAGGGACAGCTCGATGTTCAGTTCCGGTTGGTTTTGCGACCCCGGATCCATCACCAATCCTATGGCCGGGCCCCAAAGCGGAAGGCTCAAAAGGCCCATGCACAATAGGGTTTTCCAACGGTCTTTGTGAAGCACTGCGATCAGGGCGCAAACAGCGCCCGCCATGATGTGAGTCCAGAGCGCCAGGCAGGCAAAAACCCGTAAAGCACCAACGCGATGGGTTTGAAATGCCCACCAAACACCACTGACGAACAGGACCGATAAAGGGTAATTATTCACCTCGGCGGCGTAGTGAATTTGAACGGGGTCTGTCGCTAATAGAAGGGCAGGGATGTACTGCCCTGGGTGAGCTTTAAGCATAAAAGCGACAGCACCGACACTACAGGCTGCGCTAAAGAGCAGCCACGTTGCGGGACTCGCCCATAGGCCGTTCATCAGGCCATGCAGGATGGGGTAGAGAGGGGGATGAAGCCCTACCCAACTCTGTAAGGAAGCCAAGAACTCTGTGGACTGAATGGCCTCCTGGGCTTCGAGATTGTAGGCCGCGTAGTGCAAGGCCCACTCTTCCCATCTCAGCCCCGCACGAAGGAGTCGGGTGAATCCTGTGAAAAGCAGGATTGCGATCCCGGCTCGCTGCATTGATCACCTCGTACTTGGATTGACATAGATGGTACCGCCTGCGGCCAGAAAAGCCTCTGATTTTGCTGCCATTTCCTTGTCGATTTCGTCCTTAGTATTCATCGACCCCGCCTGTTCTCGAATTTCCTGTGAGATCCTCATCGAGCAAAACTTGGGACCACACATTGAGCAAAAATGGGCGGTCTTTGCCGCAGGCGCTGGCAGCGTTTCGTCGTGAAACTCCCGTGCAGTTTCAGGATCAATGGCCAGATTGAACTGGTCTTCCCAGCGGAACTCGAAACGGGCTTTCGATAAAGCATTGTCCCGATCTTGGGCCCCAGGATGCCCCTTCGATATATCCGCGGCGTGGGCGGCGATTTTGTAGGCGATGAGTCCTTGCTTGACGTCCTCTTTGTTGGGGAGCCCCAAATGTTCTTTAGGGGTCACGTAGCACAACATGGCGCAGCCCTGACTGCCGATGACGGCTGCACCAATAGCGCTGGCCATGTGGTCGTAGCCGGGAGAGATGTCGGTCACCAAGGGCCCAAGCGTGTAAAAGGGGGCTTGGTGGCAAGTGCGAAGCTGCTCCGTCATATTTTCTTCGATCTTGTTCAGTGGGACGTGCCCTGGTCCCTCAATCATGACTTGGCAGTCCCGGTCCCAGGCGTGTTCAGTCAATTCGCCCAAAGTATAGAGCTCTGCAAACTGTGCCTGGTCATTCGCGTCTGCGATCGAGCCGGGCCTCAAGCCATCGCCGAGTGAGAATGTGACATCGTACTTTCGGAGCAGGTCACAGATTCGGTCGAAGTGGGTATAGAGAAAATTCTCCTTGTGATGGGCTAAACACCATTTGGCCATGATCGAGCCACCGCGTGACACAATCCCGGTGACGCGATCGGCTGTCATGGGGACGAAGGGCAGTCTCAGTCCTGCATGTATGGTGAAGTAATCTACCCCTTGCTCGGCTTGTTCCGCCAACACGTCCAGGTACAGTTCGATATCCAGCTTCTCGGGAACGCCCCCGACCCTTTCTAATGCTTGGTAAATCGGAACCGTCCCGACGGGCACTGGGCAATTTCGCAAAATCCATTCTCGGGTTTCGTGAATCCGATTTCCGGTGGAAAGGTCCATGAGAGTGTCTGCCCCCCATTTCACTGCCCAGCGCATTTTCTCAACCTCTTCTTCAATTCCGCTATGAACGGCGGAGTTTCCGATGTTCGCGTTCACTTTGACCAGAAAGTTCCGCCCAATAATCATGGGCTCCAATTCCAAGTGGCGAGTATTGGCAGGGATTACCGCCCGCCCTTCAGCAATCTCTTTTCGCACGAATTCGGCGTCCATACCCTCGCGGATGGCTACGAATTGCATCTCGGGAGTAATCAGGCCTTTTCTGGCGTAATACAGTTGAGTCACACAGGTATCGCCGAGCTTTTCCCTTTCCGCCATCCAGGATTGCCTCAAGGGGGGCAGCCCGACACGTGGATCCGGGGTTTCTGGGCCCTCGCTGTTGTAAAAGCGATGAGTCTGGCCCGTGCTGAGTGAGACCTCGGTGAAGGGTACCTGGAGGTCCCCGACGGTAATCCGTTGTCGATTATTCTTAGTGGTCATGCATTCCTCCGCCGGCGTTATCCGGTTCAGGTTCAAACGGTTTTGTCTCAGGCGCTAAGCGCCACCCGCTGCTTTGTTGTGTTTAATTCTTTGATGCTGGTGCGTGAAGTCTCGAATCAACGACCTTTCCGTGGCGGTCGTAAATGGTGGCACGGTCTCTGGTGTTGTTCCAGATCGGGGTGTCTGAACCCAGATATACCGCAAGCTGTGATTTTGAATCCTGTTGGAGTTGTCCCTTACCCGAATGGATTTTGAACGTGTGCCCGGGAGGCACCAGTAAGGGGGGGAGAATCCAAGAACCGCCCGATTGTTCCGCAATTCGAAAACCGTCTAGATCGATGGTTCGGTCCGAAATGTTGCAGACTCGCAGATATTCACCGTTTACATTTTCCCGGTCATCACCGTTTGCGTTCGCATGGAAGCTGGTGATGTGAAGGACGCCTTCGTAGCGCTCCGTGCTCCAAATTCCTCGGCCTGCCGCTCGGGCTCGATTTTGGGCCTCTCGGCGCTTGGTGTGGTCTGTGTCATCTGGGGGAATGATGAATAGATGGGCCAACCCTAACTCGAGAAGGTGAGTGGATAGGTCCTTGTTGCCGATTTCGATACCGGCGATCAGGCGGCCATACCCGTCCCTTTTGACCTTCCCGAAAATCAACTTGGCTTCTCGACCCAGAATCATTTCTTTGGCAGCCTCCCTGGCCTCGATTCCATAATCTTCAGCGGGGCGGAGCTCGGGGGTGTTGACCCACCTCAGCCGGATTCGGTCGCCACTGTCGAGGGTCATCGTGTCGCCATCGTACACTTCCGAGATCAGCCCAGTTTGGGGTGCGGGAGTGTTGGCGGCTTTATTCTGTGCCCACAAGGTGCTCGGCCAGCAGATCAATAGAAGCAGAATACGCATGGCAGTTGATAACCCATCATGGAGATGGCGGCGTGTTGAGAAGTTTGATCCGGAGAGCTTGTGTCAGCAGATAAACATCGTCTGGCGAGTTTTGGGCCGCCGACCACGAGGCTTTGGCAGCCCCGGCCATATCTCCTTTGGCCTCCAGTATAAGGGCGAGGGTGTCGAGAAATTCTGAACGCCTCGGGAATGCCTCGAGGGCTGTGTTTATCTTCTCTTCGGCGTCCTCGAGTCGGTGCCGAACCAGACCTTGATACCAGGCCTCGCAATTGGCTCGGCTGGGTTGACTGGAAGCCCGTGTGCAATCCCTCTGGATACCTTTGTTCATGAGTTCCTGGGCTCGTACAGAGTCATCCAGTTGAAACCAGGCCCCAGCCAAAAAGTCGAGCGGTCCATCACCGGGATGGAGCTTTGCCTCTGTCGACTTGAGATCGGCCGTCACCAGGTTCGTGCGGTCGGGCCCCCGAGCGGTTCGTGCATACAGCCAGTGTGCGTATCCATCGTTTGGGTGTTTGCGGATTTGACGCTGAAGATGCGACAAGGCTCCGTCATAATCGCCTTCGCTAATGGATATCACTGCCCTTCGGAGTCGGTGGCCCTCAGGATTCGCATCCAGCTCGATAGCTCGAGCCATGGCCTCCCGTGCCTCCCACGCGCTACCTTGCGCGAGCGATGCGTCGGACAACGCCACCCATGCCGCCGAAGATTTGGGCTCAAGGATGGTGGCTTTGGTGGCTTGTGAGACCGCCTTGTCGATATCTCCCGCCAGCCAGAGGCCATTGACCGCGGAGATAATTTCACCCGTTTCCACCAAATCTCTTATCGGCAGCTTGGATAGGCGGTCCGACGCCTTTGCGTGTTGGCCCTCTCGGCGCTCGATTCGCGACAGGAGTGCCACCGCACCCGGATATCGCTGCGGTTTTTCCGCAAGCTTATTGAGCCGTTTGCGGGCTTCCTGGTTCCGGCCGATGATGAACAAAGCGCGAACTTTGTCTAAAGGGTTTTTCTTTGCTCCACCCCTTCGTATAAACCACTCGTGAACGTCTACCGATGGCTGTACACCGGCAGAGGTCGATAAAGCGAATCGTTTTTGTGGGTAGTCCAGAGTGACGCGGTATTGCGATAAAACGCTGTACCCCACAAAACCACGCATCTCAGGAGTATGGCTGCGGCGTGGGTTCTCGTATCGTATCCAGGTGGCCGAGTGCGGAATGGAAATGGTCAGGCCGCCCAGGGAAGTGCGCGAAATCGACAGCCGACGTGTCGGGTGCACTATCGGCCCGTCTGCGCCTACTCCGGCGATGGGCTCCACACCTTCAGTCGCCACGTCCGTCAAGTTATTGGGGCTGGCCCCTACCAGCATGATTCCGCGGGCACCGGTGTCGACTGCCAACAAGGCGTGCTGTTCCACCGTCAGCCCTTCTGGATTCCTGGCGGTGAGGTTGGCTTGGGCCACAGCATGTTGCCCGTTAAAAAATAAGGGAACGGCATGGTCGGGTGTGCGGGTTTTACCCGAACGATTCAAGGTGAGTGTTTGGGCGGGGTAATCCACTTCGACATGAAACTGGCTCAGAATATCGTTCCCGATCAGGCCAGCGATGGGGACCAGGCCGACATGGGAGGGCACTCCTTTTATCCCGATGGCCACGCTGACATCGGACAGTCTGATCGAGCCAAATTTTAACGTTTCCAGACGTGTGGATATCCAGCTCGTGCGGCCATTTAAACCTTTGAGTTGTGTGTTTCGGGGCCGTACGGGAAGCTCGTTTTCTACGGCGATGGCCTGTGAAATCATACTGACAGAAGAGCCTGTATCGACCAAAAATAGACGAGGCACGCCGTCCTCGAGGCTGCCTTCGATGAAGATTTTATCCTCGCCATTCGGATTCCGGTACAGCGGCAGCACCGCTTGTTCGGCACCACTAATTCCCGCGGTATGGGTTCGCTGAAGGTGGGCGCAGCTGGGCGCGAGGCTCAATGAGAGGCAAAAAATGAGAAGCCGAAACATGACGCTAATCTACAGCCCTTTACAAGGGCAGGAGTACCCGTCCTTGCGCGTGGCCTCTCCGCACGGTGATCAGGATCGATGAACGATGGCGCTCAAGGGCCCTTTGTATGGCGCTCTTGACGTCATTGACTGTGGGGACGCGCGAACCATCGATACCCAGCAGCAAATCGCCGGGGCGCAATCCAATACTCGCTCCGCTACTGGTCGCTTTGACGCTGCCGATCGATACCACAGTGTGGCCGGTATGAAGGACGTTGTTCTTCAGGCTCCATCCCAGCCGTGTGTCCATTTGATTTTGGACGATGCTGTCGCTCACCATGCTCGACTCCACGCTCAGACGAATTCGCTCACCGTTCCGTCGGGCAGTGATGGTTAGCTCTGCCCCTGGCTGAAAGGAGGCAAGAAAGGCATTGAGGTCGGCACGGCTCTGAATCGGACGACTTTCGATAGATTCCAGAATGTCTCCAGCTTGCAGGGTGGAGGGGGAATTTTCTGTTCCTGTTCTGGCCACAACCATCGGCCAGGTTTTTGAGCCTTCTGTGGAAGGCGCCCGGTAATCCTCGATCAACACACCCAGGAAGGGCAATTGCACCGTCCCAGCCTGAAGCAGGTCGGTGGCTATTTTGTAGGCCCGGTCGATGGGGATTGCAAAGCCAATGCCTTCCGAGTTCGGTCGAATCGCCGTGGTG
>Ga0163180_10000985_pt1 | contig 16275 bp, 16 predicted proteins | sample AtlANTMetagenome_2_FD_109647 | JGI IMG/M metagenome (GOLD analysis project Ga0163180, IMG submission 109647) | Marine eukaryotic phytoplankton communities from the Atlantic Ocean - Atlantic ANT 4 Metagenome | ecosystem: Environmental > Aquatic > Marine > Oceanic | place: North Atlantic Ocean...
ACGCTGTGTCATACCACTGTACCATATGCCTATGCTGTTAGGATAACTTTGACTCCACAGTTTTTTAAGCCGATTGCCTTCGCCTGTCCATATGCTAATTGTTTCCCATTCACCTATACTGTCGATACATAATATCACAGCATCATCAAACGGACTAGTAAAGTAACCACCTGCGGCATGACTGTGATGATGTGTTGTGCTAATACTTCTAGGAGCGTCTTTGTAAAACTTTCTCATATATGTTGTTGGAGATTGTTTTTTAAGTAAGTTATATTGCCCTGCGTATAACTGTCTTGTCTTTTTTAACCAAGGTCTTTCATAAAAGAATACTTCTTGGGGTTCGCCAAATTCTAATAGTGCATCAGAAAGCATCCAATGATTTAAATTTTTGTCATTTTTTATTCTACTGTAGCGTTCAGCATGTGAAGCAAATAACAGTTTCTTATTATCGAAAACTGCTAAACTAGCATCATGTGCCATGCCACTCCAACCCCAGGTTATCATATAGTCTTTTCTTTTCTTTCAATACGTTCTATAATTACTTGTGCTAATTGTGTATGTGTATCATTAAACCATGCACTAATATGATAATTTACTTTATTTGGTTTAAATGTTGGTTTACCCAACGTATCCATCCAAACAATATATTCAGGATCTATCTCATCAACTTGTTTTTGATCAGTTACTGATTCAACAACGATTGTGCATTTATCTTTTAAAAGTTCTATTAGTGGATCAGCTAGTGTTTTCTTACCACTACCTTCAGGACCACATATTAAAATTTTCATTTAAATTTCCTATTAAACACATACTTAATAAATATATTTATGATTTACTATATTGACATTGATGGCACTATTTGCTCTGAGAAAAAAATTATGGGTAAAAGTGCAAAAGATTATATGGGAGCAACACCATTTAATGATAGAATTGAAGTAATAAACAAATTGTTTGATGATGGACACGAAATACACTACTGGACTGCCAGAGGTACAAGTAGTGGTATTGATTGGACAGACCTTACTCGAAAACAACTTGAAGGTTGGGGCTGTAAGTTTCATGAACTGCATGTAGGTAACAAACCACACTTTGATGCATATATTTGTGATAAAAGCTGGAACAGCGATCACTGGTTTACTCAAAATTTGTATGAACAAATTGCTCCGCCGGAAGAAAACTAACTATTCTTTCAAATATATAAATGAATCCAACTTCATAATAACTTTTCATTAGTCCTTTTTCTTTGGGCTGTGGGTATACAGCTATTTGATCGCATTGCCGACTTATCTCACCTTTAGCATCAAAAGTTATTGCTAGTGTTCTACATTTACATCTACGAGCAATGTCTATATATGCAAGACTACTCATAGTACTACCACTTGCTGTAACAAATACTGCAAGATCTTGTGAACTTATTTCAGGTATCAACAAGTCTTCGCTATGAGCTACATGATATCCTAATTGACTAAGACGTTGCATAAACATTTTAGTTGCAAGTCCAACTCTACCTTTTGCAATGAATACTATTCGTCTTGCTCTGTTAATGGCAGTAATAATTTTTGCTTCATTCTGCGGGTGTTTTAAATCCTTGGTATAACTTATCCAATTTTTATCGAATTCATTCATATTTTTTAAGTTGCTCTATGCCTAGTAAAAATAAAAATTTATTTAGGTCTTTGTCAACATTTAGAGGACTCATGCTAAGCCAAATACACCCTACACCCAACTCTATCTTGCGTTTGTGTTGATGATAAATCGGCGATAGCTGAAATTGATTCAAACGAATACTGTCCTTATCGCTCGGCGATATTTTAATTATATAACCATTTGCATCATATGTCAAGTGATAATTTTTTAAATTAATATTATGCAATCTCAAGCTGTGATAAAATTTACAAATATCATAAAAAATATCATTGACAACTCCTGGTCTATGATCTATATAATATATTTGATCTTCGCTTACTATTATATTATCTACCACTAGGTCACCATGACATGCACCTACAAGCCCTGTGCTAACCAAGTCCCAATCAATGTTTTCAACTGTTCTTGTACAGTCAATGTGTTGTCCGTTAACTTGTACAGTACCACTGAACTCTGGAAACTGTTGCACTATCTGATCAAAACGTTCCCATGTTTTGTCTTGCCATAACTTTCTATTTGTACAGGCTATGTTGTTGTGTACGCTGAAACGCCAAGTATCTTGTAAGTTACAAAATACACGTTCAAACTCTCCGTTCATAGGATTTACTTTACCGTCAATACGATTGTAACTCAATCCATGTTCAGTGTGTTCAACTGGTTGTGGGTGCGGATAATTGTTATTAGGTTGTAGGTCAGGCTTGTCAGTAAACAGTTTAATTATTCTTCCATTTACGCTGTATATTTCTTGATGTGTTTTATCTAATACGCTGAAGCTGGCATCTTGCTGTACTGTACGATAACTTTGTACATTACCTACATCATACCAATCTACTAAAGTTTCACTTTGTAAATTGTTTAATTGCTGTAGCAATAATAAATCGTTTCTATTAATATCTGTGGCTTGTAGTATATCATAATACTCAATTGAATCTTTTATATAACTAATCCCACTGTATACAACATCTTCACTAGTATCATAATACTGTGCATTGTCTGGTGTACAAGTAAACCAAGTATTTTTATCCACAGTCGCAACACTGGTACTCCAATTATCACATGCGTTATAGTATAAAGGTTCGTCAAATACATGACGGGGTATTTGTTTAAAGCTGGCAATCTGACTGCTATTCCAGTTCTCAATCGTAATAAATTCTATATTTTTGCGACCCGTGTGTTGTATATACTCTTGTATATACTCAGCTTCATATCCTAGTGTAATATAAATTTTATCAATATTTGAATAACTGTCGATAATATGATCTATTACTGCACTGTCGCCTATGCGTATAAGTGCTTTGTGAAACTTTGTATAGCCAATACTTCTGGTGCCTGGTCCACTACAAGGTATTAAGAGATTAGGCACTGTAAATTTTCCTCATAGTTGTCATTGAATAATACCTTACTACCAGCTACTAGTGTAACTCTGGGTTCGTCTTTAAATTCTTGTACAGTAGACAGTTTAACTCCGCCGTCTACAGTGACATGACGTTGTGTATCTGCAAGTGTTTCCAAATTGTAGTATGCGTCTTGTACTTTTATTCCAGGATTATAAGCCATTAATAAAAATTCATCTACTGCTAATCTATCACAAATAGTATCAATTTGTTGAATAGTATGATAGGGTTTAAAAGCTAGTTTTAGTCTTGCGTCTCTGCTTAAAAAATCTTCACATTGCTGTTCACTGTGAAAACTTTCATAGTGTGCAAATATTACATCTGCTTGTGTTTTAAGTATATCTTCCCAAGCTGGATTGTTACAAGAGATCATAGCATGTATATCTATGTGTTCAGCATAGTCTAGTTCATCAACGGCTTCTGGGTGTACACCCAAGCGTGGTACAAAGTGTCCGTCCATAAAGTCCATGTGTACACTCATTTTATAATGTTGCATTAACCTTATATAGCTTTGTTGAATACTACTAGGTTTATCACATATATAACTTAAACTTAACTGCATTATTTTCTTTCTATATTTTGTATAATTAAATTAGCCCACTCTCTGTGTGCATCTGCTCCAAAGTGTTCTGCAGGTGTACGTGTAAATCCTTTATTACTCAAATATTCCCAATAAGGAATTTTAATTATAAACCCATCATTGTATATACTGCGATCACTTTCAGTCATCCAATAATCATGTTTGGAATGATTCAATAGATGTTTAGCACTGAGTATATTTTTAAGTTTCAATAAATTAGTATACTCTGGATCAGCAATGTAGTCAATATAGTAATCATAAAACTTTTTATTCTTGTTTGTTACCATAAACTTTGTTCCGTCTGGATTTATACCTTTGTATCCCATGCCTACACTAAAGTCTTGCCAACCATCTTGTGTTTTTAATTCTATTCTATCTGGACCAGTCCATTGTATCAGAAACTTGTCTTCTAACTCTGCACAGTAAGTATTGCCAAAGAATTCAAATTTATTATTAATTAGACTGTGTATAACTCTGTGTATTCTGTCATTGCTACCACCAGGCCAACTTAGGTTAACTGCTTCGTAACCAAAATGATCAGCAACCAATTTTCCATAACAATTATTTAAATTATATTCACTGAAATGTCCAATACCTTCGCCTTCTATTTCACAACCCATTCCATGTGAACATGCAATTATGAATAGTTTATTCATCTGTAATCCAATCATATTGCTGTGCATAATTTGCATAAGCAATATGCCCTTGTTGATTTAAGTGCCATGCATCATAAAAATAACAGTTTTGTTTTCCGAATTGTTTGTCTATAACGCTGACGAACTCCCATAGGCTTAAATTTTTTAAACTTGTTAATTGTTGTTTTCCAAAATTATCAATTAAATGTTGAATCTGACAATGAAAAAAATCATTGATTAAACAGGTACCAGATATAAATTGTATGTTCTTTTCAGTTTTAAAATATTTGGTCACATTAGGTAGCCAACATCTATACTTATACTCTGGCATGTAGTCTATTACATAATCACTGATTACAGTTTTAGGTTCGTAGTGTCCATGTATAATTTTATACTTGATGTGTTTGCTATCCAACAGCATAGCAATATAATTATTCCAAACACTCATTTTTAATTTATTGCCCAAAGGTGTGTTAAACTTATCCACAATGTCATATGCATTTCTATCAATTTTACCTTCTATCCATACATCAATATGTTTTCTATCTGTGTTTATATACAAATCAAAAGGTTGCTTTTGACCTATTTCACCAGTTCCTGTTGGTGCCATGAATCTTAGTTCTGCTCCTAAGAAAATTAATACTCTGTCTGTAGTTTTTATACTTGGCAAATAATCAATACAAGTTAGTATAATATCTTCATTTGGAACACCTGCTCTGGCTAGATTTCTAACTGTGTAACCTTTATCATTTAGTAATATTTCAATCCAAGATTTTTCATATTTATTTTTTGGATCAGAATCTGAGGTTTGAAAACTATCCCCAAATATCCATACTGTTGACTTCATTTGTTTTCCAAATAATTTATAAATTTTGCAATGTTAGACTTGTCTATACAATGTGCATGAATAATATCAAACTTTTGTTGTATAAACTCTACTTGTTGTTTTTGTGTCAAATTGTCTGGCATAATGTCCCAAGGCGCACCCAGATAATTCCAATTATCATTGAACACTGATAACTCGCTAGGATCGGTTATGTGCAACCATTGCCAAAATACTTCATCACTTGGATGAAATACCAAATGTTCCTCTGGATTATGATTGTTATTAACTTCAGTATATGGTAAATTCATATGGGTGCGTGTAAGTTTATTCATATCAACCCATTCACATTTCTCTAAATGTATTGAATATGAAAAGTTTACATACTCATTGACCATATCTAAGTTGAATGTATCACGTTCAATTATAAACAAACCACTATTGTATCTGTAGTGTAGTGTATTCATTTGTTCTAAAGTAATTTTTTTATACATACAATAATAATAAAGGTAAGATAAATCATAAAGATAGGTTTGCTGGCGACAACTACGAGTTATTTTATTTTTTCTAAATGTTTTACCATTCTCATAAAAACTTTCTTGTTCTATGTTTACGTTTTGTAAAAATAAACTATCAAAATCAATAAACATTATATATTTTGCATTAGGAAAATCTTTCTCTGCTTGTAAACATGCATACAATTTTCCTATGCCAGGCATAAAGTACGGAATATTAATTGACTTGGCATTACTATCTAATGGCGATACATGATGTCTAATTAAGTTATATTTCATCAATAACTCATCATTGTATAGTTTGTAAGGAATATTATTGTATCCAGCAAAATTCATATGATTTTGAAAAATTTGGTCGTAATACTTTTGCATTTCATTAAATGTTTGTCCAGGATATAAAACACTGATCATTACAACATCATCCATTCACATAACTCCTCAAATCATCAAATACATTGTTAAAGTTTTGTTGTCTTATTTTATCAATTGTATGTATGTCATTTAACACAGTATCAAAATTATTTGTAGTACTGTTCATGTAATTAACTACGCCTTCTATAGTTTTTTCTTGTAAAATGTTTTTCCATTCTGGTTTAAAATTATTTTTTATATCATTGGTAATTTTTTGCTTGACTTTTGCTGGTAAAGCTGTTATAGTAGTGTTACTATCATAAACAATGTTTAACCAAACAGGTACATTTTTATTGTAGTAATATTTAATACTTTCCAACAAATTAAAAATACTGTAAACACTTACTCCATAACTTATAGTAGGAACGATACCTGCATTCAAGTAACTGTCAAGTGTTTGTTCGTATTGCTTCCATGTAGCAGGATAACGTGAATATTCAAACCCTTTGCGAATACCATCTGCACTAAGCATTATTACTACATTTTTAAACATAGGCCATATATTTTGTACAGCATGCTTTGGAAATATTGTGCCGTTTGTTGCATATGAAACTGTTATATTTTTACTTAATCCATTATCTATCAGTCTTTCCAAAAACTGAAATTGTTGTTTTATTAACATAGGCTCGCCACCGAATATTTCAATAGCTTCGACGTTGCTCATAAGTTTATCTAATTCATGCCAAAAATTTTCATTGTTATACCATTTAAAATTTAAAAGCTGATTACTATCAAATATTTTGTTTGTATTGAATAACTTTTTCTTATCTTCGATCCATTTGCTACTATTAAATTCATTACATATACGACATTTTAAATTACAAGTATTTCCTGGTTTAATATCTAAAATTTTTAGATTGAATTCTCCTCGTTTTATATTTTCTATTTCATTTGCAAATCTTATATTTTCTCTCATACGCCTACTAGTATTATTGTTCTTTTCTTCACTGTAACACTTATGACAACCAGAATCTGGTAAGTCATCTAACATAGTTTTTTGCATGTTCTTAATCCACGACGAACTTCTAAAACTTTCGATACTATCTATTCTTGCATTATAATCTGATCCATCTTCTTTAAGATAGTTTCCGTCGTAAACACAACAAGGGCGTATACGACCATCTGTTTCTATTTCAAAATGTATAAATGGTAATACACAAAAATTTTTCATTGCATACTCTCAAATAACTTGTCTATTTCATTGCCTTTACCACACATAGTTGAACAGACAATAAGTCTGCCATCTTTAATGCTATTTGTATCAAAGGTTTTTTGATATGTACTAGTAAAAATATCGTGTTGTAATACTTGAGCAAGTGTAGTTTTATTAAGATCAATTTGATCTTTACAATGTTTTATAAGTTGTTTAACTTGATATGAAGTATAAGTCATATTTGCATATATCTGAGAACCAACCCAACAGCATGGAAATACCAAACCATTTGCATCTACATATATATCTTTAAATTTAGAAGCATAGCAAGTTATACATCTTTGTTCTAGGTCTTTCATAGTATCACTTTGTAAATCTTCCAACTCGGGATTGAATAGTTCTTGTTCAAATACAAGTTCTCTAAATTGTACTGCTTGATAATTTTCATCAGTTTCTTCATTTGCACTTTTAATATAATATTCAAAGTTTCCTTTTTTATCATAAACACTCATAGGAATAACTTTGTTATTTTCACTGGGGGTAAATCCTAATGCATGTTTTTTATTGAATGTTTTAAAGCCTAATTTTTTTGATAACTGTTCTGCTTCGTCAATTTGATGTTTGTTGTGATCAAAAATAAGGAAGTCCCAAGTAGCATTTGCTCCTGTGCTTAAATATGCTTTCATTGAATTAATAATTAAGTTCCAATGTGTATCTCTTCTGTAAATATGATTTGTATCTTCTAAGCCATCTACACTAAAATATACTCTGCCTTTATTTCCAATTACGTGTCCTAGTTGAACCCACCAGTCACTTGCTCGACCGCTGGCATTTGTATGTAAAGTAATTTCTATGTCAGGTGAATACTTTCTAAATCTAGATAATATTTTTACCATATCAGGATTTGTCAAAGGGTCGCCATAATTTCCACATAATATTAACTTTTTTAATTTAGCAATAAATTCTATAGGAAACCATTGACAAGATTGTTCGTATGTTATATAAGACTTTTTTATATTAGGATTTTGTGCCCACCCACTGTGCCCTCTTGCACATCCTGGACAACTAGCATTGCAAAGATGACTTGGTTCTAAATGTAATCCCTCTATGGTATCATTGTATATCATTTAGTTTAACATTCCTTTAAATTCAGGTAAAAAATCTAAGATGTTTTGATTTCTTATTACATCAAGATTGCGTGAATATTCTTTTGTTTTCATCCATTGTTCAGATAAATCAGGACCATCAAACATGTTTACTAGTTCATTGTATTTCCATTGGGGAAGTGTTTTGCTAAATCTTTCATGTATACTATCACGCATTGTTTTTGGAAGTACAGCAGGTGATAGTATTTCTGGATCATACACATAGTTGTGATGTATTTTAGTATTGTGTTGATTAGTAAATAAATCATAAAATTTATCTAACGAGCTGTAGTTCATAAAACTCACTGTTTGTGTAACTTCAATTAGAAACTTTTCTTGTTTAAGTCTAAGAAAATTAGCTATTACGTCTTCCCATTTACTTGGGTATCTTATATAGTGATTGCGTTCTCCTATATCATCGATACTGCAATGTATAACAACATTTTCAAATTGTCTCCATATTTTTATTATATCTTCATTTAAATTTGTCATATTAATATTATACCAAAGTTTAATATCAGTTTTACCTAACTCTACTAGTCTTTCCAAAAACTTAAAATGTTGTTTTATAAGTGTGGGTTCACCTCCATTGATGTAAAATGTTTTTACTTTATCACAATGTTTTAATAGGTCTTCCCAAAAACCTTCACGTTCAGGCCATCTAAAACCTTCCATTGTATTGTAACTAGTAATTTCAAAACTTGTCTTTTTTTGTAGCTTGTCATAGTCGTTTCTCCATTTACTAGAACTTGCAGGATTACAAGTACGACATGCAACATTACATACATTTCCTAAACGTAATTCTACAAATTCTAATTGTACATCTTTCATATATCCTTTACTGTCAGTTACTTTTTTTGCAACATCAATAGTATATTGTGGATAGTTATCAATCTCTTGCAATCTTTTAGACTGAACTCCTTTTGCTTCTTCATCATAGCATCTCAGACAAGCCTTAGGTTTATGCCCTTTGATTACTTCTAACCTTGCTTTACGAAACGATTTTGAATTCATTGTATCATATACTGTGTCTCGATTGAGATTATAATATCTGTCATCATCACGTGAACTACTAAGTGCGTTCCGATGATCAGCGATACAACAATGCGTAACACCCCCATGTGGGTGAGTTGCTAGGTGTTGGAATAACAATGGACAAAATGTTTCACTCATAGATTACCCAACAATAATATCAACAATGTAAGGATATTCTTTAAGCATTTTCCTATAAGAAACTACTCCTGTAATTTCTTTGCTAGCACATTGTCCCATTTTAATTCTACCTATGTTATATTTTGGTAGCCAATATTCGTAATGTTCGCCTACACTATTTTGTTTGCACCATTCATTTTTCATAACATTACTTCCTTCTTTTAATATCTTATCTGTGATGTAACCTGGATATACATCTTTATATTCGTTGAATGAAAAATTAAAAGAAGGATTGATAAATTCTTGTTGTTTTACTTCTTTAGCACGTATAAGTTCTAAGTCATTGGTTTTCCAACATGCTTCTAAATCTTTTCCAACAGTGCAATAGTCAAGAAACACAGAGCAATTAGAATTTACACTCAGCGTAGGTACAAACATATTATACTCATCATCAGATAGTTGAATAGTATCTGATAAAGGATTGTTTAATAGATTTCTAAATACCAAATAGTCTACCGATTCAGGACTAACACCACCTTCAGTTCTGTGAACTAGATAATTTACTTGTTCTAATAATGGAAATAGGTTATTTAATTTTTCAAGCGTAAGGTTTGATGTATTGTTGGATTTTTCTCTGAGACAATCGTAACTACAATCTTCAAAGAACCTATGCAATGCATTTAGTTTATCAATTTGACAGTCATTACCATTTAAATCTAAGACAAGATCTTCTGATATCTTCCAAGATTTATATTCAATTTGATTTATCTGACGTATGGTATCATTCAGTATTTTTTGTTTTTCTACGATTTCATCAGCTGTTAATGCAGTATACGTATTATAATGTATATCCAACGGACCTGTTGATGAATTCCAAACTTCCACAAACTTTTGTGAAACGTGAGTATCCATTAACTCAAACTGTAGAACAAATTTGTTATCATCAGAGAAATGACCAATGCTTCTATCTAATGCTAATTCTAATTTATTAGTTCCAGAACTGTCATGTAAAAATATTTCTGGTGAAATCTTAGAATAAACAATATTGATGAAATGTGTCATATTATTTCCTTCCAATTAGAATGTACTACTTTATAAAGCTCAGGAAACGTTTCTTTAAAGTTTTCTTTCCTATATGCATCTGCTCTATTTGTTTCCAAGATAAAGTTATTCCATTGTTCATTGTTGCAATCAACTTTTGCATGATTGATAATAGATAAAATGTCATTGTATTTTTCACTTGACCAATTTGACAAACCATAGTTCGTCGGATTGATAATCCTATCCAAATATTTTGTTTTTATATCATTTGGTATATTGCTAATTCTATAATGTTGTGGATAATAAACTGGATTGTTCCATATTCTAAACAGAGGATAATTATCTTCAAAATACTGATGTATATCACGCAAATAGTAAAAATTTAATGGGCTAATTGTAATCGTAACACTAATTCCTAGCCTTATCAAGGCTTTGGTTGACTCTTGTTCTTCTAACATTTTATGAAATTTTACAAGGTTACTTTCAACATTTTTCCAATCATTACCGTGTCTAATATAATCAAAATGTTTTCCAGTTCCGTCAATGCTAAGATTAATACCTAAATTTTCAAAGTTATCTAATAGCAAATCTATAAACTTTTGATCAAACATTGTTCCATTTGTACTCAAGTTCATTTTTATATGATTACTTGTTCCATTTGCTATTAGTTTGTTTGTTAATTTTTTGAATGCTTTGGTATAAAAAGGCTCACCTCCCATTATTTCTAAACGTCTGACAGTTTGTGACCAATTATCTATATCTTGCCAAACTTTGCTGTTTGATGAGTCAAGAGCAAATGATTCTTTATTATTGCCAACATATGCTTGCCAATTTTCTTTGCTCCAGTTTTCAGTTTCTCTATCTTTAATTTCTTTTACCCATTTGGACGAATGGGAAGGAGCACATGTTCTGCATTTTAAGTTGCATACATTTCCAATTGACATCTGTAAATCTACAAGATTTTTTGGCTCACTATCCCAATCTACTTTCATCTGTTCCCAATTTAAAAAAATATTATTATAAATTTGCCTTTTACTTTCTTTACCTTTTGATTCATCTTCCCAACATGTACTACAGTTACTAGGTTTCTCACCATTACGTAATTGTTGCCTAAGATTTTTCATATAATTGCTGTTTAAGATATCGTCAATGGTATCGTTATGAATAGAGTAAGTTGTTCCATCACTGTGTTTTATGTGTTCACGAGCAATACAACAACTACGCACAGTTCCTATAGGCTCAGCACTTGTATGTAGATGTGTTAGGATACAGTTGTTGCCTATTTCATTATGCATCAAATCTCTTCCACCAATCGTACAGTTCACTATCTTGTTTATAGATATCTTCTAGTCTATATTGCTCTTGTCTGATTCTATCTAGCTGATCCTGATAACCTTTTCCATTTTTAAATTCTTGCTCATGTGTATCGGGCCACTGTTCAGCAAAAGTTGGTCTGTGTTTCATTTCTTTTAATGTATTAACCAATGTGTACTGTTTATCAGTAACACGTGGTTCAATATATTTAAGTAAACTATCTATGTGTCTATCTAATACGTGTCTGGGCCATGCAAAAGGCGAGAATACTATATCAGCATGAAACGCAAACATAATTTTAGTTTCTATTCTTACGTCTAGTTCTAAACTTAAATCAAACAAATCTTTTATACTAAACATACCAGGTCCAGTAATTGTAAGGTCAAATAACATTTTATGTTCGCCTCCTGTCACAGCTAATCCTTTTTTAAAATTGTCTAACCAATCTTTCCAAACAATACCTTTTCTTATAAACTCTACAATATCACCAGTGCCATCTATACTAGCACACATCATCCAGTCTTTGAATTTTGGCAAATATTCAAACAGTTCCATGCCTTTAAAAGTTGTGCGTGATAAGTTACTGTTATATCTGAGGTAACAGTTTTTTGCAGATCCATTGTCAACCATTTCTTTTAATGCCCACCAATGAATATCATACATAAGAGGTTCTCCGCCTACCCAATATATTTCTTCTACGATACCATCACTGATTGCTTTCTTAAATTCTGGTTCTACTACTGTGCGTTGAAATTTAACCATCTTTTGTTTTACAGCGGGTTGCATAAATGGTTGTTGTTCAGGTGACCACAAGTCGTGTTTTTTCTTTTCAGCTTCCCATGAACTTGATAACTGTTCACCACACATTCTACATTTGAAGTTACATAAATTGCTGTACCTGTAATCAAATGATATGGTAGGCATTGTGGTGTATCCATCGTCATCTGTACTATCAAACGCTTCTTGTATTTTATCTTTGAACAATACACCTGTAAACCATTTACGATATGAACTTAAACTTAGTATATCATCATTACAAACATCACATTGTGATATACGTTCACCTGCCATTAATTTTTTGCGTATGTCTTTCATATATTGACTGTTCCAATGTTCATCTAAACTAATTGGATTAAAGTCATCTGCGTCAGTTTTTGATTCTTTTACTTCACCATATGTTTCATCGTTGCTTGCATCAATATATTGTTTTTGAAAACTATGCTCTTCACGTGATGCACAACAAAGTCTACGTTCACCTTGAGGTGAGATATATGTATGTGTCCATGGAGCCATACAAAAGACTTTGTTTTCGCTTTTTTCATTCACTGTTCCGTCTTCATTTAACAAAGGTAATACTTTATTGGTCATTCATATACTCCGCTAAATCAGGTAGATAATAATCAACAGATTGTTTTCTTACTCTATCTAATGTACGTGTAGTATTAACATATGTTTGCCAATGTTCTTGGTGTAAACTTTCATTGTCTAACATTTTACGATAGCTCTTAAATTGGGGTATTGTGTAAATAAGTTTTTCATCTAAACTTTCTAAGTATTCTATATGTTCATCTATTTTTTGTTTTGCTTGTTGTACTCTCTTAGGTGGAGCAACTTCGACACGATAATGATAAGGATGAAATACTGGATTCAATCCAAATTTATCTATGTCTACCAAATTATTTTCAAATAGGTGTTTGTGTAGATCAACCACATGATCTATATTTTGTATTCCCACTGTACAACTTGCAAAAACATTTACATCTGGGCATTGTTGTCTTGTCAAACGTAGGTTATTTTCTACTTTATTCCAAGGTTGTCCTGCTCTTATGTATTCAGCACGTTCACCGTAGGCATCAATACTTGCCATTACAGTTACCCGTTCAAGTTGATTCCATATATCAATTGCGTTTCGTTTTTTGTAAGTAAGCTGACTCATATTTGTTTGGTAATAAATGTCTGCGTTTGTTTTTCCTTGTTTAATTATTTCATCAACAAAAGACCACATCTCTGGCATAATTAAAGGTTCGCCACCAGCAAAATACATACGTTCTAAATTCTTTATTTGCGGCTTTGCTTCTTCAAGTAAAGAATTAAAATCATCTCTTACTTTTAGTACTTTTTTGTGATGTGTTTTGTAACCTTCTCCCCAAATTGCAACATTATCATCAAACCACATTGTACTAAATTTATCTCCACAACTACGACATTTCATATTACAATTATTACTAAAACGCATATCCCAATAGGTTATTCTTAATTCATTTATAGTACCATCTGCTTTAGTGTTTTCTACAAGATCATAATGATGAATATTATCTTTGTTCATGTTTTGCCGTAGACTACTAAAGCCATAACTTTCTTGTTCGTAACAGCGTGTGCATTGTTTGCTTGGTACATCATCCAACATGTTTTTTCTTAGTTGCTTTGCTTCGTCTGTATTTAAAATTTGATCTAGTTTAGTATCGTTCAAGTTGCCTAGTTCATGTTCAGCACCTACATTACTCATACAGCAAGCATATACTTCACCACCTGCCCAAGCATGAACATGAGTCCATGGAGCCATACAAAAGTGTTTGCTATTTTCTAATCTTTCTTTACTCATCAATATATCCTGCTAACTCTGGAAATGCTTTTTCAAATAAACCAGGTCTTGTTTTCCTAGCGTATTCTAATTTATATTTAAGTGTAGAAACATCACCAGGCTGACGCATTAGGTTGACAAGATAATTATCTGTACCAGTTACTGGGTTTATTTGAGGTTCTTTAAGTGTGTGTTTTGAAAATCTTTCTATTACTTTTAGCTTAAATTCTTCAGGTAAGTCCTTTGCATTAAATGGACCTACAACAAGATTATTATACAGTCTTACATTATTAGCATAACACCATTCATGAAAGTCTGGTAAATCTAAAATATTTAAAGCACTTACACTATGAGATATTTCTACCTGACATAATCCGTCATCTCTTGCTTGCATAAATTTTTTAAATATTTCATATGTTTCATTCCATTTTGCTGGCCATCTTTGAAATTCAAATTTATCATGTGTGTTGTCGATACTTAACATAATTTTTGCTAACTTAATTTTACTAAATTTTTCTATTAGATGTTCAGGCCAAATAGTACAATTAGTAAACCATGTAATTTCAATATCTTTTGCTAAATTACGCTCTATTAAAAAATCTAGTAACAGTTTTTGTTTTTTAATCATAAAAGGTTCGCCGCCAGCAAGTTCTATTCTTTCAACGTTATCTACATGTTTATTAAGTTCATTCCAAAATTGATCAGTATCAAACCAACGTCCGCTGGGTTTGTAATATATTCCAAATTGCTTATCAATACTACCCCATTTGCTACTGCTATTTGAGTTACAAATACTGCATGCGAGATTACAAACATTGCCCATTTTTAAATCCAATGATTGCAACGGTCCGTTTATATATTTGTTTTTGCTAATATTTTGCCAATAAAAGTTTTCTACTTGACGTTTACTTTCGCCACCAGATTTTTCTATTTCGTAACATTGAGAGCAATCTGTTTTATAAAATTCTTCAAAATTTTCAATCCATTGTTTTCTATCATCAGATTGTACTATATCTGAAATACTATGATTATTTGCGTTTGCTGTTTTACCATTAATTTTAAAACGTTTATCACTAATGCAACAAGGTTTGAAATATCCTTGTGAATCAATCTCTATGTTGTTTGTAACCAATGGACAAAAATTTGCTTCCATACACTATCCACCACCTAGCGTATCTTTTTCTGTATCCCATCCTGGAACAAATACTTGTTCATGCACATCATCTCCACCTTTATATGATTCTTGTGTTTCAATGTGATCTCCGTAACGTCCGTTTACATTTGTAATAATTTTGTTTTCAATTTGTTCTCTAGTTGGTACTTCTGCATTTATGCTTTTAAACCATTCAGCAAAAGGTCCAGGAAAAGTTTCAACAAAGTTTTTGTTCCGTCTGACATCAAATTGTGAGAAAAATGCTTTAAAGTCATTGAAAAGTTTATCAGTTTCAGCAGTATTTTTATGTGGAGTTTTTACAATATCAAGATAATCAATCAATCTTTGCACACTTGCTTTTTCGCCTTCTGAAAGCATACGCTGTGGTCTTTCAGAATTAAACCAAGTAAGTAGCTTATCTAAGTAAAATGATTTAATATGCTCGGGTAATATAGCGGCACTTTGAAAACTAGGAAAACGTAAAATATTCAATGTCATAGTTGGAGCACGTCTACCATAATCTTCACGTAAGTCTAACATTTCATCCATAAATTCTGTAATTGTTGTCAAGCATAAACTGTTTATTGTCATCATCATATGTAATTTTGATACATTAGATTCTTTTAGTACACGATGAATATTTGATTTCCACAAGTTATAATCTAGTCCATCTCGTATATACTCTGCTTGATCTTTGGCGGCTTCCATACTAGTATAAATTTCAAAGTTAG
>Ga0163180_10000986_pt1 | contig 16270 bp, 17 predicted proteins | sample AtlANTMetagenome_2_FD_109647 | JGI IMG/M metagenome (GOLD analysis project Ga0163180, IMG submission 109647) | Marine eukaryotic phytoplankton communities from the Atlantic Ocean - Atlantic ANT 4 Metagenome | ecosystem: Environmental > Aquatic > Marine > Oceanic | place: North Atlantic Ocean...
CATCACTTCAAACTGAGCAAAGAAAGTACGCTGAAGGTCCGTGGCGTAACCATACGCCATATCTACGCCAGACGGGTCGTCGGGTCTTCCACCGAGTCTGTTGTAGTTGATAACACGCGAGGTGTTGTATGGGACTTGTCCGGTCTGGGCGATTGTCACGTCGGCCGAGTTGTCGACGGTGACGTTGTGAGCTATTGTGAAATCGTTGGCGCCGATGGCGATAACAGTTGTAATAAAACTCGTCGCGCCAATCACATTCCCATCTATCGCCAATTCCTCCCCTAAAGAACCAGTTAACTTGATCTTCATGCCGACCTTGAAGTCGTGCGCGGCACCGAGGCTGACGACGTTCGTCGTGGCAATTTGCGTTGCGGCGGCGGTGGCGGTCGCGCCGCCCGTCACTGGCATAGTGCCAGAATGTACTTGACGTTTGCCCCAAACACTTGCTAAAATATTTGAAGCAATGTTGTGGCATTCATAAACATTGGCAAGTTCGAAGTGGTCGTCGCCGCGGGCATAGAACATTTGCTTAAATTCAGTGGCGGTAAGCGCGCGTTTAGCGGCAATATTAATTAAATGGTGGTCCGGCTCGACTTCAACCGCCGGTGTAAGGGCAGCATGAAGCTCGGCAACGTCGGCGCGTGCTACGGCGCGGTAGGCGAGCTGATCGACGGGTGCACCTGAAACATCAGTGCGGTACAAGTGAGGAAAATTTCCTGAAACTACTGCTGTGCTCATTATATATTACGTTAATATAAAAATCCCTAAACTAATAATAATTATGTTTCGGGTATCCCGAAACTTGGGAATTATAACGTAAATATCCTGTATTATAATAATGTGATGGGTATTGTATGTTGGTTTGGCAAGCATTATAACTGCAATCATAGGTAATTGGACATCCATTTGTACTTAATTCGTTTATATATTCACAATAACTCGCATCATATTGGGATTTTATAGGGTCTGTATAATAAGGTGGAGCATAACTTGGTGGCGCGTAACTTGGTGGATGATAACTTGGTGGAGTATAACTTGGTGGCGCGTAACTTGGTGGCGCGTAACTTGGTGTAGCATAACTTGGTGTTGTGTAACATGTTGTATCATGATTAACATAAGGAGTGCAATAGTCGTTTTTTGGTGCGCAATAGTCGTTTTTTGGTGCGCAATAGTCGTTTTTTGGCGCGCAATAGTCGTTTTTTGGCGCGCAATAATTATTATATTGTTTTGGTGGTGGTGGTGGTGTTGGAAACGATGGATACGTATTTTTTTTATAACACTGTTTGGGTTTATAATCTAAATAATCACATGTTGTAAATTTTTGATCATATTTTGGATTTTTACATTCCTCAGGTTTTTTATATGATTTTACACATTGATTTTTCGATTCCGTATAATAATTGTTATAAACAATCGTTTTGGAGCATGGTTTTTTATATCCTAAAGAAAATCTTAATTTCTTAGTTGGTTTGATATAATATGATGTTTTCACACATTTTTGCGGGTAAGGTATGTATCCAAAGCGTGTTTTTTGATGTCCTGAATGATAAACCATATTAATATTATCTTTTGGAGGATAGCATTGTGGTTTTTTATATTCTTTATTGTTGTGAATATGGTAATGATAATGTACCCCTCCATCATTTTTGGGAGCATAATTGGGTTGTTGATAACCTAACTGATAACTAGGATTATAAGGTGTAGGGTTATAAGGTGTTTGTAAATATAATGAAGAACTACAGTCTATATATGATGGTGTTGCATAATTTCCCAAAGGTATTTTTGGTGCGGTTGGTACGGCACTACAAAGAGGTTCGCCTTCATCATCACTATTGTAATATTCGGTTTCTGTTGATTTACATTGATTATAAGACGCATGAGCAGATGCTAATCCGGCTAGATAATAATTAAGACTTAAATCATACATCTATATATAAACTTTTGAAAATTATTTTAAAAAGTTTATTTATTGGGATAAGGTCCATTTGGGCAAGGATATGGTGGTAAGTAATTAGGTGGTGGTGGTGGTCTATAATGTGATGGTGGTGGTGGTCTGTGATAGGGTGGTGGTTGTGGATAAGATGGTGGTGGGCGTTGATATGTATTAGAAGTTGCGGTATATGGATAATTAGGATGTGGTGGTGGTGGCATTTTATAATTTGTATTAGACGCATTAGCAGATTGTCTATGTCCGCCTTCAGGTGCATCAAATTTTATTCCTGAGGACATTACGCCCCTTGCAGTGTCTCTAGCTCTCACATTCCAATCGCCAAGGTCATCTGGTCCGCGCACTAATTGTACAGTATATCTAATCCTCAATGTAGTTGGTTTTGTATCAGGATTAGCATTTATTATTTCAACATTAATATAAAGATCAACCAAATCGCCATAATTAATGGTTTTTCCTTCGGCGAGACATGATTCAGCTAATCTATCCTCAATATCACTCCAATCTCTAGCACAAACAACTTCTAAACACAAATCTCCGCTTTGTTCTGGTACAAATGAAAGCCCATAAAGTTGGTCTTCTATTTTTTGTCTCGAACATTTTGACCAACATTCTCTTTTAACGCATAAATCGCGCTCTAAATTTCCCATAATTTCATATTGAGCATAAAAATTTCTTTGAAGGTCCATAGTATATCCATAAGCCATATCGACACCATTTGGTTGATTGGGTCGTCCTCCCAATTTATTAAAATTAACAATTCTGGAGCACGGATTATATGGATTGCTATCTACTCGTTTCCCCCATACACTAGCAAGAATGCTGTTGGCGTTGGTTGGACATTCGTAAATATTTGCAATACAGAAATGATTATCTCCTCTAGCATAAAACATTTGTTTAAACTCAGTTGCTGTTAATGCTTTTTTATTAGCAATATTAATAACATGTGTATCTTTTGGTTTTGTTGGTTTTGCTTCATCTAAAATAACACGCAGTGTTGCAACATCTGCTCTTGCTTTGGCTCTTCTTGCACAACAGTCTATTGGCGGTAGTAATCCCATTATTATAATAAGAGATTTTAATAATCCCATTTTTCATATTTTATCTTAAATTTTAGTGCAAGTGAGAAATCCATATTATTCAGGTTAATTATATTACCATATTCGTCATAAATTGTGATATGTAATTTCCTTATATTAACTGGTCCATGAAATTTTCTAATTTTTAGATTAGATTTACCGTCACAATCCGATATTGTAACACGAAACTTGCCTTTATTTGTATATATTTTTCCTAAAACATCCTTTTCAATATAGGTGTCATCTATAAAAATTAAATCATCATCTGTACTACTATGATTAAAATCACGAATCCCAATGAAAATTAATCTATTAATTCCTGTATCATATAAACCCTCACTCAAAATAGTACTTTGTATATTTTTATATTCAGCCATTCTAAATCCCAAAGTCCATCCTAATTCACTTGTTAATGACCTTGTTTTATCACAACTCCTAAAAATTAAATCATATTTATAATCTTTTGGTGTTGATTGTATCATATCAAAGCGTGTAATAAATACCGTATCACTAATACTTACTTTTAAATAACTTAACTCGTTTTTTTTACCCCCCTGTTGATAAAAATAGGTATTATTTAAATATTCGGATAATTGAAAGGGTGTCCATGTTCCGTCAGGAATATTAATTTCAAAAATTTGTTCTTCTGTTTGCTCGTCAGCAATATCATTGCTTAATCTATAAGAAGTCTTATCGCCAATAATCCATCTTTTATGTACTTTAATTTTAAAACGATTATTACCAATATATTTGGAAATATTATACCAAGAATTGGGAATATCTATTGATTGTATTCTCATTGATATAGTATTTTTAATTGGTATTGGGAAAGTATAAGAAAAATTTGCTGCAGATGTTTTATAGTAATTATCTCTGAATTTGGTATTTATATGAATAATTTTCTCAGCATAACTTCTATCAATATTGTTTAATTTTCCTTCAAATTGCTTATTCAACATATACTAATTATCGTGTATAATTTTTTTGATATTTTTCGTATAAAATCTCAAATTCCAATGAAAAGGACCAATCCATATTATTCAAGAATATCTTATTTCCATATTGATCTAACAAACGTAAATGTATTTTATTTATATCTACTGGTCCCATAAATTCTCTTTTTTTAAGATTGGAATCACCATCATTATCATCTATATTTATATGGAATTTTCCATCATGTAAATACATTTTTCCAATAATATCTTTATCTATAAATGTGTTATCAAGAAAAATAATATTATTGTCATTTCTACTTTTATTATAATCATCAAGACTAATGTAAAGATATCGGTCTCCCCCTGCATCAAAAAGTCCCTCTGATTCAAATTCTCTATCCAAATTTTTATATTCAGCCATTCTAAATCCCAATAACCATCCCATACCGTACATAACAGTTTTAATTCCTGGTAACATAAATTTTAATGTATATTTAAATCTTACTGGTGGTTTTCCTACAATCTCAAATTTTGTTCTTAGACTTGTTTCAGAAACAGACATTTTTAAGTAATTTAATTCGTTTTGAACACCCGATTGATATAGATATGTATTATTTATGTAATTTGATAATTGTATGGCATCATAATTTCCATCCGGAATAATTATTTCAAAAATAGAATGCTTACATAATGCTCTTCTACCCATTTCCGTTTCAATTATCATTTTATTATTCCCAAATCGACTAGAAAATGTGTACCAAGTATTTGGTACATCAATAGATCTCAGTCGAATTGATAGTGTATTGTTTATTGGAAGAGGAAATTTATATTTAAAATCACTTGAAGGGGTAGTATAATAATTGTCCCGAAATTTTGTATTCATATGTACAATTTTTTTAACAACAACTCTATCCAATGGGTTAATAACACCTGTTGCGCCAGTACTAAATTTCATATTTTGCATATAATATAATAATTATATTATATATGAATAATCCTTTCTCAAATAGAACTACAACAACATCTGGGGAATATTTACAAAAGAAAAAGGCTATTACTAAGATTGAATTTATTAAAAGAATGCCTTGGAAAAATTTTAAGACTCCGGATTATATTGTAAAAGATACACCAAAACCAATAAAACACTATGAAAAACCTAAATATCCCGAAGAACCACCTTTTCCCGCCCCACCTGTTCCTTATCCAGCTGAATTTAATGATTTGTTTTATAACAATACAGAACAAGATTATATTCAACGCCAGGAATATAATAAAAAGGAATATTGTGGATATGAAAATAATGGTCAAGTATGTAAAAAATGTTCTAATAGTCTTACACTCATGAATCCATCACCACAAAAATGGACTTGTGACTGTTGGGACCCACCAAATACATATTGTGAAAGCGGGAATCGAAAGGAATTTGGTCGCACAGATAAAGCATATTCTTGTCCTAATCATCAATATTGTAATTGGGTTGTTTGTGAGAAATGTTATATTGCCTTGGGGAAAAAGGTTATCAAAAAAGAGCTTGAAGAAGAACCAAGGGTTCCTTTTGAACAACACATAGAAGATTGGGATAAGATTCTTAGTGATGAGAAACAGGAACAACTTCGAAAGGATGTTGTTGGAGACTTAAAACACGCTCCTATACTTAAATGTATAAAAGGTCATCGTGAATATCTTGATTTAGCAAAGGGATTTCATTTAACACAACCTTTTTGTGAAAATACTTACCAAAATACATGTGAAAATAATGATTGTGGTAAATTAGTAAATAATATATCAGAGGCTAGATATTCCGTTTTAGATATGGGGAAATCTTGTTTATACGATAATGATTTATTTGTTGGTGGCATACATAAAAAAAACGGTCCTCTTGAACAAATTGATATTGTTCATATGAATAAATGCCGCCTTGATAAAGGTTTGCTAAATTTAAGAGGAACTATTGAACCAAAACTTAAAACAGAACATATATTAAAATTCCCTATAACACTGAAAAAAACAGAATATTGCAATAAAATCATTAATCATGGTGAAGAACCTAAAATACATAATATTCATCCAGACAAACCACACGTACATTGGTTTCCTACTAAAAATAGATTTATTAAATATGGTCATAAACATAATGAACACCCTCATCAAAATGTAACTGGTGCTACAAAATCTGGTAGTTTTCCAGCACATGCTAATCCTAATCGATCACTTCAGTTCTCTATGAACCAACTTGGTAAAAAAACAGTATTAATTCCTCCCAATACTAAATTTAGACAAAAGCAATGGCAACAAGATGCTACTTTTGGTTTTAAAATAATTCCTAAGCAAGGTCCATTCTTACTTAATAAAAGCCGTTTTAATATGTTTGAAAGGATGAAAAGATAAATTATTATATATATATGGCAAAATGTTATGCTTGTAAAGATAAAAAAAAAACGGGTGTTCAAAAAACACTTGATGGTGAATTAAATTTTAAAAAAAAAGCTAAACCTAAACCCAAACCCAAACCCGTTTTTAGTTTGGTTTCTAAAGGTGGACAAATATTAAAATGATAATATCTATTATAATGCCGTGTTCGGGATGTGGAAAAAGTCGTGCTGGTTTAGGGAGTTACCCTTCAAGAGTAACAAGTTTTTGTTTTTCTATGAATTCTTATGCAGGAAAGATTCATAAGAAAAAGATAAAATGATATATATATTATGTTTTCTAGAAGAAGAGGAATATCTTTATTTGGCGGTCAAGCGCGCTCCAATGGAATATCATTGAGTGGTATTAATTATGTTTGTTTTTCAAATGTTGGCGGCGGTAGTAGTCTGGATAAGAATGCCAAGGAATATCAAGATATTAAAGAATTTATAAATGAACATTTTATGACACCGTTAATTCGTAAAAAATTCGATGTTATTAGATTAAATGCTTTCAACTTTGACTATTTATTAAAAAAATTAAATAATTTTGCCTTGTTATACAACGATACTGATATTTTTATTAAACTTATTGAATCTATTAAAGCGGCTCTTGAAATTACTGATGAAAATGAAAAGTTATATGAGCTTGTTTATGGTAACGTAAAGGAAACGACATTACAATTTAAGACAACTGCTGTAGAATTTAAGCCAGAATTCCAAATTTATATTAAAATATATGGTGAAGTTGAAAATTTTGAAGATTTCAAGGAAGAATATTTGGAAGAAATTAGATCAGTATTGAAAGAAAATCCGGCATTAACATTTAATGAGTTACTAATTAAACTTGGAAAGGAAGAACACATTAAAGAAGAAAAAGAAGAAGAAGTCGTACTTAATTGGGATGATATGCCAGATGATCCTGCTGAAAGAAGAAGACTTAGAATGCAGACAAATACTTAATATATTATTGTTTTTTGTACCCAATTTTTTATTTCATGATTTATTGGATTATAGAAGATTTGTAAAGATCTTATATATTCTTCTTTGAAACTTTGATTTGTTTCATCATTTATTAAAACAAGTAAATTATAAATAATCTTTATTTGTCGAAAACTATATAATTTTGTTATTCCTTTAAAAATATCTTCTTCTTCTTGATTAAAAAATTTTGTAGGATCACTATGAATTAATGATTTATACATACTCAATGTATGTAGAATAGAATTTTTATTACATTCGGAATATGTTTTACTTAATTGATCAATTCCTTTTTCAGCAAAATTCAGTATTTGATCAAATATTTCTCTATTTTGTTTTTTATACAGTTTATGATATCTTAGAACCGCTTTAAAAAGATAATATAAATCATCTTTTGAATCATTATTATACCATCGTAAAATTCCTTGGATAGTAGTGGGTGGTTGTAATTTTACGATATTATTATGAATACTTATTTTTGTTCCTGTTGGTAAAAAAGATAAAATAGATAACTGAACCATTACCTGCATTGGATCAAGTATTAAATCTATTTTATCTTTTCCTTTGAAAATTGGTTGTCTTTGCATATATTACTTTCTCAAAAAATTTATCAAAATATAACATAAATGGCTTCCACGTGTGGGTCACTAAGAAATAATTGCTTACTATTCAATCACTTAAAAACATTTTATATTCTGTCTTATGGAAGAACAAAATATTACCATATCTTTGCCTAAAACAGAAGATATTTCTAATTTAAAATGCAATTATAATAACGAAGAACAAAAACAAATTATACATTTGGGGCTTACCATGTTCAATTGGATGAAAGAAAAACAAATATGTTTGAATGATGAAAAAATACAGGAATTATTAAAGGTAGAAAGAGATATTCATAAAAAAAAACTTGCTGACGTTGAAAAAAATACAGATGTTAAAATAATGCAATCCGTTAAAATTTTTAGGGCAGATAAAGAGCGCTTAGAACGATTATTATGCGAAGAAAAAGATAAAATGCGCAATTATTGGTTAAATAGGGAAAATGATATTAGAACACGATATGAAGACTTGCTTGCTGAATCTAGGGCTAAATACGAATCAACCTTCGTTCATACACAAAATTCTACTATTTTAGGTCAAGATGGCGAAAATTATACTTTTTGTGAGCTTAATAAGTCTTTTCCTAGCGCGGAAATTGAAGATTGTAGAAAACAACCTGGAAGGGGTGATTTTATTTTGACGGAGGATGATTTTGTGATGATGATTGAATGTAAGAATTATAAGAAGAATGTTTTAAAACCAGAGGTTGAAAAATTTTATAGAGATGTTGATAATAACAATGATATTAAATGTGCCGTTTTAGTTTCTTTAAAATCGGGAATATGTGCCAAACCTGACTTCCATTTTGAAGTTAGAGACGGGAAACCCATTTTGTTTCTTCATAAGGTCAGTTCTAATATTGATAATCTTCTTCTAGCCGTTAGGTTTTTTAAATTAATTATGGCAAACGAAGGCTTTGATTTGGCGAATAAAGAAATGTTGGGGAAAATTAAAAATCTAGCACCACCAATTAAAAGATTTTTCCGAAATCAAAGAAAATCCTTAGATAAATTCAAAAAGAATATGGACGAAGCCTTTTTGAATCATGAACAACAAATTATTGAATTATTTTCACTTATTTCTATTAAATATTAATACACTTTCTCTCTTTTCTCTCTTTAACCATTTTTCAATTCCTATATGAGTATGAAATACTTGGTATTGATATCGGGTCTTCCGGACTCATATGAGAATTCAAAAATCGTTAAAGAGAGAAAAGAGAGAAAAGAGATTTAAAAAGTTTTGTATAACTTTATTAAAAGTTATTATGATTGAAGAACTTATAAAAATGTACGAAGAATATAAAAAGGCAGCAATTGGAAGGGAAGAGCTTGACGTTGCCGAATATTATTCACAAACTATTGTTAATTTAAAACAACGAAAATTGAACCAAGAACACCCATCGAAAGAATCGTCTGGCTCAAATATTTTACATACGACAAGCAAGCCAGCAAGAAATTCCAACAAGTAAAGCTACAATTAACGAACTAGATAACATTACTTGTTTATGATGCACTAACATATGCATAATTTGCGATTTAAAAGAAAGATTTGCTGCTCCATTAGGAGGTTTTACTTCTTCCTTACTTGCAAAGGGTGAAAGGGTATATGATAAAACAACATTTAATATAACACCAATAACTGCTGATTTTAAGAATAAAGTTTTTTTGTCCATATAATATTTGATTAGATTAAATATTATAGAAATATTACTTAAAAATTTATGTTTAAAAGAAATATAATGGTTGAATTTGCAAAACCCACCTTTATATATTGGAAAATTGTTGCACGCGCACAATTGCCTATGCTTATGTTGCGTGCTGGAAATGTTTCATACAATTGGGATACTGAGACTGTTGATGCTTGGCCTGCTGCTAAAAATGAGCAGCCATTTGGACAGTTGCCAGTTCTCCTTCATAATGGACGACGTCTTGCCCAATCGGGAACTATCGCTCGTTATTGTGCTCGGGTAGCAGGACTTTGGCCAACAACAGAAGATGCTTGGCTTCGTGCAGATATGTTAATTGAACATTGTAGAGATATTTTTACTATGATGGCAAAGGCTAAATATGCAGGTGATGTTACAGCCCAGAGAAAGGCGTGGGCGGAGCTTGCTGAGAAGAAGTATCCAGAGCATGTTGATTGGCTCGTAAAGCTCCTTGGAGATAATGATTATTTTGGCGGCGAACGTCCAGATGCTGGTGATGTTGCCGTCTTCTCAGTACTAAATGTTGCTGAAAGGTCAGGACTACAGTGCCCCTTGAGCAAATTTCCAACTTTGGTCGAGCATAGCAAGCGTGTTGCACAGATGGGAACTATTAATGAATATCTTACTGCAGCTCATCCAGTATATTTGAAGGTACCAGAAGAGCAGGTACTCGAAACCACTGTTTAACTTATTAATTGGGTTTCTGGTTTTTTTAACCACTGTGTTAAACATCTTATTCCACCTTGTTCCCTCCATAAATTTCCATAGGAAATTTCTATAACATTGAAACCTTGCTTTCTTAAATAATTACGGAATTTTTTAAATTTTACTTGGTCTGTTGTAATAATATTATTTCCAATTATTAATCCATTTGTTGCTAATAATGGATCAATATCTTTTCCAATAATACTTTCAACTGTTTTGCATTTATAATTTTGTTTTAAATATTTCGGTAATTTTTTTATATATCTACTTGAATAAAGGATTTCCTTTCCTGGTAAAACCATTAATACACAATCTAAATGAAGCGCGCTATGCTTTATATCTATTATTTTCTTTTTTGGAAACATTCTTTTTAATTTTTCTATTCCCAATTTGTTACTTCTTATACCCTCTCCAATTAATATTAAATTATGATCCTGGATTACATCTCCACCCTCTAAATTTTCAGGAAAATCAGGAAAAACCTTTCTTCGATCTACTGGTATAGTTCTCCATTCATCGGGATGTCGAGTGTTTAATGATTGGAGTGGAAGCATTATCATTTGATTATCAATATTTATTACTGAATCTCTTGTCCATAAAGTTTGACAATGTGGCATATTTTTTATTATTGGTCTTACTACAGTAATATTTAAATCTTCCAATCTTGTTTTTATCTCATTTAAAATTCTACTAAGCTTAAAATTTCTTTTATACGTTATTGGCTTACAAAAATTGTTGTTATATTTATGATCCGAACCAAGAATTATACTCATATATATAACCTAAGACAATTTAGAATTGGTACAAGCCGATAGCATCTATTCTAACTGTCCAATCTCTTCCATTTAAATCTAAAATTTCACCTCTTTCATCTAATAATTTTAAGTTCATTCTACTTATTGTAACTGGACCAAAATAATCCTTTCTTGAAAGTTCTTGACCTGGTTCGCCGAATAAAATACCACCTTCATTCTTTTTAACCTGTAATCGCGCAAAATTATCTCCATATGGTTTTGTACGATTTTTTTTGGGCGCCCATAGTCTTTTTTCTTGTTGCTTCGCCCAAAATCTATTTTGAGAAATGGATTTTATTAAATCACCATCTTTTGTCTTATCCGGATGTTCAGCATTTCGCGGCGGACGACAACCTAGAACATCTAAACCATCATCTATTTTTACAGATTCAATAACCGGACCCTCACAATCTTCTATGCCACGCGGTCTTCCAAATTTTTCCGTATCTTCCTTCATATGAACGATAAAATTACTTCCACAACTATTTGTAAAATCATTTATTTCAAGGTTTATAGTTTTGGGACCATATGTATCAACAGTCGATTCACTAGTATAACTTTTAGCTCCACTATATCTCATTTTTCTAAAACCTAGAAGCCAACCTAAATTATGATCCAATTTTGGAATCAAATTTAAACTACACGAACATGATGGATCTAATATGGTTCCTGGAATTCCAGGAATATATGGCGAACCTTCTTCAAAATTTGCTTCAATAGCAGGCGATTTTTCTAAATAGAAAAATAAATTAAAATTCGAATTATATACACTATCGGGATGTGATGTTGCTGAAATAGTTGTTTTATTTGTGTTTTTATTATATGAAATACTGTAATTCGGATTATTACTAGGATCTATACCGAATTTACTTGTTATATCTGTTTGAATTGCATTTATTAATTCATCATCGCTATAATTACCTTCCGCTATTTTTATTAATTTTGTATAATTTGCTACTGCATCTATTGGATAATATAATTCACCATTCTCTGTTGATGGACCCATCTTAAAACAAGTCGTTCCATTACAATTTCTAAAAGCATACCAACTTATTGGAATTTCTATTTGACTTACACTTAGTTGTAACACATTTTTCATCTCCGTTGAAAGAGAAAAAGTAAAATCACTTTCACTTTCTACATATGTTTTCGGATTTTGCACAAAAACATTTTCTAAGTTACCACACTTTGCAGATGAATTTGAAAGAAGATCTATTTCAGCATTAGGACGAATGACGGTTTTTCTATTTTGACTGTTTATAATCATTGTATAGTTCAATTTTTGACGGAATAAACCATTTAATTCTCCTTGTCCTAGTTCAACCTTTGACGCTTCTAATTTTGCAGAAAATCTCTTTCTTTGTAAAGTGCTATGTTCCTTATCAATTATTTGAGTGGAATCTGTCCTTGTGTTTGCTTCTTTCGGTGTATTAATAATTTTTTGATTATAAAAATCACCCCAACCATCATCATGTTCGTTCTTTTCCTCCTTTTTTTTATCCATTTCGGCGATTTCTTGTTCACTATGAAGTAAATCTATCAAACCAAGCAAACTTTCTTTTACTTTATGAAAAAATGCAGTATATTGTGGTTTTTGCAATTGCATTGAGCGAATAATTCTTGTATCTATACCTTTTATAACTTCACTCTTTGAAACCTTTTCAATTGCCTTTTTATGAATATTTGCAAATGCTAATAATTCTTCAACACTATATTTTTTGGGATTTAAAGATACCATATATATATATTTTTCACTATTTTTTTATTAATTTATTTACTATAAACTAAGAGACTTATTATCCAAAAATACAAGACAAAGTTTCTTTAATTTATAATTTTTTAGAACTAACTCCATTGATGGAAGAGGAGTCATACTGAAATATTTACAATGCGTATTAAGATAACGATTTTCAATAAATCCATACTTTTGATACCAAGAATATAATTCCTTTGTACTATCTCGACCCTTTAGATATCTTTCTCCTCCATAACCATAGATATTTGGATCTTTTCCTTTGTAATCCCAATCTTTGAAAACATCTATATCTTTATATAATTCTTCAAATACTGGAAAATCCCAACCATCTTCTTCCTCTTCTGTTTCCTCTTCTTCTTCCTCTTCTTCCTCTTCTTCCTCTTCTTCCTCTTCTTCATAATCTTCATCCAAGGATTCACCCCACAAAATCATATCATCCTCGGACCATTCAGCATCATATTCATGCCAAAGTATATGATTTATAATATGTAATTTCAAACCACCTAGTGGTAAATAATAATATTTTGCTATTTTTTTGAGTTGTTTTCTTGTCATTTTTTCAAGACCCCTTCTTGCTTTAGCTTTGTCGGGTTCATCGTTTTCTCCGGAATCATTAATATCGCATTCATCATCTAATTCTGCATGATCATTTGCTATTTCTAAGATAATTTTGTCAAATTTATGAATTTTACCCAAGATAACCATATATAGTAATAAATTTGCACCTACACCTTTAAAACCATTCATTGAACAATAAGGATTAGAGCCAATTACTTCAATAGACAATGAACGTATTCCAAGATTTAACTTTTTGGGTCCAGGTGTTTTATCATATATTACAAAACCATGTATTCTATTTAGTGGATTATCATAAGTATAACGGTCCATAAGGCGTTTTCTTCTTTTTTTCCCACCCGCTCTTTTGATTTTTTCTATTTGCTCTTTACAGGCATAATGTTCTATATTTCTTTGATCTATAAGCATGATTATATCATATTTTTTATCATTAAAATGTCTTGAAAGTTTTTCTTCTATACATTCTTCTGAAACTTGATGTAGAAGATGTCCATTTGCTCCAATTATTGAACAAATTCTTTCCATTTTAAGAATTAATTCCTTGTGTCCAAAACTTAACCGGTCTTCGTTATAAATTCTTAAAAAATCCTCCAAATACATTAAATCTAAATTATTATTTTTGCGAAATTCAGATAGTACATTAATTGTTGATTTTTTATATTTTATTTTATATTTTTGAAGTCTTTTGATAGAAAATTTCATTTTATAATAATATAATTTAAATTAGATAAAATTTCAATTTTATTAACTATTTATTTTATATGAGCAATGTTGAAATGGCAATAGATTTATTATCACAAATGCCGGTAGAAGATTTTTTAAAAAAAGTTTTTGAACAGAAAAAAATGCACGTTAAACAATTAGCTAGAATCGATGATTTAACTGATAGATTGACAGATGCTATAGATTTAGTATGCGTTTTTCAAAAAAAGGCTGAGATACTTGCTGAAGACAAAAAAATTCTTATTAAAAAAAATTTCAAATTAAATGACCAAATTAAAGAACTTCAAGAAGAAAGTGGAACAGATGAAGATACTGAAGATACTATTGAGCGTCTTGAACACCGATATGAAGAAAATCGGCGTTTTGAAAACATTAAAAAGGATCTTCAAGAAAAGTTAGGTAAAATAAGAAGAATGGGTGCTGAACTTTGTCGATTAAGAATAAAAGTTAGAGAATTACAAAAAGAAAATGAAATTTTGAAAAAAAAAACTCCATTTATTTTTAAAGCGCCACCATTATTAAATTATGTTCCAAATAAGAATGAGAAATGGCCCATACCACCTCCTCCTCCTCCTTATCCTCCTCCTCCCCATAATACGCCCTCAGCACCCTAATGTCTTGTGTTACTCGAAAAATTGATTTCAATAATGGTTTTGTATCATATATACAAAACCATGATGACTGAACAATGCTTTGTTTGTTGTGAAGAATTTAATAAGAAAGAACATTCTAAGGTTGCATGTGACAAATGCGAATATTCTGCATGTCGTGCTTGTACCCGGAAATATCTACTTACTTCACCAAATCCCGGACATTGTATGAAATGCAATGATGAATGGAGTAGGGAATTTTTGGTAAATAATTTGTCCCGTTCTTTTGTGAATGGAGCTTATAAGAAACATCGCGAAATATTGCTTTTGGGTACAGAAAAAGCTAGGTTGGTAGAGGATATGGAAGCAGCTGCCGCTTTTAAAGAAATGGATGTTCATAAAGCAGAGCAAAAACTTCTTAATGAACAAATAAGGAAACTCAAGCAAAAACGCTACAAAACTGAACAAAATATTTGGAGATTGAAGCGAGTTTTTCAGGGATTCGAAAATCCTGAAAAAAAACGAAAGGAATTTATTAAAAAATGCCCTTCAGAATCTTGTAATGGTATGCTTTCTACCCAATGGAAATGTCAGATTTGTGAATTGACTGTTTGTCCAAAATGTCATGAAATTAAAGAGGACCCTTCAAATGGTGGTGGCGATGAACATGTTTGTAAGCAGGAAAATATTGATTCGGTCAAATTTATTAAGAAAGATACAAAGGGTTGTCCGGGGTGTGGGACAGATATTCATAAAATTAGTGGTTGTGATCAAATGTGGTGTCCACAATGTAAAAAAGCTTTTTCTTGGAAAAGCGGACAGGTTATTACACACGGCATTATTCATAATCCTCATTTTCACGCGTGGCAAAGGGAGCAAGCACGAAGGGGAGTTTTGGCTGCACCACGCGCACCCGGTGATATAGTTTGTGGCGGACTTCCCGGAAATCATCAATGGTTTGAGTTGGTCAAGATATTGCATCCAAACCCTACACGCATGAGAAGATGGTATGGACGTGGACCCGGTTCTTCTTTAAAGAAAGAGACACTATGGGAAATGGTACAAGATATTCATCGTAAAATTGCACATTTTCAAGCAGTTCTTCTTGAACCAATTCGCCGAGAAGTTAATGCATTGAATGATAATCGCCAATTGCGCATTAATTATATTATTGGAAAGATAAATGACGAACAATTTGCTAGTCAATTATCACGGAAAGCTCTTAAAAAGGAAAAAGCAACCGCGGCGTTGCATATTTATGAACTAATAAATACGGTTCTTACTGAAAATCTTGTTAATTTATGGAACAAGAGGTTGGAATGGCGAGAACCGAATGCATTGGAGTCCTTGGCTGGGCTGTTAGGCGCCGACTCCCCTTCTTTACCTCAATATATTAAATGTGAAGCAAAGAAAACACTTCAAAAATGCCACGAAATTAGACTTTATGCAAATGAAGAATTGAAAAAA
>Ga0163180_10000987_pt1 | contig 16268 bp, 14 predicted proteins | sample AtlANTMetagenome_2_FD_109647 | JGI IMG/M metagenome (GOLD analysis project Ga0163180, IMG submission 109647) | Marine eukaryotic phytoplankton communities from the Atlantic Ocean - Atlantic ANT 4 Metagenome | ecosystem: Environmental > Aquatic > Marine > Oceanic | place: North Atlantic Ocean...
GAGTTCGACGTCTCCAGCCCCGCCCCGTCCTTTGTGGACGGCCTCATGCAAGTGTACACCACGAACGTGTGGTTGCTCGCGAAGAAGGCCACGAGGGACATCGTCGCGTTCGCGCTTCCGGTTCTGCGCGTGGAACCCTTTTACTCGAGATCGCAGTGGCACACGGACGGACTCACGAACTACCGGCGCCGCGCTCACGCGCATGCCTTCGTCATGGACGCGGGTCACGACCCTCGCACCACGTTCGAGGTCAGAAGGGTGCTCCACATGGTAACGAGTCGCATCGTGTTCTGTTTGCGGGACACGGCTCCCCGACCCTGCGTGGTGCACACGCACCACCTCGTCGGCGGGGTGTTTTCCATGCAGCACAGGCTCCTGTTCAAAGTCTGCGTGCAGCAAATGATGCAGCGCAGAAAAGTCTTGAACATGGAGTGGAACGAGTCGATTTTCCAAATGCAGAACACGTGGCAGCACCTTTCGAACGCCGCCTGGGGCGTCGGACCTCCGGTGCACGTGTGCGGAGAACGCACGCCGTGGTACCACTTCGAGGTGAGCGTGAACGCGGACGCGCACGCCGAGAGCATGCTTCGGGACGCGGGCGATTCGCAAATGGTGCGCGACGCCGCGGTCATGGTGACGAGCGCGGCCGCGGGGATGAAAATCCAAGCGGACTGCCCGATTTGCTTCGAGCCGCTCTCCAAGCGCAAATTCAGCCTTGTGGGGCACTGCGGCCACTCGGTGTGCTGCCAGTGTATGGCAAGCATGAAGCGCGCGGCCGTCGCCCGCGTCGCGTCCAGCGTTCTTGACACCGATCCTGAGATATCGTGCCCCATGTGCAGGCAGAAGTGGTGGGGTTCTACGGTGTACAATCGCCCGCTGCTCCTGCCGTGCGACGTGGACGCGCGCGTGGGGGTCGATGTGCGGCCGGGGAAAGACCCTCGCGTCTACCTGCTGCCGAAGGTGCTTCGGACGAAGGAGTGGGTGAAACACAACCCTATGCTGGGCACGCTGGAGCGGCTCGTCGCGCGGCTGCGCGCCCACAGGGCGAAAGTCTTCGGGGAGTCTCCGAAATGCGGGCGCGGCAAAATCGTGGTGGTCACGCAGTCGAACGACCTGTGCAACCACCTGTGGTCGCACTTTGAGGACTTCGACACTCCCACGACCCTGTGCATCCGAATAAACGGGTGCGTTTCCGTCCAAAACAGAGGCGTCTATCTGATATCGTTTCAAAGCAGAGAGGGGAATTTCGACCTGCTCTTCATCACCACGACAATGCTCCGCGGGTTGGTGTTCGAACACGCGGAGCATTGGATCGTGTGCGAAAAACTCTCCGGCGAACACGCCGAAATACTGGAACACTCCGTGCTGGCGACCGCGAGAGCCGCGCAGGCGAGCGGCGTGCGCAAGCAGACAGTCCACACGCTCGACCTGCCGGAGAGTCGGCGGTTGATGCATTTGGTGGAACGCAAGCAGCAGTGGCTCGACAAAATCTTCGCCCATCCGTGGAAAGAAGCCGACGTGTGGAAAACCTGGTCGGCAATGGAATCAAAGCGCGCCGCGCCCCAAACAACCTTGCAGAGCACCACGCGTTTCCCGTGCGCCGCCGACCGACTCAGGCAACTGGTCACCAGACCGGAAAGCGAGGGGGAGTATATATCCCAGTTCCGCCGTTTTCTGGGAATACACGCCGCCCTCGGCGAGCCGAACGAACTGGAGCGATCCGTGGCGCGGGAACTCGCCGAAAAGGACGCACCGGAACCGCACCCGTCCGAAATCAACCCGGAGTGGGAACCTCCCACCATCGATCTTACCGGGGACGCGGTCGTCGCCGCAAATACCATAACAGTCTGATGCCCAAGCGCAAGAGGACCCCCAAATCCGCCAACGAGACCTCCTCCAACCTCAACGACCGCATGCCCCGGCGCCAAGCCGCCAAGGTGGCCGTGGAGAGCGCCACCCTGCTGTTCAACCCCCACATTCTGCCCTGCATCCGGCAGAAGATCCTGCGGGCGCACTACGTGGTGCTGTCCGTCGCCTGGCTCAGCAACCGCGCCATTCTGGAGGCGCTGCGCTCCACCAAGGGCTGCAGCGTGATCGTCACGCACGACAACGCCCAGCTGCGCAAGTTCAGAGAGCCGCTGGGGCTGCTGCCCAAAATGGAGGGCGCGAAGTCGGCCGTGTTCACCGTCAACTCCGGCAGGGGCAGCAGAGCCCTGATGCACCACAAGTACATGGTGCTGTTGGACGAGAGAAAGCAACCGACGGGGGAGGTGGTGACCGGTTCGTGGAACTACACCGCGCAGTCCCAGAAGAATCTGGAGCACGTGCTCGCGCTGCACAGCCCGGACCTCGCGCGGCGGCTGCTCGAAGACCACCATGAAATGCTAAGCCGCGTGGCCAAACCGCTAAGACCCTACACCAAGAAAAAGAAAATAAAAAAAAAATGAACATAGTAAAAAACGAATCGATTCTTTTATTAGATGTATAGCTTTACTTTGTGTTTGATTCCTTGCCCCCGCTCTCCTTGCTAAAGTAGTATGAGATGGCGCCGACGACCACGACGGCGACCGCGATCCCTGAAATGGTGCTCCACACGCGAAGATCCATGGTTACGATTAGGTACTTACAGTACTCAACCCCTGAGGGATATAGTACCCTTTCACTCACTTTTGCATCAAAACTGTCTTGACTGTCCTGTCTCCTGTCTCCTGATGTCCGAAGAGCTGCGCGAGTGCGCGTCCAACATGTCGGCGGCGCTGGAGGTGGTGCGGGGGCTGACTGCAAGGCTCAACGCGCTGGAAACCCCGAAACCCGAGGAGCACGGTCTGGCCACGGAGGACTATGTGGCGCATTTCATAATGGTTTGGTTGTTGGTCGCCGTGTACGAGTCCTGTTGCCATTATTCGGACGACGACGAGTAAAAACGTTTAGGAACGATGCCGTTGGGCTGCACGAAAACGAACGCGTCCTCTCCCATTTCAAACACGACGGGTGTCAGCGGGGCGCATTTGTGCCAGCGTGTAGTCGTGGCTTTCTTGTACTCCACAAAAAGGCGTTTGGGTGATGCTCGTTGCCTGACAATGCGCAGGTCTGTATCGTCGATGTATATTGTCAAGCGTGCGTCGGATTCGTCGTCTTCTTTGGCAACGCTGACAGTGGACGCGTCTCCAACCCTGCATTGGAAGGGAGGAAACTGGCGACCTTTGCCGACTTTGTACGCGGACACTACGAGTTCGCCAAAACGTTCTGGGTCCTTGACCGCCTCCAGCAACGCTTCGAGGTTGCGATTTTCAAGCACGCGTCCAAAGCGGTACTTAAAGGCGTGTTTGGTGTGGAAGGGTCTAATATTGTTCTGCAGTCTGTTCGTTCTTTTCCAACCCCCGCCTACCAACAGGGTCTTGGCAATGTTACAGTCGGCGGCGTGCTGGGAAAACAATTCTTGGCTGGCCGTAGGTGACATGCCGTAGTGCGCGAGCAACCCTCCCCATCTCCGGCCGTGCGCCAGCATCTCTTCGAGCGTACGGAAATGGGACGCGTTGCGTTCCAAATTGGACAGGATGAGCCTGTACTCGAGGTTGTCGAAACGCTCGAACGAAAACAAGTCGCCTCCCTCCGGGTCCACGGGGTCCACAGGAATATCATTTTTCCACGCGACTTTGCACGCCATCGGCGTGTGCTCCTCCACCACACCGCCTCCACCGCCAAGGCGATCGGGCACGTGGTGGTCCACGCGGGCGCACGCGAGGCGCGATGGCAAATTTCGAGATGGCAGATTTCGAAGCACGTTGAACTTGATCTCCAAATCGTAAAAAATACGTTTACAGCCGCGTCCCGGGCATCGCTGCAGTAATACTAAATGTCGGCTTCTGAGCTGCACCCACGCGTCAAAGGACATGGCGAATCGCGTGGGATCCCTCTGGTGGCAATTGGGGCAGAGTACTATTTTTTCTAACGCCTCCATTGGGTCCTCGGTGAAAAGGTTTGCTAAATCCCTCTTCTTTCCGGTGAGTACTTCCATTGTCCCCACACGTGGGTCTGTGGCGATCAGACCTAAAACCAAATCCAGCTGCATTTTGCGCAAGTCTCTTTCCTCGTCTGTCATGGTGCCGTTGAGTTTGTCCATGAGCGTTCGTTTTGCTGCCTGCAAATTTTCGCCTACGGTATCACCCGGTGTGACGGGACGCGGATACGGTTGCTGGTTGCTTATGACCCACCTTCCGTTGGACCAATACCCAAGTGCATCGTCGTCGTCGTCGGACGAAGACATGGTTCCGAGGGGGTTCTGAGAAAAAGATGAGTGTCGCTGATATACTGCTCAGAGTTTGGTGTGAGGTTTGCACGCCCGTCGCGCGGCGTCTTCGCCGAGGTGTGCGAGGATATCCGTCATTTTTTTGGTGGGCACTCGAAACGACGTGCGCACGGAGCGCTTCGGGGTCAAATCCACCGGCGCCACGACCCGCATCGTGCCCCACGGTCTGTCAAAGTACCGCGTCTTGCCGTTGCGCAGGTTCATGACCACCTCGTCGAGTCGCTCCCGATCGTCGCAGAGCAGTTTTTGGCACAGCGCGCGAAGGTCTCTCTGCAGGTTGAGCCACACGATGCTGCTGGAGAGATCGGTGGCCGCGCTGACCACGGTGGGTTTGTGCGACGGGCGCGGGGGTGTGTTAATGCCGTCCGAAAGCAGGAGGTCCACGTGCACTCTGCTTGTCCCTCTGTAGGACTCGACCCACCGAATCACTTCTTGAACAGGAATAGTGTGGGCGATTCCGCCGTCACGAGCGCGGTGTCCCCGCACGCAGCCCGGAGGCAGCGCCACCGGCACGGCGCACGACGCCGTCACCGCGTCGCGGAGCGTTTTGAAATCGTGCCACTTGCTGTCGGCCGTGCAGTAGCGCTGCGTCTCCTCGTCGAAATAACCGACCTGCACGCGGCGGCCGGACGTCTCAATGGCGTGCTGGCGCATTTCCCTTTTGATGAACTCCTTGTTGCCGTGAAACAGGGAGGGTTTGTTGAACAAAAGAGCAAAAATGGCGTTGAAAAAAGAGCCTATGTCGATCCAGGCGTGGTAGGGGGACGACTCGTCGCCGTTCTGAAACTGGCATTTCGCGCGGTGAAACCTGGCGTTGAACTCGTCGAGGTCGCCGAACTTTATGGTGCCCACAAGCGCGGCGAGGAGCGCCCCGGCCGACACGCCGCAGGCGCAGCACCAGTCCTCTCCCGGCGGCATGGCGTTGCGCAGCGCAAGGCACTCGGCCACCAGAGTCATGAAGCGATTGCCCCCGCTGCCGCACGCCAGCAGTCTGGGCACCGGCGCCTTGTTTTCCACGACGACCATCGTTGCCATCCTGCTCTTGCAAATTTACACGCAGGCGTGCCTATATAGCCAACCATTATTTTTACACGGAACCAAGAGGCTGTCGCGATGGGCGCGCTGTTCTCCAACTGCCAGCTTTTTCTGGCCAAGAGGCAGGCTATAAAGGGCAACCGCAAGTGCGGGGTCATACTGAGGGACACCCAGGAGCAGCTCGTGCAAATGAGGCAAAAGTACGAGGAGCAGCTGGACGAGATCTCGGAAGCCATCTCCAACGCCAAACAAATGCCGCAGGATACGGCGCACAAGCGCGAGAAGCGCAAGAACCGGTTGATGGACCTGCTGCGGCGCCGAAAAATGCTCAGCCACTACGTCGCGCAGACGGACAGGAGGCTGCACATGATCAACTCGAAGATGCTGGCGCTGGACCAGCTGCAAATCTCGCAGATGCAGATCGACGCGGTGCGAAGTACGGCGCAGGCGTTCCAAACGTTCCAGCGCAGAGTGGGAGGCTTAGACTCGGTGGAAGACGCGTCGGACAAGTTGGACGAGCAGATGTCCATGCTGACCGACCTGACGGCGGTCCTGGAGGACCAGGAGCTCTACCCCATGCTGGACATGGACGACAGCGATCTGATGCAGGAGCTCGAGGAGATGGACGAACCGCAGCTTGGACCGGCGGCCGCCATCAACGTGGCCGTGGAGGATCTGCTGCCGCAGGCGCCCGCACAGACTCCCGCGGCGAGCACGACGGGCGTCGCCACCGGCCAGCCGAGAACGCCCTCCGACCCGGGAGACACCCCGGAACTGGCCGACCCCCGCCGCGTCGCCGTGGCGCTGCCCGCCGTGTAGGGTCAACTATATTGCTATAATGAAAAATGGTACACTATATATTGCTGGCGCGTTCACCTAAGAAGAAAAGTCTCTCACTATGCGCGCTCTTACTGCTGCTGTTTTTGCCTCTGTGTTGGGATCCGCCGTGTCTTTGACAAATTGGAAAAAATTCTTTGATTATCCTTCTGAGGCTTCTGTCTCGGGAATCGATGACTCAGACTGGTTTTCGCAAAACCCGATACAAGTGCCAACTGCTAACGACATTGACAAAGACGACGAAACTCAATGGTACTTGCCTCCACAAAGAATCGAAACCCAAAGTGGTGGAGACGAAGACAAGGAGTACAGAGATGAATATTATAATAACCTTTGGGCTATAGCAGCACACACAGGTGGTGCTGGTGCCTTAGATTGGGGTGCCTTTAAATATTTTATCAGACTCTTTTTTGGTTTTGCAAGCAAGACGGGAATGCATAAAGATCACGTTGAGCACGTAAAAAAGTATGCGGATGCAATGCGTCGTGTTGCGGCACACGCCGAGGCGCTCTCTACGGGAGCTGTGAAATCCAAGGAGGACTTACGGTTTTATGGTAAAGAAATTAGCTGGGTTAACGACTACTACGGAGGAGATCGACCGGACATAGAGGGTGTGACTTACACTTTCCACGAAGACCGATTGGAAGAATGGAAGCTGGGTCCCTTCAACATGGACCCCATGCCAAGCAGCCTTATGGGACAGCTGGAGTCGCTGCAGAGTTGTGGAGAGTAAAAATAAAATTATCTTTGTAACTAAAAAATATATATAGTATAAAGGTACCTTCTCTTTATTGTAATGATTCGTACGATGAAATCCGCCCTCATTTCTCTCGCGCTGGTCCACGCCGCAGCCGCGGGTGTAGCTACCTGCAAAACAAGTGATGTCACCTATGATGCAGCGCGTAACATAGACAGACATGGTTGGGACGGAACAGAAGCTGGGTGCATCGGCGGTATTTGTGTGGGGGGGTTCAATGGCGATTTTTTTCTTTATAATGGTGGAGGTTTTAACGTAGAGAAGTCTCCGGAAAACAGACAAGAAAGTTGTATATTCAACGGTTTGACACCGGGATTTGCAGATTTTTTCTATGCGGCGCCGAGCAGCGATTTAATCACGCCTGGGGCTTCCTGTAACACGGGTAATACCATCTACGAGGTAGCGTCCGATTTAAACAAAAATGGTTGGGACGGAACAGAAGCTGGGTGCATCGGCGGCATTTGTGTAGGAAGGTTCAATGGCAATTGGATACTTTATAATAATGGAGCTGGCGAAACTAAAGCCTATGCTAACAGTATGCCGGATTGTACTTTCAACGATATGGAACCAGGGTTTGTAAGTTTTAACTATGCAAGCGCCGATCCTGCAACAACGGTCGCGCCGACCGCCACCACGACCACGACCACCACGACCACGACCACCACGCCCGCGCCGACCACCACGACCTCGGCGCCAACGGGCGGCGAGACGTGTCCGTACGAACACAACTGTGCTGATAAATATTGCGAGTGTCCTTACACTATTGACGAAAACCTTGAACAGAGCTGCAAAGAGTCGTGTACGTCAGACGACGATTGCAGGGGTTTTTACCTTAAACACAAATCTTTTAATTGGGATACAGGAAAGCTTGTTGCAGACCCCCAACAGTGTCAATTCTGGACCAATGACTGCGTGCCGGACACCGACTTTGATGATGTTGATTTCTCTTACAGATCTAGTGAAATTAAGTCGTTTCTCAAAGTAGGGGAAGGGTATACCATACGTTCAGGTTATTGCGGTTATTCTGGGAGTATGAAAGATATGGGGATTTCTGGAGTTCTTGAAGGCGAGCCAATGGAATCGTGCAGTGAGTGTACTGAGAGCATATTTGCACCCTTTTCGGCTCCTCCTTACTTTGATAACGAAAGGTTTGTCTGCGGCGCTGGCTCGGCTGACCCCGGGTCTGACTGTGGATCTGACTCCGGGTCTGACTCCGGGTCTGACTCTGGGTCTGACTCCGGGTCTCAGTGCGACGAAGAATCCGTGTGGGTTAGGAACGTCGCCGGGGAGGTTTTGGAATGTATAAAGTGTTCTGAGTTTAGTTGTGGTACCAAAGCCACCAAACTGTGCTCAGCCAACGTTGCGCACGGCGGAGACCTATCCTGCGCGTGCGACGACGGGCACTTTGCTATTATTCCAGGGTACGGAGAAGCGACGACGTGGGGGACCGCCAACGACCAGTTTGCTCAAAACTTAGAGTGTTTCAAGAGAGTGGACGGGTGTCTAGACGCGTCGTTCGCGGAGTACAACCCGGAGGCTACTCACGAGGACTTTGACATGTGCAAGACGCTGATCAGCGCCGAGCCCGCAGACAACACCACGCCCGTGGACAGCGGCGCGGGCAGCAGCCAGCACGGCTACGAAGCGATCAAACTGGCGACCGCGCTGTTTCTCGTGAGTAAAATGTTATACTGAGTGTAAAAATAAAATTCTTTTTTATAAAGCATAAAAATGGTAGACTAGTGTAAGATGTCGCTGCTGGCGGCGGCGTACGCCGTGCAGAGCGTGGTGCCCCGTTTTCAGCCGACGGCGGTGTCCGCCCTGTCGTTTCACCTGACCTCCTGCGTGTGGTACGGCCTCTACGAGACGAAATCCTCCCAGCGATGGCTCCGCGGCGTGGGGGGGTTCCGGCTCGCGGCGCTGCCTCCCTCCACGGGGGTTCGAGCGCTGTTCGTGCTGGGCTCCGCGCTGCAGTACCCCGTGTACGCGCCGTGCGCGACTCCGTTCACCCTGTGCGCCGTGCTCGGGCTCGAGAGAGCCGTCGGTTCCAACGTGGTGATGCTGTTCATGGCCGTGTGCCTGGGTCTGGCGGTGGCGTTCGAACCCTCCGTGCTGCTGCCGCTGTGCACCACGGCAGTGTCGCTGGTATCCTTTGGTTCGACGGCGCACCGCGCGGACGCCGCGGCGCACCGGGCGGCCGCGGCCGCTCACGCGCTGTTCGCCGCGGTGGCGCTGGTGGCAGTGATGCGCTCCGACGGCGTGCGCCCGGTGGACGTGGTGTCCTCCGCGCTGGCGGCCGTGCTCTGCGCCGAGGCGAGACTCTCGGCCAGCGAGAGCGCGGGCAGCCCCACCCGCGCCGTCGGGGTGGCGTGCCAAGCGGCGGCGGTGGGGTCTCTTCTGCTCGCGCTGCCGATGCGGTTCGCGCGCGAACTAACGCACGGCGGACCCCACACGGCGACGGTGGCGCTGGCGGCGGCCGCGCTGTGCGCGCCCTGGTTCTGGGGGTTCCACCGAGCCTGGGACGCGGCGCGCCCGCATCCCGATGTCATCGCCCTGCACCCCCTCGGCCTGAGTCTAACACTAATACTACTGATGAGCTTTTTTGCCGCGCACTATATTAGTGGGCTGCGCGCGTAGCAAGAGATACCCAAAAAAAAACGACATGGATTCCTGGGCAGGCGCCCTGAAAGATGCCCTGCCAAAATCGCCGCCGACAACCACACGAAAACCACCATTCGAACCTCGTTCTTGGGCGGAACCTCACGGGGAACCACCCAAAGGCATAGCGGCGGATATAAAACACAGGCAAGACAAAGAAAGACTAGACTATTATGACCAGAGAGCAATGAGAGAAGCATACGAGGCGGAAGAAAAAGCGAAAAACAAAGAGCAAGAAGCAAAAAGAGCTGCACGAAAGAGAACAAGCTTGGCAGAAGGCGCCGAAGTGGCAGCCATGAAAAAGGCAAAAGCGCTCTTGCTCTTCCCCAGCAAGAACATCTTCCACCGCGAAGTAGTAAAAGCCATAATAAGAGCAAAGAAATTGTTGCAAAAAAAGGGTGGCACCCATACAAAAAAGGATGAAAGAGATCTTGAATTCTTGGCTCACTTTTTGACCATTTTGTTGACACAGGAAGATTACCAAGAATTGGTAGGCGGCATGTACAAGAGTGCACAAATCAGGCTGAAAAATTTACTGAAGAAGTATAAATCGATGCTCAAAGCGCCTGCATCGAGGATTATAAATGATTTTTTCAAGCTGGCGCCCGAGGAGACGTTCGAGTTGCGGTTCTGAGACTTTTGGAACTATATTGGTGGGCTGCGCGCGTACATGAAATGCAGGAGATACGTTTTGACTCGAGCGATTTTCGCGCAGCGCCCGCGCGGGGGCACTTTGTGCGCGACATATCGTCGTACACGCGCGTGTCTTCAGAAACGGCGGTCTACGCGGACGAAACGCTTGTCGCCCTGTTTTGCAAGAGTCAGAGCATTCCCGCCCATCCTCTCTCCAGCGCCGTCACTGCCAATCAAAGGAGAGGTTGGGCTGCCGGCATCGTCGAGTCCAAGCCCGGCGATTTGCTCTACAAGTACGACAAGTCTTACGTGCCCCTGCCAAAGGGTTCTAACGTAAAAGCAAAGCGGAACAAAGACGGCACGCTGAGCCCGTACAACGAGGGAAACAAGGTGTACAGCGGTCATTTCGGGTACTGCGAAGCGGGGAAGAACCACAGAGCCAACGTGAGGGCGGGCAAACCGAAGTTCTCCTGTGCTGGGCACAGACCCTACGCGTGGGTCCGGAAAAACCCTGAAAAATGGGAGGCGTGCAACCCTTATTTTGAAGCCATCAACGCCGTCATGAAACAGAGAATGCCGGTCGAGTGGCAACAGCAAAGGAACCTCGCAGACACGTGCCCGGTAACCATGGGGGGGTCCGTGTGGACCACGGGCGCGGTGAACAGGAATTTTCAGACCGCAAGCCATCTGGACGGGGACTGCGAGGGCTCCTTCTCGTCGCTGACTACACAAGGAGATTTCCTAGGCGGAGAGTTTCTTCTTCCCCAAATGAAATTAGCGTTTAGTGTACAACCTTCAGACGTATTGTTTTGCAGAACAAACATGCTGTGGCACTGCAACGCACCCATACTTTCGGGCACGAGGGTGTCCGTGGTATGTTATCTGCGCGGGAAACTCGTAGGAAGAAATATCGGACTATATTAGGGCTGAGCGTGTTTTGTAGAGCCTGATATTTTATTCATGCCCCCAAAGAAGAAGACTAAGGTGCAAGAGTCACGCCCTTTCGAAAAACTCGACGAAAATCTAATTAGGAACGTCCTGGAAAGGTCTGCGGGTGACGGACGGCGGGAGCTCGACGACCAGCGCACCATCAGCAAAGTCTTTGCGCGTGCGGGGAAACCACTGGCGCGTCGATGGATCGCCGTCGCGCCGCGTGGTTCCAATGCGGCCGGCCTGCCGGCGCATGTCAAGCGCACACTTTATGAAGCGCTGACGGAGTTTCTTTACTTTCGCAGGGCAAACCCGACGGGGCCGGGCTTCGAGATTCGTCTGCCGGACAACGAGCCAAGGGGTACTGGGTGGGCTGTCATTGGCGGTGGACAGTTCAGAGGTCTGCAACTGAGCGACGAGTATCGGTGGAACGGTCTCCGCATCGTGACGCCCGAGCTGGACGTCGTGTATGGGGAGGGGAGCCGCTACTCGGTGGTTATGAAGGAGGGGTTGACCACCATTGGAGAGAGGGCATTCGCAGGGTGCACCGGCCTCACCTCGGTGACCTTTCCAGAAGGGTTGACGACTATCGGACGGTATGCATTCGCCTATTGCACCGGCCTCACCTCGTTGATATTTCCAGCAGGGTTGACGAACATCGGAGAGAAGGCATTCTACAAGTGCACCGGCCTCACCTCGATGACCTTTCCTGCGGGGTTGACGACCATCGGAGGGTGGGCATTCCACGGGTGCACCGGCCTCACCTCATTGACCTTTCCTGCAGGGTTGACGACCATCGGAGAGGGTGCATTCGTCAGGTGCACCGGTCTCACCTCGTTGGTGCTGCCGAGCACGGTGAAAACCATCGAAAGAGCGGCATTCTGGAGGTGCACCGGCCTCACCTCGTTGACCTTTCCAGAAGGGTTGACGGACATCGGAGAGGGTGCATTCCGGGAGTGCACCGGCCTCACCTCGGTGACCCTTCCAAAAAATTGCTTTGTGCACAGGAATGCCTTCCCTGCCGGTTGCAAAATAGAGCGGACGACGCCAGCGGGTGGTGTGGATATGGGCGTGACCGAGTTGTACGGAAATCTACGATTTTAGGGTTCATTTAAAACAGTTGATTTTTCTTTTGTTTTTTTTCTATTTATATACTTAGAACATCGGTCGGTTCTCCATCCTGTTCTCGTACAGCTTCTGCATCAGACTGGTAGCCCCGCCGGTCTGGCCGTACGACCCAATGATGGACTTGACCCAAGCGCTGCGGTCCTGTGGGGTCTGCGCGGGCTTTTCGGGCTGCCCCTTGGGCTCGGCGTCGCGCGCCGACGCGGCGTGCACGGTCTTGCGCTTCTTCATGACGTGCTCCATGGTGGACGTGAGGCGCTGCTGCTCGGCGACAGAACCCTTGATGACGGAGTGAGCGCGCGCCGAGGCCGAATGGACAATTCGGAAAACGTCCTTAGCAAGCTTCGGATTCGTGTTCACCAGTTTCTGGAGATTCTGCTTCTGCGCCTCCTTGTCCTGCTGCCACAGCGAGTCCTCGGTCATGGAATCGTCCCAGAGCTCACTGAGGGTCTCCAACAGCTTGGCTCCCTTCTGGGCGTCCGCCTCCTTCTCCTTGGCAATCTTCGCCTCCTCCTCCTCTTTCTGCTTCTGCAGAATGCCCTCGGACTTATTGGCGCGCTCCTGTGCGAGCCGCAACTGCTCCCTGATTTTATCGAGCTCGTTTTCCTGCGCCACGAGGGTGTTGACGACCTGATCCATCTTAATGGCGTCGCTCTCCCCCGGCACGCCGGCCGCCGGAGTAGGCGCCGTCTGCTGGACTACCGCGGGAGCGGCGGGCTTCGCCGGGGCGGGAGTGGACACCACCTCCGGCGTCTTCTCGGTCTGTGCGGCGGCGGGAGCGTCGGCGGACATGGCGGTCAAAGTTGAGTCTGAAGCAAGAGGTCGGTGCTCTGTTGTATGAATACTTGTGGTGTTGTTTATATAGTCCTTCTTTTTTTCTTGCCTCGACGAAGCCGCGTGCCTTGCGGGTCGGCTGCGCAACACCGACCTGACGGCGCAATTTTTCCGTTTGGGTTCGTTGACCAAAGACACTTCGATGGCTGATTTCTTCCCGCCGTTTCCGTCCTCCTCGTGCTCGTGCTGCAGGCTGAGAGCGTTATAATAGTGCCCTGGACCAACGCCGAGCGACTTTTCCGCGAAAAGCCGGACGGCCGACTCGGTTTGCGCTCCCTTGTGGCCGTCGGGAATTTTGGCCACGATGAACACGCGCCCCGAGGCGTCCTGCGTCTGCCGCACGATTTTCCCCGCCTTCAAATCGGGGTGGTGTTCTAACCTGATCTCTTTGCCCACGAGCTGCAGGTTACTCTGCTCCTCCCTGGAGAACTTAAACGTCGGATCGTCGTAAAAGCCGCCGGAGCGCTCATTTTCGGGCGGGAGGCAGTTACCACAAAAGTACGTGGGCATACCACCACACAGCACTATACAACAAAAACAAACCAACATATATACCACGATGCTTTTTGCCATGCGAGAGGAGGAACATGGCTTCGAAATTTGCCGGGGTGTTGCACGCTGCGCGCTTTGTCCCGAAAAGATGCGTGTTCTACGACTTGGAGACGAGTTACTGCGGCCCACTGCGGGAGGGCATGTTTAAGGGGAAAAAAGGAGCCAGCCGGCGCAATCTCATCGTCGAAATCGGCGCGGTGAGTCTGCCAGACCGCCTCGTGTTCCACCGCCTCGTGGACCCGCGGCTCAAACACATGGATCTCAAAAACACGCTCGAGGCGACCGGGCAAGACGTGCGCCGCACGCTGAAGTCGTGGACGCGGTTGTTCCAAGAAAAAGGGTTGTTGGACGAAGACTCGGACGGCGACGACATGGCGCGGCTGGACAAACTCTTTTCCGACCGTGACCTGTTCGTCTCCTCCAAGTCGGCCATCGCTCACTTCACGAGATACGTGTACAACGGCAGCACGCAATGCCCGCTGATCGCGGCGCACTCGGGGTGCACGTTCGACCACAACGTGCTCAGGCACACCACAATGCGGCTCAAACTGCCGCAGCTGGACGCGAAGAGAATGGTGGACACCATTCCCGTAGCCCGCCGATGCGTCCCGGGATTGAAGAGCTACGCTCTCGGCACGCTGCATCGCCACCTCTTCGGGGAGGGGTTTGAAATGGCACACCACGCTCTGGCAGACGTCCACGCCATGGTGAGAGTCGTGACGCACCTTTCGCAACAGGAAAAAATACCCGTGCACGCTCTCTGGGAGCCGTCCAACTCCAAAAACGCGCCCCTCGTGTCGCTGCGCGGCGTCGGTCCGAGAACGGCGGCCGCGCTGCGCGAGGCGGGCTACGACATGGCCACTCTACGGGCTGCCGTGCTGCAGTACAGGCTCGCGCCAAAAGCCATTGCCGAAAAGGTGAGGAACCACAAGGCTCTGTGGAAGAACCTCAGAAAACAGATGCAAGCTCCAAAACACAACCAAGCATCAACTCCGCGCGCACGACCACAAAGATCCAAGAGATCCAAGAGATCCAAGAGCGTGTGATTTTTCCCCAGAGACTATTTAAACAAAGCGCCATACTTCTGTGCACATCAGAGCACCAACGTATTTTTTTTAATATATAAGTCAACACCCCAAGCCCTTTCGAAATCTCCTCCCACGTCTTTGGGATAAAGAAAAAATCTCAAGACCACTGCCAAGACCACTGCCAAGACCACTGTCCAGACCACCGTCAAGACCATGTTCCGCCTCGTGCTCGCGACCGTCGGAGCTCTCGGGCTTGCGGGCACGGCCAATGGCGAATATTGTCGTACACATCCAAACACACCGCCAGCTTATAAGGTGGCAGCCGTAGGTAGTGGTCGACAACACAATTATGATACCGTTGTCTGTGGCGAAGTCTGTGGCGAAGTCTGTGACAAAAACAGATTCACTCCGTATTTTTCGGCAGCACAACCCTTTTATGCTTGCATGAAAGTTGGTGGCTATGCGCAAGACGATTGCCCCAAAGGGTGGGCGTTCGTAATCGACACAAACTATCATGCAGCTCACTTTTGCAAACTCGAGATGATCAAAGACGTACCAGACGTTTGCCAGGACCCCGACGGCAACTTCTGCCCCGCGGGGCAAGAGCCAGTGGATGGGGTGTGCGCAGTCCCTGTAGACACTGGTCCCAAATACGAGGATCATCAATCTTTTATGTGCGCAGAGAGTCAATCAAAGACTAGTCCCACCCTTTCGGGCGACGATTATGCAGACATGGAGGGTGCGTGCGCGCAATTCTGTTCGAACGGGGTAGACGGCACGTCAACACCCTTCTTTAAAGTCGGTAGAGCCTACGGAACCAGCGATCCAAGGTTTAATTGCGTATGCTACGAAGAATGCTCGCTGACGGCCAGATTTCCAAGAGACATTTACAAAATCAAAGCCGGTGCAAGTTTTGACGCCAACTGCGAGGGTGCGTGGTCGGAGTTTGACGCTTGCAGTGCACCATGTGGTAGCGGAACACAGATATCTCAATTTGAAGTCAGCACGCCAAGGGCGGGGGATGGGTTCGAGTGTTTCGAAGGTGATGCATTTATTACTGATTCTTTCAAAGAACGCGATTGCAACCCCGACCCATGCGATACGTGCTCCAAGAAAGTTCAGGATGGTGTGTGTAAAAGTTTTAAAGACATAATGCCGATGGAAGCGTTTGGCGCAGGCGCCACTGAACTTAGCTGCTTATTTTATTGTGAAACTATTTCTGAAACTGTTTCTGTCGGCGACCTCGAACCTGGTTTTCCGGGATGTTTTTGTTGCGACTCTAATGTTGAATGGGAGAAAAGTGAAGATTTTGGTAGTAAAGATAGTCCTGGCAAGACTTTTGAAAAGTGTTCGACGGGGAGTCCAGTTGACTGCGTGTGGTCTACTCCGGGACCGGCCGACTGCGACGCGCGGTGCGGGACGGTTTCCGCCGTGAAGACGGTGGAGGAGGCGGACGGCGGCGCCTGCGCGCCACAGCCCTCGGACCACGTGTGCGCCCACGGGGACGGCGGGTGCTCGGACGGCCAGAAGGATGCTTGGGAGGAGTGCGACCGGCTCAAGGGCGCGTACA
>Ga0163180_10000988_pt1 | contig 16268 bp, 13 predicted proteins | sample AtlANTMetagenome_2_FD_109647 | JGI IMG/M metagenome (GOLD analysis project Ga0163180, IMG submission 109647) | Marine eukaryotic phytoplankton communities from the Atlantic Ocean - Atlantic ANT 4 Metagenome | ecosystem: Environmental > Aquatic > Marine > Oceanic | place: North Atlantic Ocean...
AAAAACACTAAACCTGATGCGTCTTTTGCAGTCCTACATTGCAATTCAACATACCCTGCTCCAAACGATGAGTTAAACCTAAACTGCATACAAACATTAAAAAATAGATATAATTGTGAGGTTGGTTATAGTGGCCATGAGTTTGGATTAACAACTACAATTGCTTCTATATGCTTAGGAGCAACAATTATTGAAAGGCACATAACAATTGATCGTACTATGTGGGGAACTGATCAAATGTGCTCTGTTGAACCCCAAGGTTTAATTAAACTTGTGAGGGGAATAAATGAATTACAAGCAGCTCTCGGAGATGGAAAAAAAGTAGTTACTGAAACTGAAAAACCTATTAGAAAAAAATTAAGAAAATAGCTGCAGCTGTACTTTATATCTTTATTTTTCATAACATGATTTTTCTGGAAACAAATCAGTTAAAAAATTCATAATAATCTTATCATGACCTTGATTATCATCTGGCCAATCATTAAGGCAAAAACCTAAAGGTTTATATTTTTGAATTAATGATAATTTATGCTTCAACTTACTTTCAGATAAATTTAATGCGACATACCCATAATCAAGTTTCATATTTAATAATAAATGTAATTTATTAATAAAATTATTTTTTTTAATTTCTTGAACATATAAAGGTTTATTTAAACCTTTTGCTATTAGATAATAAGCATGTAAAGACATTATCCATGTATCAGATAAATCTCTAAATTGATTACCTAACGTTTTATTAAATACTTCAAAAAAATCATTTTCAATTTCATATAATATATCTTTATTTAATGCTTTAACTGTATGTATTAAATTTTGATTAATTAATACATTATATTTATCTAAAATAAGTTTACGACTATTATATAATGCAGATGCATGTGACTTTAATTTCTTTAATGAAGGGTACTTAATTCTCATTTTTAATTTGATTTTTGATTTTTTTGTTCCCATATATAATTTTGGGACGCCTTCCTTATAGAAAAAATCTTCCTTAATAGTAGATCTACCAATAAAAAAATCATCATTAAATGATAAAAAATTATTTGAAAGATTTTGAATATGATGCAATCTCATTTCAATTGCATTTGAATTAAATGTAGGTAAAAATTTATTAGGTGGGAATATGTCATTATGATTTATAATAATAATTTGTTTATTATTTGTATTTAACCACTTTGGAACTTGATTGTCAGTAACCAGATAAATATTCCTTACCCATGGACAATATTTTTCAATGGACCTAAGAGAGAATTTCAATTCATCTTTATTAATAAAACGCTTTTTACCGCTAACTTCAGGTAACTTATGAAAGTGATTATATTTATTCAACGCTTTATTCTTTTTTAATAGCCAGCTTTCATCTGAACCATCAACCCAAGTATAAACTATATCAACTGGAAAATCTTTCATTTTATAATTAAAATTTTAACCATATATATTTCTATCCCACTTCTTATGAAACCAAAAATACTGCTCTGGATTATCTATAATTTGATTTTCTAATATGGAACTATATCTTTGATGAATAAACCTAAACAAATCATCTGTAGAATCAAATTCTTTATCTACATCTATAGATCTTAATTTAAAATCATAAGAAAAATCTTTATTTAAAGTACAAAATCCAACTACAATCGGACATTTTGTTTTATAATAAAAATAAGCTGCACCCTTTGGAATTGAAGCATCTAAACCAAAAAATGGGACTTGTATACCTTTAGAACCAGCATTTTGATCACTTGCTAAAGCTAAAATTTCACCATTTATTAAAGCATCAATCATTGCTCTTTTAGAAGATTTCATTGATAATAATGTTATATTTTTGAAACTTCTTGCTTGATTTAAAAATTTATCTCCTCCAGAATTTCTCTGCACTTTAACAATAACTGTAGATTTTTTATATTGACTCATTATAGGTATAATCATTTCCCAATTTCCAAAATGTGCAGTCATTAAAACTATTCCCTCTTTAGAAGATAATAAGCTTTTAGTTATATCATCGATATGAACTGGTATATTTTTTGCTTTTAAATTTTTTTGTCTTAAAAATTCAAATAATAAAATCATATAATGTTGGTATGTTAGTTTAATAATCTGATTTACTTCTAAATCTGATTTATTAGGAAAAGCTATCATTATATTCTTCTTAGCAACTTTTTTTCTTTTAGGAAAAATTATATTTATACATAAACCTAGAAATTGAGCTAATCTAATAGAAAAATTTCTTGAAAGAAGAGAAATCAATTTACTCAAAACAATGATTATTATATATGTAATATGATGAATCAAAAAATGTATTTTTTATATATAAATTACTCTGAATTTAAATAAATTATAGTAGTAAAAAAACTTTGATAAAAATAATTATCAAAAACATATTTAAATGCAATTTAAAATCCCTGATCATTTAAAAAAATATACTATAGAACAAAATTATAGCCAATATACGTTTATAGATCAAGCATGCTGGAGATTTATAATGAAAATCTCAGTACACTTTTTTAAAAACCATGCTGATAAAACATACATTGAAGGCCTAAAAAAAACAGGTATTACAATTGATAAAATTCCAAAAATAAAAAATATAAGTAAAAAATTATTGCAATTTGGATGGAGAGCTGTTTGTGTTAGAGGCTTTATCCCTCCTCAGATATTTATGGAATTTCAATCCTTAAAAATATTACCTATTGCTGCTGATATGAGAAGTCATCATCATCTTACCTATACCCCTTCTCCAGATATTGTACATGAAGCAGCTGGGCATGCCCCTATTATTGCAAATAAAGATTATGCTCAATACTTAATTAATTATGGAGAAATTGCAGCTAAAGCAATATTATCATCTGAAGATATTAGCCTATACTATGCAATACGTGACCTTTCAGATATCAAAGAGAATATTCAATCAACTAAAGCAGAAATAAAAAAAGCTGATAAAAAATTAAAGGAAGCATATAATAAAATATCTTACTGCAGCGAAGCATCATATTTAGCAAGAATGAATTGGTGGACTGTAGAATATGGTTTAATTGGGAAAATAAATAATCCTAAAATTTTTGGAGCAGGTTTATTATCATCTGTAGCGGAAAGTGAAAATTGCCTGACAAGTCAAGTTAAAAAAATACCTTTTAGCTTGAAATGCTTAGACTATCATTATGATATTACAGAACAACAACCACATTTATTTGTAACTCCAAATTATAAATTTTTATCAAAAGAACTAAAAAAAATGTCCCAAAAAATGGCTTATAAAAAAGGCGGAGAATATGGATTAAAAACTGCTATCAAGGCTAAAACACTGTGTACAATTAAATTTGAAAATTCAATACAAATATCTGGAATTGTATCTAGTTATATAAAAAATAAGAATAATATTAATTTTATAAAATTAGATGGGCCATCTCAAATCAGTGTTAATAATAAACAAATTAAAAAGCATGGGCCCCTGTACCATGCATCTGGATATAGTAGCCCAATTGGACAAATTTCAAAATATAAAAAGCCAATTACTCAGCTGAATAATGAACAAATTAATCAATTAAATATTATTAAAAATAAATTATGTACACTTAGATTTGAAACAAATCTAATAGTTCATGGATACATACATAATATTTATAAAAAAAATAATAAAATGCAAATCATAACTTTCAAAGACTGCACAGTTAAGCATAAAAATAAAATTCTTTTTGAACCATCATGGGGATATTTTGATTTAATATGTGTATCAGATATTAAATCTGTATATAATGGACCTGCTGATACTAAAGAATATTATGCAGAATTAAGAGATAAGGTAGATAAATATAAAAAATATAATATTAAGAAGGAGCAAACAAAGGATAACCAAACATTAAATTATTATTTTAAAAAAATTGAAGAAATAAAAAAAATAAGAAATAAAACAGAAAATATTAATAAGCTATCCTTACTATATAAAAAATCAATCAAAAATAAAGTCACTGATTGGCTATTAGCATATGAGTTTATTGCAGCGTCAAATTGTAATAGAAATTTAGATTGGATCAATAATTTATATGTAGATTTAGAAAAAAAATCGCTTCAAAAATCTGATCTTTCCAGAGCTATTAAAAGAGGATTAAATTTGTTTGTTTAATTGTTAAAAAATTTTAATTTTGAACCCGATAAAAAAGGTCGTATTATGTTAAATATAACAAAAACCATAGAATATGCTTTAATTGCATTACGCCATATTAACAATAGGAGTGGAGATATATGCACATCAAAAGAAATTGCATCATCATATAATATTCCTAAAGAATTATTGGCAAAAATATTACAAAAATTATGTAAACAAAAATATTTATCAGCAATACAAGGACCTAATGGAGGTTATTTATTAAATAAAAATTTATCTAATATAAATTTAATTGATTTTATTGAATCAATTGAAGGGCCAGTTGGTTTAGCAAAATGCTCTATAGATTCAGATTGTGATTTATTAGATATCTGTAATATAAAGCAGCCTATAAATAAAATAAATACAAATATACGCAATACATTAAGTAAAATCAGTCTATACGAATTAACTTTATAAAATGTCTGAAAATTTAAAAAAAATAGAAAAAATTACATCTTCAAAATATAAATATGGTTTTATTACCAAAATTAAAGAGGATAGAGTCCCTAATGGCTTAAATCGTAATATTGTTAAAACTATATCTAAAATAAAAAATGAACCACAATGGCTACTAGATTGGAGATTAAAAGCTTTTTCTCATTGGGAAAAAATGAAAGAACCAAAATGGCAAAATCTTAATTATCCAGAAATTGATTTTCAAGATTTATGTTACTACTCAGCTCCTAAAGAGAAAAAAAAGTTGAAAAGTTTAGATGAAGTTGATCCTGAATTATTAAAAACTTATAAAAAATTAGGTATTCCTCTAGATGAACAAAAAATGTTAGCAGGAGTTGCTGTAGATGCAGTTTTTGATAGCGTTTCTATAGCAACAACATTTAAAGAAACATTAAAAAAAGCGGGTGTTATTTTTTGCCCTTTTTCAGAAGCTGTTCAAAAATATCCAGAATTAATTAAAAAATATATCGGAAAAGTTGTCCCTTATACAGATAATTATTATGCAGCTTTAAATTCTGCAGTTTTTAGTGATGGTTCATTCGTATATATACCTAAAAATACCCGTTGTCCAATGGAATTATCTACATATTTTAGAATTAATGCTGCTAATACAGGCCAATTTGAAAGAACCTTAATCATAGCAGAAGATAATTCATATGTAAGTTACCTTGAGGGTTGTACCGCTCCAATGAGAGATGAAAATCAATTGCATGCTGCAGTTGTTGAATTAATTACCATGGATAATGCTGAAATAAAATATTCAACAGTTCAAAATTGGTACCCTGGAGATAAAAATGGAAAGGGAGGAATTTATAATTTTGTTACTAAAAGAGGTTTATGTAAAGGGGAAAATTCCAAAATTTCTTGGACACAAGTAGAGACGGGTTCAGCTCTAACATGGAAATATCCAAGCTGTATACTAAAAGGGAATAATAGTATTGGAGAATTTTATTCTGTCGCATTAAGTAATAACTACCAACAGGCAGATACAGGAACAAAGATGATTCATATTGGGAAAAATACAAAAAGTACAATTATATCAAAAGGAATTGCCGCAGGGCATGGACAACAAACATACCGTGGTGAAGTAAAAATAATGAAAAATGCAGATAATGCACGAAATTATTCTGAATGTGATTCTATTTTAATTGGAGACCAAGCAGGTGCACACACATTCCCATATATTGATGTGAAAAATTCAACCGCAAAAATGGAGCATGAAGCTACAACATCTAAAATTGGAGAAGAACAATTATTTTATTGTAATCAAAGAGGGATTTCTACTGAAGATGCCATTTCTCTTATCGTAAATGGTTTTTGTAAAAGCGTTTTTAAGAAATTGCCCATGGAATTTGCAGTTGAAGCACAAAAGTTAATGGAAGTTAGTTTAGAAGGTGCAATTGGATAGAAATATTAGGAGATTATTATCAATATGTTAGAAATAAACAATTTATCTGCAGGAATAGAAAATAAAAAAATTATAAATAATGTAAATCTTAAAATTAAAAAAGGTGAATTCCATGTTATCATGGGGAAAAATGGAACAGGTAAAAGTACTCTCGGTAATATATTAACTGGCAAAGAAAATTATATAATTAATAATGGAACTATAACTTTTAAAGGTAATGATATTACAACATTAAGTCCAGAAGAACGTGCGTGTAAAGGGATGTTTATGTCATTCCAATATCCAGTATCAATTCCTGGTGTTAATTCTATGCATTTTTTACGAACAGCTGTTAATTCAATCAGGAAACATCAAAATAAAGATGAAATTGCTCCTGCTGATTTTATTAAAGAATTTAAAAATAAATTAAACCTCTTAGGTTTAGATGATGATTTTTCAAAAAGGGGTGTTAATGATGGCTTCTCAGGAGGAGAAAAAAAGCGTTTTGAAATTATTCAAATGTTAATGCTTAATCCAGATTTAGTTATATTAGATGAAACAGATTCTGGACTAGATATTGATGCATTAAAAATTGTTGCAGATGGAATTAATAGTTTCCGTACTAAAGATAAATCATTCATTTTAATAACTCATTATCATAGAATTGTACAATACCTATCTCCTGATTATGTCCATGTAATGCTAAATGGGACAATTGTTAAATCAGGACAAGAACAATTAGCTATAGATTTAGAGACCAAAGGTTATGATTGGTTAATCAAATGAAACAAAAAAATTATTATACCGCTAATACAGAAAAATGGAAATACACAAAAATCAATCAATTTGATTCATATAGTTTTGATTTTAAGCCTACCAATAGTAAAGTAAAAATTCATTGTGAAAATAATGAAATTATATTACAAAATGGAATACTTAATAATATTGGATCAAATCTATTAGATAAACAAATTATAATTTCTAATATAAATGATAGTAATAATCATGCACAAAATATCCAAAATAAACTTTCAATTAATGAGGATGTAAAGTTTAATAATAAAAATATAAATTTTTACACTGGACTTTTTTTATACATACCTAAAAATATAAATGAAAACATATCTATTAAAAACATTGTAGACCAGGGTCATGAAAAAAGATTTTTAAACTTAAACAATTATATTTATATAGATGAAAATTCAAAATGCAATATTACCTATGATGAAGAAATAACTTGCTCATCATGTATTTATAATTCATATCAATTATATGTTGGGAATAATTCAGAATTAGAATTTACAAATATAAATAATCGTATAGATGGCTCTAAAGCAATCAATAATTATGATATAAATATGCAGACAAATTCAAAAATGACCTACCATGCAATGGATATTTCTGGAAAGCTTATAAAAAATAATTATAATATTAATTTAAATAAAGCAGGAGCAAATTGCTATTTTAATGGCTTAAATATTGCTTCTCAAAAAAATTATACAGATAATTATATTGAAATTCACCATAATACAAACCATACATTTAGCAATATCAATTACAATATTATAGCTCAAGATAAATCTCAAAGTATTTTTTTTGCTAAAACAATTATCAATGAAAATAGTTCTAGCTGTGAAGCATATCAAAATAATAAAAATATTATTTTATCAGAACAAGCTCTTATTCAGTCTAATCCACAACTAGAAATATATAACGATGATGTTAAATGTGCTCATGGATCTACAACAGGACAAATTGATGAAGAGGCAGTTCATTATATGAGAACTAGAGGAATTAATGAAATACTTGCTAAACAGCTTATCCTACATTCTTTTTTAGCTGATATTATTAATAAAATTTCTTTAAAAAATTTAAAAACAAAGCTAAATAATAAAATTGAGAATTATTTAAAAAATGTTAATTAATTCAAAGATAAATGAAATTAAAGATATGTTTGAATTATTTGATGACCCTATGGATAAATATACCCAAATTATAGAACTGGGCAAAAAAAATATCCCTTTACAAAATAAATATAAGAATGAAGAAAATAGAATTTATGGATGCACATCATTAGCATGGGTTCGGGTCACTAAAGAAAATAACACATATACGATATGTATTGATTCAGATACATTTATTGTTAAAGGCCTTTTAAGTATTATTAAATATATTGTTGATGGATCTGAAGCAAAACAAATTGAAGCATTGAATATACAATCTATATTAAGTGATATTGGGCTTGAAGAATCTATTACTAGCCAAAGAACAAATGGCTTTTTAAATGCCTTAGAAATGATTAAAACACAAATAAAAAAATATGAGTGAAAATAATTTTATAAAAATTGCACGTGATTGTGATGGAGTTTTAATTCCATCTGGAGATCATATTAAAATTTCAAAGGGAACTCCTGTTAAAATAACACAATCTTTAGGTGGTTACTTCACTTTATATGTTAATGGAAATTTAGTAAAGTTAGATGGAAAAGATGCTGATGCTATTAATCAAACAGTTAGCTCAAATGATGATTATTTAAATGTGAAGGAATTCAATGAAACGCTGATATGGGATCAACTCAAAACATGTTATGACCCAGAGATTCCAGTAAATATTGTTGATTTAGGATTAATTTATAATCTTGACTATACAAAAAATGATACTGGAAAATACTATATTAATATTAAAATGACTCTAACAGCTCCTGGATGTGGAATGGGTCCAGTTATTGCTTCAGATGCTGAAAATAAAGTAAAAGGGTTATCGTTTGTTGATGATGTATTAATTGAATTAGTATGGGATCCCGTATGGAATCAAGATATGATGACCGAAGAAGCAAGGTTAAAATTAGGAATGTTATAAAATGAATATTAAAAATCAATTTCCAATATTCAAAAATAATCCTAATTTAATTTATTTTGATAATGCATCAACAACTCAAAAACCACAGTGTGTTATTGATGCTATGGTTGATTTTTATAGTACCTGTAATGCAAATGTGCATAGAGGAGCATATCAAATCGCTGAACAAGCAACTGCTCAGTTTGAAAATTCTAGACAAGTTATTGCAAACTTTATTAATGCCAAACAAAATGAGATAATTTTCACAAAAGGTACTACTGAATCAATTAATTTAATTGCTTATAGCTTACAATCCACATTAAAACCTGGAGATGAAATCATAATTTCAGAAATGGAACATCATAGTAATATTATACCATGGCAAATGCTGCAGAAAAATAACATTTCTATTAAATATGCTCCCATTAATAATCAGGGTGAAATAGATATGAAGCAATTAGAAGCCTTAATTACAAGTAACACAAAGCTTATATCTATTATCCATATGTCTAATGTATTAGGTACTATTAATTCTATAGAACAGATTATTAATCTAGCTAAACAAAATAATATCCTAACACTTATTGATGCAGCTCAAAGTATATCACATGAACAAATTAATGTACAAGAATTAGGTTGTGATTTTTTAGTATTTTCAGGCCATAAAATTATGGGACCTACTGGTGTTGGAGTTTTATATATGAATGAACAGCATGCAAATATTATGGAACCATTTTTACGTGGAGGTCAGATGATTAAAGAGGTAACAAAAAATAATACAACATGGAATGATTCACCATGGAAATTTGAAGCAGGCACACCTAATATAGCACAAGTTATAGGTTTATCTAAAAGTGTAGAATATGTTAATGAATTAGGATTAGATAATATCAAAGAATATGAACAAAAATTATTAACCTATTTATTGTCAAACCTAAAAGATATTCATGATATTAATATACTAGCTCACCATAATAATTCAGGACCAATTGTTTCTTTTAATATAAAAGGGTGCCATCCTTATGATATCACTAAACTACTTGATGGAAAAGAAATATGTATTAGAGCAGGTCATCATTGCGCTCAAATTCTTATGGACAGTTTAAAAATCAATTATACCAATAGGGTTAGCTTATTTATATATAATTCTAAAGAAGAAATTGATTATTTTATTAATCACCTATTAAAAGTTATCACAATATTAAAATAATTTATTTTTTCAATAAATTTGCTAATTCTCCAGAGTTGTGCAATTCAACAGCAATATCACAACCCCCTATAAATTCACCATTGAAAAATAATTGTGGTATTGTAGGCCAATTAGAAACTTTAGCTAATTCATGTCTAATATTATGATCTTCTAAAACATTAGTTGCCTTATAATCAACATTATGCGTATTTAAAATATTAACAACTGTAGATGAAAAACCACACATAGGCATTTCTTTTGTTCCTTTCATATAAAGCATAATTTTATTATCAGCAATATCTTTTTTTATTTTATCTTGTAATTCCAAATAGACCTCTCTCTTTATAGATTGTTTATTACATATACTAATCGCTAATTTATACAATTCAATATACTTTAGTAAATATTTTTATGAAAAAGATTGTTACAAGAATTACTATAGCTTTATTTATTATTACTTTATTATTCGCAGATAATAAGGAAAGAAAGATTGGACTTGTTTTATCTGGTGGCGGTATTAAAGGTTTTGGTCATCTAGGAACATTATATCTAATTGATTCTCTTAATGTGCCCATTGACTATGTTGTAGGCTCTTCTATTGGAGCTATATCAGCTGCCTTATACGCTACGGGGCACTCACCTGAAGAAATAGATCAAATAGGAAAAAATTCTGATTGGGATAGAATATTTGGACAATCTCCAGGAAGAGATAAATTGTATTATTTTCAAAAATTAGATGCAGGTAGATTTAATATTACATTTGGACTAGATGGATTTAAACCCACATCACCTATTTCGCTATCTAATGGACAATATGCGTATGAGCATCTTTTGAAATTATTTAATAGCTATTCGCATGTTAATAACTACGATGACTTATTAATACCATTTAGATGTAATGGAACAGATATTATCAATGGAGAAGAAATTATTTTTAATAATGGATCAATTGCTAAAGCTTTACGAATTTCAACATCTATACCAACTGTATTTACTCCTATTGAAGATAAAAATCGTTTACTTGTTGATGGTGGATTAATTAATAATTTACCATCTAACATCGCAGAAGATATGGGCGCAAATTTTATTATTTCATCTAGTGTATTATCTTCTGAAAAATCAAAAGAACAAATTGTCGATGTTTTTAATATTATAGGTACTATCATTGATTTATATGGCTATGAAAACAAACAATCTAATATACTTAAATCAGATATCCTTATTAATCCAAAATTAAATAACATTAGTGTCATTGGAACTAATCCAAAAACAATAGAACGTATTACAAAAGCAGGTAAAAAAGAAGCTTATCAACATATTGATGAATTTTTAAAATTAAAAAATACAAATTTAAAACAACCATATATCAAATTATCAGCCATCAAGAATAATAAATTTAAACTAAAATCTATTGAATTAAGTCCTGATTTAAAAAACGATATATTAATAAAAAAATTATTTACAGATAATTCAATAATCACAAAAGATGATTTTGCTCTTAAAATATTAGAAGTTCGCAGAAATCAACAGTATAATAACTTATCATATAAATTTAAGCAAGTAGATGATAATACATTTATAGCTAAGATAGAAGGAACAAAAAACAATCCTATCATAATCAATAAAATTAAAATAGAAGGAAATAATAAAATTCCTGATAAAGATATTATTAGACTCTTTAATATTCAAGAAAACAAGCAAATTAATATTAATATGTTTAATGAAGAAATTCATCAGGCATATAACACAGGATATTTTGAATATTTACACTATGAGTTACTACCTGTAGATGCTACATATTCAGATCTCATTATTAATTGTAAGGAAACAAAAAATAAAAAAATCAAATTGGGGATAATATGGGATAACCATTATAAGCTTTTAGGAAAAGTAAAATTAGATATATTTAATAAACCATTACGAAGATTAAGGATACAAAATGAACTAACTTTTTCAGGATTTAAACAAAATAAGTTCAATCTATATTATCTTACAATGAGTAATAGAAAAATAAATATTATCCCATTTTTAGAACAAATTAATCAAATCAAAACATTTGGTATATCAGACTATATATCTAATATGGATTCTGATACTCACGATATAACAACCAATACTATAAATGATGTAAAGCATGATTTAGATAATTTTTCATATGGAGTTATTTTTTCTATGATGCAATATGGATCTATCACATTTAAATCTAACCAATCAAAAAACAAATTTAACTCTGATGTATATGATGTAAACTATTCTCAAATGATATTAGATATAGACCAAATTGATGATTTGCTAAATCCTAGGAGTGGCTATCTTATGATAGCTGATTATCAAAAATCAAATGATCATGAGAAAACATTTAATTATTTAAATATTAAATCTGAATACTTTAAAACATTTCATCATAATCATACTATTAGACTATTTGGAATGTATAAAGATGCCAGTGAAGATATACCTATAAATTTAACTAGTACATATGGAGGATATAATTGGGCTATAGGGTATGATGAGTTTGAGTTGACATCTTATGAATTATCACTACTAGGTTTTGAATATCAATTTCACTATAAGAATAGCACCACATTAAGATTTATTATCAACCATATTGGTAAATATAACAACCTATTATTTGATGGACCTGAAATTAAAGATCCTATTAATTATGGCTTTGGTATTAAAATTAGATCCTTATTAGGTCCAATTAACTTTACATGGGGACGAGGCTATGATACTATAATGAATGAAAAAAGTAAAAGAACTAATATATTTTATTTTAATTTTGGAGTTCATTTATAATCTGTAAATTATTGTAGTTTCACATTTTTTATTATCATAAAGGGGAGGTTATGAATATAACTAAATATATTAAATTATTTTTCATCTCATTATTATCAATTTTTATTACTACTTGTGGTAGTAGTGGTAGTGGTGTATTTGATGATGCAGAATCTGCGACTGAATTTACATTTGAATTAAGCGGTGGTAACGCTGATGATTTTCTTAGTGATTCAGGAGACATTGATCAAAATTCACAGGCTGCACTAAACTTTAAAGCAAGTGTCGCTGCTCAAGTTGGAGCAAATCCAGATCAAATTGAAATCACAGGAATAGAAAATATCAATTCTAGAAATGAATTATTTATTTTATCTTTTATTTTTAAAGAGGATAGTGAAGGTCTTATTGCTGTTGATACATTAGTAGAAGAATTAATGGATATTATTAGTACAGCGATATTAGATGACACCTCTTTAACCATTGGAGATTATAGTGCAGATATTGAAGAAATTATAATTGATAATCTTGATGAAGATATCTCCTGTCCATTTACAACGGATCAATGCGGTGTATGCAATGGACCTGGTTTAAATCAAGATGGTTGCTGTGGTGAAGAAGTCTTAGATGACTGCGGAAACTGTGGTAATACTAATAACACAATAAATGATGCAAATATGATGCTAACAGAAATGATTCAACGTATATCTTGGTGTAATGATAACCATTATGATGATGATTATTATTATTATGAACATACTGATCACTATGATTGTAGCGATGAACTATCAGATTGGGATTTTGATGTTATTTATGATAAATATCAATCTGCTTTAGGTAATGGAACTTGTTCTAATAGTGCTGCTTATTTTGGTATGGGTATCACATCAATGTTTAGAGTTACTCAAGATCAAGAACTGATTGATATAATTGATACATGGGATAACGAAGATGATATCATAATTTCAAATGATAGAAACTCTCAATCTAAAATCAAATCTGGGCTTCCTAAGGGGACATCAGACTTTACTACATTATCAAATATTAACTACTTAAACTATATTCCAATTAAACATCTATTTAATTCTATAATAAATCGTAATTCAAGAGATAATAATGAAACAATATATTTCTCTGATATGCAAGATATGATTGAAGATGTGTTTATTACAAAATTAAATGATGCAATTAGCCATTTTGAAAATGTTGTTGGAAATGATTTTATGTTTACAATAACTCCTGCAATGCAAGATGACTCGTATGCAGATAATATTGAAATTGATGATGCTGAAATTTATGTAATGAAAGCTTATATGCACAGCCTAAGAGCTCTTTTATATGCTATTTCTACATATAATTTAGATTTTATCAATTCAGATAATTTTGATGATGGACCTGCAGATGGTTTTGATTTTACACAATTACAACAAAATGGAGATTATCTTTCTATACGTAATGGATCTCAAAATAATCTTCCTAATGCATTTGATGATTTAAATGATATTTTCACATCACTGCAATCTGCTTATACCTTTTTAGGTAATCATGTTCATCCAAATGGGGTATTATCATGGGATGATGTTTCTGGTCAAGATGTATATGATGCATTATTTATAGATGGACCAAACATTCTAAATAATACACATACAGTAGAAGATGTTTGTATTGGTGGTGAATCACACTCATATTGGGGATGGTATGATGGAGAATATTATCAAAATGATTATAATGATGAAATATGCTATGATATTAATGTTAATCTTAAGAATGTAATGGAAACACCTATTAATGATTTTAAAGATCTTCTTCCATCATATACAATTAGTGATTTAGATAACCAAAAAATGGAACTAGAATGGGATGGAAACTGTGAACATTTTGAATCTAATGAAACTTGTTTAGAAAATGGAGATGGTTACTTATCAATGTATTATGAATGGAAAAGCGATGAATGCTGGGCAGGTATTGAATCTGAGTGGCACTGGTATGGCTGGTATTATGAGTGCCAACCTCAAAGTGATAGCTATCCAAATGAATATTCTAATATGATACCAATGTGTGGGTCTACAGATAATTGTGACTGTTCATATGCAAACACATATGCCGAACAAATGTTAACCAATATCATTGATGACATCGGTATATCTGATTTACTACATGCAAGTATTCAATACTCTGAATCTGATGACCACGAATGGTGCTATGATATTCTGTATAAAGACTATTATACTGACCCTTGTTTAACATGGAATCAAAATAGTTATTCACAATGGCAATCTGCATGGCCAGATGTTACAATGAGCGGATTATTTCCTAACATGACTCTAAATAAATTTCTTGATTTAACTGGAATATCTCAAGAAGATGATGACTGGTGGGAGCAAAGTTCATGTTCAGAGGATGATGATTAATCTGTTTCAAAAACTTTATAATAATATTCTAATAAGTAAAGGGGGGAAATCTATTTCCCCCTTTTTATTCGTCGTCCTATTTTATTCATTAGGACTTTCTCAATTTCAAATATCACATTGGACACATCCAGGAATCCTTGTATCAGATATAACTAAAATTAATCAAATTCATTTTTACACAAATAATGATATCAATTTCATCAGCAAAAGTGACTCAACAAAAGTATATACATCCTTATCTGGATTAAAAATATATTTCCCAATGAATGAATCATTAGAATTAAAAATGGATATTTATCATAAAAAATATAGAACTAGATTTGTTCATGAATTACTACAAATTGATGCACATGAACATTATAAGGGACTCAATTATCATTTAATATATAAAAAAAATAAATCGTTTATTCCTTCTTTATTCCTATCTCCCTTAACACAATCAATAGGCTCTGATGTTAATTTTTTGCTCAGAAATGGTGTAGCAATACAAACAGGGTATTTCATTCACAAGAAGGCTTTTGATACAAAAATAGCATATGAAGATTTTTTATATAATATAAATAATGTAGAAAAAATTCAGTACTTACATACATTTAGATTAAAGCATAAAATCAATAATGTAGATATTACTATAAATGACCAAAGTAGTTTTTATGATATTAATCAACAAGATAGCAATAATGACAATATAGATAGCCCATATTACAGAGATGATTTAAGTTCTATACAATTAATCATAAATAATCAAAATAAATCAAAAATATTTATAGAGCATAAACGCAGAAAAAAAGATTTTGCATTACACTTTATTCAAAATAATAATCCCTTTTTAAAATTGAATAAAGTATATTTTTTATCATCTCAAACAAAATTAAGTATTTATAATAACCAAGTTGAATTAGGATTTTTACATAGAGAGAGTGATTTAATTTTATCATCTAGGATTAAAGCCTCTATGATAGGAAATTCACTAGAAACAATTTTAGGAGCTGCTTTTGTTAATAATCTTGATGAAGGACATATTATTATTGATAAATTGTTTATTAATTACAAAAAAAATATAAATA
>Ga0163180_10000990_pt1 | contig 16251 bp, 12 predicted proteins | sample AtlANTMetagenome_2_FD_109647 | JGI IMG/M metagenome (GOLD analysis project Ga0163180, IMG submission 109647) | Marine eukaryotic phytoplankton communities from the Atlantic Ocean - Atlantic ANT 4 Metagenome | ecosystem: Environmental > Aquatic > Marine > Oceanic | place: North Atlantic Ocean...
GACTACCAGTCGTTGAGCGCGGATGAGTGCGCTGATGTTGCATTCGCTTTGAATGTAGCTGACGATCCTCATCTCACCAAACAAGATGTATTAGACCACTATATGGAATCTCAAAGTGGCTTTTTGGGTTGTTGGAAATATTCTAATAATAATCTCGTTATGTGGGGAGATCCTTTGATAAAAAATATTGCGGGTCACTACTCGGGCATTCTGACAACAGACGGTCAGATAACAGCAGACGCAACAAAACTGAGTGAGTTGTCTATTCCATGTGGGGATATATATTTGGAATATCCCGTCGGCCACGAACACGCCGGTCAACAATACCTTGCGCTTTCCCCTGTTTGTCTTGGAAAAGCTTTTGTGGCGGTCACGGAGACCCCGAACGACGCGGAGATGTTACAGTTCATACAAGATAAGCAGTGTTAAATAAAAAAAGTCTAGTTCACGTTGAGTATGCCTAAGTGTCGTTTGATTTGTTTTTGCTCCCCGTCGTCCTGATCACACCGCTCCAGTCTAACGGATATATCGATGATGATGGACTGTCCCTCGATATCTTCCACCACAAAGGAGGCGCCGTCGCCCCCTCCCAGCACGCCCTGCCCGTCTCTGTCGGACCACCCGCACCTCCCGGCGTGGCACCCGTCGTCGTAGAGGTGCTCTTCCTCTCTGCAGAACAAAACGTTGTCGGCCACCCCGCGCGCCGTGATCCTGCTGTCCACCATGTAGTGCCGCGCGAACATCAGCGGGGAGTCGGTAGCATCCCAGCCTCGGCATCCTCGGAACGGGCAGTCTCTTTGCTGTGCGTTGGTCACGCACTCTCTGTGGCGGTGGTGCGGCGCGGGGGAGCAGACGCTGACGTCCACGAGAAAGGGGTCCACGTGCCCCTGGAAATCGTCGGGGAGCTCCAGCAGCGCTCGTATTCTCTCCCCGACGGACACGGCGTCGTTGACGAGGGGCGACCCGTCCGCGTACTGGACTATGAGGGAAGGTAGCACTGGCACGGGTACGGTAAAGACGCTATTGGGGAGCGGGCACTGGGCGACGGAGAGCTCCATGACGGCCGCGCGGCGAAAGGGTGTGGGAAGGCACTCGCCCCAACCAGCGCCCTCGGCCAAACAGTCGCGCATGCGCACGACCCAGCTGTACCTGCGGTTGGCGAACATGCTCTGGCACGACGCCGCCTCCTCCAAGTGCTGGCACTCGGTGTTCAGAGTGAGAGTGATCTCGGTGTGCGCTCCGTGCTCCGACTGCACCACGTGAGTCTGCGGGTGCTGTTGGACGTGCGACAGAGCGATGCCCTCGGGGTCCGTCTTCTTCACGCTGTCGTCCTTGAAGGGCAGCACGATCTGATCCGCGTGGTCCACCACGCGGTACCTGAGATTCGACTGCGGGTCGTGGTACGCCGCCTCTACGACGGCGTAGTGCTGCCGCATGTAGTACCATCCCGGGGGAGAATCGGGACAATCCAATAATTCGTGGTGCAAAAAGATCAACGACCCGTTGCCCTCGGAGAATCGGGCGCAGCGGCCGAACACGCACTCGAGCCCGGACCGGCAGTCCTCGCTGGAGTCGCAGTCGTTTTCGCAAAACCCGGACGACTCGTCTAGGGGGCGAACGCACCCCCTCTCCTCTGTGCTGCAAGTCTCGACGGTGCACCAGTCGGCGTCGTGGCACTCCCTGTCCACACCCCGGCACTCGCCTTGGACACAGTAGTTGGAAATCGTACAGTAATCCCCGTCGTCACAGGTGGTGAAATCTGGCTTTGGGATGGCGTTCACCACGCAGCACGAGTTTTCGCACTTGTAGCTTTGGTTGGTGAGGGGTTCCAGGCACGCGGACAGCGGGGGAATATCAGACTGGCAGCAGTGAACGCAGTCCGCGTCCGTGACACACTCCCCCGGTTTGCCCTTGTGGAGCCGCACCACTCTAGAATTGCTCCAAAAAAACCCAAACAGCACAACGGCTAATATTAGAAACCCGCCGACCCCCGAGACTACGAGGCAGTACCAAGACCGCAGGAAACAGCAGTGGTGCTGCCGGGAAGTGGAACGGCGCTTACCAAAAGGATGGCCGCTGGGGTTTCCAAACTGACGCCGAGGGGCGCGCTTATGATCACGCATGTCCACGCGCCTGTTCGTTTCTTCTTGCAATCGAATGTACTATAAATAGTCAAGTGCAATGGACGATCCCATCGATCCGACCGGAAGAGAAAAAAAATAGTATATAGGAAGAGCCCTCTCATCAAGGTGAGAAGTCTCAAAACACGTCTTCGCAGTACATTTGATATTTTGTTCTGAAGACCAAAGTAGAAAACATGTCGAGTTTTTTCGGCAAACTCGCAACAGTGGGGTTGGCCACTTTGGGGAGTCGCAGGCTCAGCGACACGTGCACCTCTGATATTTGCGCCGAAATTACTCCCGGACACCACTTTGCCGGGGAAAAGATAGACTCCCCCTGCACCGTCAGCGCCTGCGGGTTGAAACTCAGCAAAGGCAACACAGATAACCCCGTGGTAGTGCTGCCAGCAAATGTTGAAGACTATCCGTGCGAAGCCTGCAAGGGAGAATCAAAGGTCACGGAAGGTACCTACGATCTGGGCGCCGACAACCACCCGGACGCCGGCAACATCGTCGAGTCTACCGTAGAAGATCGCCTTGAGTCGGTGGAACACGAATTGTACCTGCCCAAAGACTCTCACGTGCCCGGGTTCGTGAACAATCGGGGTTCCACCAAACTTGTGCTCAGCGCGGACAACGTGCTCACGGTAACGGCTGAGCTCGGCGACGAGTACAAACACAAAGAGCACAAATGCAGACTGGTTGGTCATCTTCAAGTCCAGGACGACGACCACACCTCCTCTACCTTCAAAACCAACGTGCCTTGCAGTACCTGCCAAGATGGCAAGTCCACAAGCATCCCCTCCAAGTTGGAGGACGCTGGAAACGGCGACGCCACCAAAAGTTTTGAAATCAGTTTTAATTTGAAAGAACTGAAACGCCGGGAATTAGATAACAAGGAACTTAGTTATTACGATCGCAAATCTATTGGGAAACTGCGGATCGACTCGAATTACGAGTTGATTTGCAAAGACCCGTCCAACGGGTTGGGGGAGAAAAGGTACGCCCTTCAGACGTCAAGCGAACAGGGGCGCCGCCTTGGCCGTAAACTTGTGGACGCCCAGAACATCCCTCTCGACTACAACATTAAGTTCGAGACAGCGGGCAAATGCGCCTACGACACGGTAACAACCAGCCTGGAGCTTCCTGATCCGGTGTACCATTCCAAAAAACACCAAGAGTACCTTACCACATTTTCTCCGAAGAGCGTGATTAAATTCACCAACATTCGGTATCCCCAAAATGAATTTGGGGACTTCACAACGGACTACTGCCAACCCCAGGGGGAGAGTTTCAAACTTAAGTGCGAATGGGCGGACACCAAACAAAAAGATATCATGGACGACTTTTCTGCCTGGTTTGATAAGAACGACGCCGACGTGGCAAGCGATTCTCCCGCATCCGGCGTGCACGAGCAGACCTACGGCAAACCAACAGAACCCACTAATTGCCCAAACGACGTGTGCACTTCCTTGGGTGCCACCGCTGACGCACCGTTCACGGCCAAACTCGGGTTCGAGGTGCCTCTGACCAAAACTTACTACAAAGCCAAGCCGCGCATGGTGTGCACAGACGCGGCTGACGTCCCGACCGTCGAAGACGAGGACTCCGGCGCCCCGACAGACAGAGCCGCCGCCGAAAGCGCTGGTCTTTACCTCCAGAAGGAACTGGTGGTGTCCTACTCGGCGGAGCCCATTACCCAGGACACTGTGGTGAAACAGCGATTTAAATCTGATTTCGGCGACGCCTACTGCGCCGACACGGACGACTGCGAGGCCGACGACAGCAAACCTATCGCAAAGGTTTTCCAAGCCTCAAAGGGCGAGTCGGCCGCGTTTTCAAGGCAAAAGGTGACGTTGCTGCAACCGGTCGCCGTGATTAAAGATTTCATTGATCTGACGGCCGACAAATATACTCGGTACGGCAAAACCTCGTGGTCGTGCGTGGAGCTCCTGCACGTGTCCAAAGAGTCGGAAGCCGACTGCAAGGGTCTTGTGGACACGGCCGAAAACACCGACAGCATCACAGACTTTAACGATCCTACCGCAACGCTGATTGGCACTGCATTCAGCACAGCCCCCGACGCGGTGAGCACGTTGCAAGGCTCTTACGATGCGTGGACAGCGTCCACGCACGTGCACGTCCCGCAAGACTACGAGATTGAGTTTTACGACTACAAGATCGCGCTCGTGGACCGAGACGGTGGTGCGCTGTCGGCGGCTGTTGAAGTGGACCGCGATATTCGCTTCCGCGAGCGCTCAAGCAGCGTGAGGTTGGCGCTGACGGTGAGCTCTGACGGAACCCAGTTGATGTGGGGCGGATCTGCCGCAAGCGAATCTACCGAGTTCGAGGGCGAAAACGAAGCCTGGGAGTCGCCGGACGAGAGTGTGGACGGCAAAGGAAACAACAGGGGTCTGTTCCTCGTGGACACGTGCCGGTTTTGCAACTCGGATTACGCGGCCGTACAGTTCGACAAGTATGTCGCCGCTACAGAAAGCTACGCCTACCACACATCTACCGGGTACGATTTCTTCACGGTCGCTCCTACCGACGAGAGTAACTTCAACAAGGGTGCGGCGCATATTTCGTCCGTGTGCGCGCAAAAAGCCGGCGAAACCGGTTACGACGATTCTTCGGTCATGTGCCACTCCAAGACGAGGAAGGCAGGATCCGGCAGTGATCTCATTTTCCTTGACGACCACGCCTACGATTGTTTGGACGCAACGCACAAAATTAAGGTCAGCCTTCGCAAAAGTACGGGCGACGACCGCGTGAAGGAGGAGTACGTGGAGGTGTTCAAAACCTACCCGCGCCCAGCTCTGATGAAGTACCAGGCTTCCGGAGTTGACTATGAGCCGCCGGTGGCTGAAGATATTGATGTTGTCCTCAACGTAGAGGTCGGTACTCAGTTTGACGACGATTTCAGTCTTCCTCATCCCGTCACGCAAGCCGGCGAGGAAGCCAAAGGTTTGGAGTTCTCCCCTACCAAACACAAGTCTATTGGATACACCTGCGGATCCTCAACGGCAGATACCCAAAACGAGGAGTACACCAAGGACTACTTTCACCCGTGCACCGACGCGGCTATTGCGATGAAGTTCGTGCGCCCCGTGCGCGGACTGTACTCGGAGCGCCAGGCGCAGCGCAAGGTCAGCGGCGGAGACGATTGGGAGATCCGCGAGTACGATTTGGAGCGCGGCGGGAAGACGTTCAAATTCCAGGTGGCCGCGCCCTACACCCATAAGGGCGTAGACACCCCTCTAACCCCCGTCGTCACGTTCAATCACGGTGGTTCATCCCCCAGTCAAGCGGCCGTTTGTGAGCCAAACGACGACAGGACGCAGACGTGCACCATTACTCTTTCAAAACAAGCGATTGACACGAAGCACCAATTGGGTGTTAACGAGGAGTGCGGCAGCGGTCACGCAGTGGAATGCCCAACAATTGAGATTGAGCTGAAGACGGGAATCACTACCCCGTTCAGTGCCGACGGGCATGAGTTGGCTATTAGTGGAAATAAGAAAACCGCCGCTTTCTGGGACGAGGACAGTGGAGGCGTATGCGGTGATGACGATATCCTCGTAAAGTTGCCCATTACGGCCAAGTTTGCTCGCAAGAAGACGTACACGCTCAAGGTGACGGGTAACGACAACTCGTACGATCAGATCATCACGGTGTCCACAAGACATAATCCGATGGACGACGATACTCTGAAGCCGGGACCGCTGGCCAGGTATGTTGTTCACCATGACGAAGACGCGCAGGAGTTTGACGCTACTGGCGAACACGACGCTTTGGACACGCTGATGGAGAAAACAGGACAGCTGCCAGTGCGCGGCAACGAGTACGCGCACCTGCGCATTGAGTTCACCAAGGACGATGCTGAAACACAGTACAAGATCGACGTTTTGGAAAGCGACGAAGTGGATGCGTTCGTGTGCTCGCAGCAGGCGTTCACCAGCGAGTGCGTGGATGCCGGCACAAGTCGCACGATTACTCTTGCCAGACTCACCAGCACTCACTTGTTTGTAGGCGTTCGCAAGAAGAAGGGCATCGAACACGCGAGCGATGTCTGCGAGAATCGTTTGGCGGGCGAAGACGCGTTTGCTCTGGGGGACAACGACCACCACTTTGCCTTTACCATCCAAAAGGTTGGAGGCGACGCACAGCCGCACAAGTACCGCGTGCCCATGGTCTGTCCATCCAACGGTTACGACAGCGACGCTCGAATAACACCCACTCTGGAGTCGTTCGGCGGTCTTCGGCCGTCCGCGGCATCTCCGGCGCACCGCCAGGTCAAGAACGCTAAGATTTCCGGGTTTGTCGCTGAATATTACACCGAACTGTCTGCCAACGACGTGAAATTGAAGTACGAGCGTCTTCCCGACGGTTCGATCACGTACTCCGTCAAAGACATCTACCAGGAGCAGATGAAAGGTGCGTGCACCAGCGGCAAATTTGCCGTTAACTTTGCCATGGGTAGTGCCGTTTTCGCCACGGAGGACGTGGCGTGCACAGACGAGGAGTTTGGGATCTTGCGCACCGTCGTCGGAATTGGCGCCGACGCTCAGATTCTCGAGGAGGGAGGGCTCGTGCCCAACCATCTTCTGGCCACCGACGGCGCCGAGTTTTCTCTTGCGGTGCAGATTGTGGGAGACGATGACTTTAAATCGGAGTGCGAGGGCGGCGCCATGTGGGTCGAGCAGGGCATCGGCGCGCCGGGATTCGTCTCTTCGCCCGCGTCGGCGTTCCAGCGGGCTGGTGCTTCGGAGTGTGCTGACATCCCACTGACCAAGTTCAAGCTTCATGCCGATGAACGCGGGGAGCGCTGCCGTTTTGCTCTGATCACTCTGTCCGAGCCCAGCGCTTCGGCGGCAGTACCCCGGTTCGTCAAGTTCCGAGTGCAGTGCCCCCGCGTGGACGACGCTGACGAGTCGCGGCTCACCGACAAGCTCCAGCTGAACTACGGCATCGAGAGCGCGCTTCTGGGCGCGGACAGCCTCCAGATCGAACTCGCCCCGCGGGGTATTGGCGTGCGGGACGTCACGGCGCGTTTTGGCAACGAGTTGGAGGTCCCGTGCAACACGAGGGTTTCAATGAAGTCCGAGGGTGTCTGCAACCTGGACGCCGCCATTGGCAGTAACCATGCGATTAGTGGCTCCACGAGCGACCTGCTGCAGAGCATTGTGAACTGCGGCGGTACCTTTTCGGAGCAGGATTCCGGCGGCAAGAAACAGCTGGCGGTCAACGTGGACGTGCAGCGCCAGCAGGCACGCGATGCTGGAGTGTTTGGTCAGAAGTTTTACTGCGGTTTGGCCAAGCTCGCCTTTGTATACGAAACCACAGCTACCACGAGCACTGTAATTACAGTCAAAAATCCTAAGGATAAAATTTTCGCTGTAGGAATCGATGACCTGAAGTATGAAAAGTGTGGTGGCGACAGCGACGGATACCGCCTTGCGGCCACAATTTTGGTGCAGCACGGCGACGACGTTGACTCGTTGGGTCCGGCTGGCGCCGAGGTGCAGCGGGGCGCGGTGACCAAATTCGGCTGGGCTGGCGAAGATGACAAACCCGCCCTTACCGACATTGATGATGGTGCCTTTAAGATTGAGGGCGCGTGCCAGCCCCCACCGGACGACGACAGTTGCCCGGCGTACGAGAACACGCGCATGATTGGGTTCTCTCTGTCCATGAGGGTCAACGAGGTCGTGTACACGGGTCGCGCGGCGCTGGAGATGCGCCTGGACTGCCCCATCAACCAGGACGTGGCGCTGGACGGCGAGGAGGACGACGCCGTGAAGTCTTTCACGGACAAACAGCTGACTACTCGCGTGGTGTGCCCGGAATCTGGGGAGCCTCTGGATTCGAGCAAGGACGAGTGCGCCGACTCGACACAGATTGCCGCGGACAGCAACATTCTCATTGTCGCCGCGCCGACCGACGCCGAGGCGGCCATGTTCGACCATACCTTTGAGGAGCCGACCATTGATATTGGAAATACGGACCCGTCGAACCCGTCGGCGCCCGTCAAGGTGTCTACGCTGACGGACGAGTTCCGCGCCGTGGTCGAGGGAGGAGCAAAGAAGGACTTCACGAGCGAAGACAACACGGAGCTGCGACTGCGCGCGCTGCCGCTGGCCGGTACAAGCGCCGTCATCACTTGGACTGTGACGCGTGACGCGCCGAAGCGCCGCGCAAGGCAACTGCTCACGATCTCGTACACTCTGGGCGCCGACGGGTCCGTGGAGAAATCCACCAAGATCGGAGTGCTGCCGGCCGTGCGCACCTCCCAGCAGGACTCGTCCGTCACGTACACCGAGGAGAGGACCGTCAGTTACCCAGACGGCAGACCCGACTCCAAGCAGAACGTTACCTACACGACGGACAAACCTTCAGAAGTAACGGCCGGCATGAGCACGGTCGCGATCATATTGGCCGCCGTTGCCGCCACTGGCGCCGTGGTGGCCGTCATTTTGGCCATCACCTGCAACAAACAAGCCACCGGGGCTGGAGGAGCACCCGCCGTGGCGCTTGCCGGGTACGCCGCCATCCCTACCATGGACTGGAGCCGCGATCGTTTCAAACCCGATTTTCTATAATACATAAATTTGCACAAAAATAATAGTAATATTATCATTCAAACGTATGGCAATCTTTCCATGTAATCCGCCCGAACGCGTCTTTTTTACCTTCCGCCACCACTACCACACCCGCCTCGTTGACGACCAGCAGCGACGGGGTTCCTCCCTGCGCCGTCGTCTTCGCGTCTTGCAGCACTTGCGTTGCCTTTCGAAAGAACAAACCCCAATTTTGGGGGGCGTGCACGCGCAGATTGCACGTCCGCAAACACCGGCAATCGGGATCCAGTACCGGACGGAACTGGTTTTTGTACTTCAACACACATCCAATGGGAAAGAGGCAGCGCAACGGGCACGGCGTGGGTTCTGTCGAAGCAAGCACGAGCCGTCGCCCCATGCTCAGCGCGGCGTTGTAGGCGGCCATGTGCGCCTCCACGCTCATCCGCGCACTCACAACAACGTTGTTTTCATATTATATACACGGCCACATAGACAAGGCACGCACCGAACACCAACGGGACCAACTGGAACCAGAACGCGGTCCGGACGACCCCGCCGCCCAGGCACCCGACTAAAACGCCGAGGAGAAACGCTGTGAACGCAAACTCCAATGCGCGAACCCATTCATTCCATGCGGCACCCCCTGCGGGGCAACTATGAGCCCTTTGTACGTGCGGTAAAGCGGAAAATAGTGAGGACACGACCGGGGCGGCCGAGGCGGCCGAGGCGCTGGGGGTGCCGTCGTCCACGCCTTGTCGAAAATAGCGGACAAACGCCCCGCCATCCCAGAAAGAACCCATGGTCTTCGCAGACCACACAGGCGCGAATCGCCCCCAGTGTAGAAGGGAGATACCCCCTGCGCGGAATAATACGGTGCCGGATTATAGTATCCACTGCTCGAGCTGGGCTGTACCTCAAAGCTATCGCACTGGCGCGAGTACACCATGCTAATAAAAATAGGGGGAGTTTTCAGGGGGGGGTCCCCCCCCTGTGAAAAAGTCCCCCTATTTTTTTTTCTTCAGTACTTAAAACCACCCATTCTACTCTCACCATGACTTCTCAAATCGTGCCGCTGTACTCGACGCCCGACGGGACGATTTTCGACCAAGACGACGCGGTGCGCGTGTACCTCAAAGAGCTCAACGCGGCGCTGAAATTCGCCCCCGATGTTTTCAGCAACAACGCGCACGTGAAAGACCTTTGGCACGACGCCGCGTATTTTTTGGATACCGACCGACAGATGGCGCTCGGCATGCGAAAGGAAGTGGCCTGCTGGGCGCACTTGCTTGGAAGAAAGTATGCTTGTGAAGCCAAACTCAAGATGAAATTGAAATCGTGCGACTACACCACAACGCTCAAAATGAACAGGTGTGTTGAGCAGGCGAACATGGAAGTGCTGGCGCGCACTTCCTTGAGCCCAGAAACGCTGTGTGACACGGGTTTTTACATCAAGACGAAAGACACCAAAGTGCACAGGGTCCGGGTGGGCACTCTCTACGTTGCCACCCAGTACTACCCCGGAGGGAAAAGGGTACACCAATTTGAAGTGAAACCAGCAGAGTACCCACTTCCTTTTTGGATCAACATCCCCCAAGCGGCAGAGCTGTTCAGACAGTTTACGTGCAACCTCGACAGACCGGTGCTCGAGCGCGTCGCGAAAACGTACGTGGACGGCAACGGCGTCGAGAAAACGACCACCTATTGGGGACTGTTCGGAGGGTCACACCACTACACCAAACACTTGTCGAAGTGCGCGACCGACGAAAAGGGGAAGCTCATTCCGTTTGAACTCTTTTGCGATCGCTGGATCCACGTGGAGGGTGACCAAAAAGAGGTTCATCTTGTTTACCCGCCGTGCTTTGGAACGGACCAGGGATCCGGGTGTTCGAACGATCCGTACATTGCGAGTTGGGATCACATATCCACAGAACAGAACCGGTTCCTAGAGGACACCCCGCAAGAACAGGCGGTGAACGAGATGAAGGTACTGGATGTGTGGCCGGACTTGACGTTCTCCGAGAAGTTTCATTCTGCCGCAGAAGAGGCGATTCAAGCTCTGGAATTGCTGGACAACGCCAACGTCCCCGAGCCAATTAGCATTTATCCTTGAAAAGCGAAAAAAAAAGATTTTTAGTTTTCATACTACACGTCGTACTCGTACGCTTTCACCACAATAATGCGTTCTTGGTGCACGGACTGCAAACACAGACTCAGCGCCGTCGCCACGAGGGAGCCGACTTGCACGAGCACCTCGTACCGCAGCAAACGCTCCTGCATCGCGCTTTGCGACGGGAGGCAGCTGCCACACCCCCACCAGAAGCAGGGTGCGTAGTCCGGGTACTGCTCGTACGTCTCGGCGTCGTTGAAATCGGCCGTGGCAAACGCCTCTGAAAACTCAAACTCCTCTCCCCACGTGAAAACCTCGGGGAAAGAGCTGGACGTGTTGTACCAGCACTCGTCGTCCGGGTCGTTTGCGCGGCTCCACAGGCGGAACGCTTCGCTGAGCTTCACGCGGCTCGAGGGGCAAGCGTCCAACGCGTCGCGGCGAGAGCACACGAAATTCTCGTTGTGTCCCTCTTGGTTTATATTATTATCGCGCACGCGAGACGTCATGCTGACAAGAAGCGTCGCAATCAGAAACAGAAGCGCCGCGAAGAAGCGCTCGCGCCTGAACACGGTGCGCTCTTTCGACCCCTCCCCGCAGCAAAACTCCGGCATGAGCACCACGAGCGCACCGCAGAACCCCACGGCGCACGCGGCGAAGTCCGTCCAAAGCAGCGTGAGGTTCGTGTTCTCGGGAGCGTCGCTCGGCAGATCCAACGTCTCCAGGCTCGCGAATTCTATAATGAAATACGCGAAGCTCGCGGCGAAAAAGATTATGGAAAACACGCCAAAGGCGCTCCTTCCCGCATCGGCTGCGGTGGCGCAAGGCATGATCCGATCAGCACTCTGCCACCGGGCTCACCTTAAATACTACACTGAATTTATTTCCCTTACCGCCGACCGTCAGGAAAAATTTGACGGTCGTCTACCAAGAACCCCACCGACTCCATCCACTGCTTGAAGGACTTGTGCCCGAAGTTTTTGAAGTTGTACGCAGGGTTGCGCGCCATGAGCCCGGCGACGACCCAGCTGGGGTGTACCGGGCTGCGCGTCTCGCGGTCCATGATCTCTTCGACCAAACTGCGAATCTTTAACTTTTTGATCTCCGACTGCTTTTGCGCTTCAGTCCCTTTGGCCGACGATTCCGCGCGGGCGCGCAGGTGGATGAACTCGTCGCAGCATTGAATGTACTGAGGAGACACGTGAACGTTGGTAGCGTACGCGATGACCTTTCGCCCGCGCTGGTGTGCTTTTCGCATGAGATGCGTGAAGTCGCGGTCACCTGAGGCGATGCAAAGGGTGCACGGATTTTCTCCCTGAAGACACTCGAGACCGTCCAACGACATGGTGAGGTCTACCGCCTGTGGTCGCGTCGAGTAGACCTGCACGGCGTCGCAGGCGTGGGACTCCACGACGGGCTTCCACGAGGACGCCGTGTGTTTTGAGAAATCCGCGTAGATGCGAAAGGTTTTCAACCGCCCGCGCTCCTGGACGTCGTTCAGAATATCCTCCATCCGCGCCGGGTTGATATTGTCCCCGTCCACAAGCAGGGCATACGTGACATTCGACATGTGTCGAGTACCAGCATATTGGTTTGGCAGAGTGCTTATATAATTGGCAGTGTGGTTTTAATAAAAACAATGCGCTCGAAACTGCGACGCAAGCTGACGATCGATACAATCAACACCAATGTCGCGTCGCCGATGGCCACGCCGAGTGGCACGCCGAGGGGTACCCCTGTCGGCACTCCGGTGCACTTTGTAAGAAGCACGCCGACGAGCACGCCCGGCGGCAGTCCGGCGGGCACGCCTCGCAGCCTGACCGAAAGCGCCGTGTCCGCGGCGGCCAAAATTAGCGCGGGAGCCGTGGTGCACACCGAGCGAACGGAACAGCTGTCGCCCGAGCAAAAAAGAGAGATCATAATCCAGGAAAGCAGGTTCGGCATGTGTTCCATGACAAAGTATTTCTGGAGAAACTCGAATACGACAATCTATTTGTTTCTGCCGCTGCTTGTGTTTATCGGTCAATGGGCTATGTTCGTGGCCGTGGCGGGGCACAGTTTAAAGGCGCCGGCGAGAACGTGCGCGGGCGAGAGCGCTCCCGAATCAAAACTGTTGTTTATTTCGGTGTGTCTGGTATATTTTGCCCAGAGTGTGAATCTGCTTGACGACTTGAAACGGCGCGGCGCCAAGCGGCTGAAAGTGACCCCGGAGGCGTCCTACACAATCATGTGCGATAGATTACACGAACATACCTTCACATTGATAATACAGGTTACCAACTTGTGGGTGGTGTATGCGACGGACAACGTGCTGGAAGCCATGTTTAACTGTAGGTTTTCATCACACGTTGTTTTCTTTTTTTACCCCCACAATCTCTCTAACATCATAAACTCAAAAAACTTCACACAGGTCTCGCCATGTCTTTCCTATCCGATCTTGAGAACGAGTGGCAGACGGCGTACTACGCCAACCGCGTTCTGGAGGCGGCGGACGTGTACGATACAGTGTTCGTGACGCAACGGGAGAACGCGCGCAAGATGCTCAGGCGGCGCAAAAGCGCGTGCTTCCGCTGCGTGCACGCCGTGGCCAGCGTGGTGTTCACGATGACGTTGACGGGGTACGTGTTGATGCCCTTATTCGCAGCCTCCATGCTTGTGGTAGGTGTTCTTTGCAAGTGAGTCTTTACGAAAGTTAGGGTTTGATGGCAATGCTCGAGAAGGAAAGGGAAAAAGGCATTATGAGCGCGTCTGACACAAGTATTTTTGCCGCGGACGCCTTCCCCCCCTCAAAGCCACAGCGGGCGGGCTACGAACACACCCACGACGGCAAAGCGGGTGCGGAGCGCGTGCGCGCGTGGCTCCTGGCGCTCGGAGCAGCCCTCGGAGCCCCGGAACCAATACCGTTCAACGCCGCCAACGCTCGCGCAATTATCAACGCGGTGGCAAACATGCGGCAAGGCCACGAAGGCGCCGACGACGCAGAGGTCGGCATGCTGGTCGCAGAGGTCTCCCCAGAACTGCACGCGGGCATCCTCGGGCATGCAAACGCCGAGCGCCGCCAAGAGGTCGTGCGCGCGCTGCAGGAAGCGCACGACGAGGCGTTTGCGGATTTCGTCCAAGAGCAGGATGTCGAGCGTCAACTGAAGTATGAGCACATCGGCCGCGCTTGCGGCTTTTCCCCGTCCCCCCCCTTGCCGCCAGAGGTTATAGATTTGAGTCAGTAGTATACAAGTGAATACAAGTGAATCCTTTTTTTTTAAAATCGAAGGTGGTCGTACAACAACGCCGAAGGCTTCAATGTCGTTGAAACCATGAAAAGTCCCTTAGGACCCCGTGTTGGTGGTGGCGGTTTTTTCCGAGCGTCCTCCCGACTCTGAGCGTCCTCCCAACCCTCATCTTCTTCAATAGGTTCACCCTCCGAGGAATAGCCGTCTGAGTCCTCCTCCGAGGACGTTGATTTCGGTACATCGAGCTCAGAGGGCACTGCCGGCGTCTGCTGGAGAAGCGACATCTGTTCTTTTTCCTTGGGAAAATATATGAGTGACTTTATACTAAAAATTATTTCACACGTTTCAGTGTCTGCTGCCTTAAGTCCTCAAGAACCCGCTCAAATTTTTTGAGTGCTGCGCCGTGTTGTGAGACCAAAGGCGCTAGCCTCTGTTTTGCGATCTCAAAATACGCCGTGAGATCGCCAGCGAGTTCGCGGTATTTGCGGAGGGATGCAGCCTCCTCCTCCTCCTCCTCTTCTTCTTCTTCCTCGCTGTCTCCATCGTCGCCTCCCGTCCACCTCACTTTTGCTCGTGCTGGTACATCGAGCTCAGGGGGGTTTTTGTTTCTGTCTGGAAGGGCTTCCGAAAACGTCTTCCCGTCGTATCTCTCGCCGCCAAAAAATCCACCTGTGCCTTCGGGTTCATCATCAAACAGGTCTTCCCATTCCCTCCCACCACCGTCCTTCTGGTCCTCTGTTGGCTCCGGAGCATCAAAAAAATCTTTTGGCACGACCTGCGACCCCCCACCGCCGTCTTCTGGCTCCGGAGCATCAAAAAAACCTTTTGGCACGACCTGCGACCCCGACGCCGCCCCGACCGGTTGCCCTTCGGTTAACCACGGCGACGCCGCCAGAAGCCTTTGCGCTTCGGTTAACCCTATTACCCCGTCCCCGTTACTGTCCGCCACGCCTACCAAAGAATCCGGAACGGTAACTTCGTTGTCCCAAACTGGAAAGCCTCCGGCTTTTAAAACAGCAATAGCGCCAGCCAACGCGGGCAGAACGCCCACACAATCCTTCACTTCTTGGTACCGACCGCCATGCAGAGCGTTTTTGTCGGCGACCCACGCGTAGGTGGGTTGTTTTGCAGAGACCGCCTTGTTGCACTCCCTTTTCGCCGACGTCTTGACAAACGACATCTGTTCATTTTTCTTGAGAAACGACATCTGTTCCTTTTCCTTGGGAAAATACACGGATGGCTTTATACTAAAAAATATTTCACACGGACGGCAACGGCGCGTTCAGAACATCCCGTTGCATGTCGAACACGACCTCCTCCTCTTCTCCCGAGGACTCGCTGCACTCCAGCGAAAACGACGCTTCGCTGGGCGCCTTCAAAGGCACGAGCTCGTGATCTCCGCCGGAGTCGTTCTTTTTATTCGGAGTTGTCCGCGGGAACAACAGCGCTACAGGCGTCAGCAGAAACGTCATCGCGGCCACCACCCCCACGAACCGGCGAATGTTGTCCGTGTCGCCGCGAGCAATGTGCAGGCGGCGCATGGCAAGACCGGCGACGCTTTCCGAGACCACCGAGGCGCCGTTCAGCACGGACAGACCGGCGCTGTACAGAGTGCTCTCGTACCGACTCCGAGACGCGGCGTGCCCCAACAGCGTGATCACGGGCATCAAACAGAGAGTGCCCCCGACGGCGCTGATGACCGCCTCCGCGCACGCCATGGGTATGAGCCAGGGCACCGAGTCGTTCGTCAGAAAAGCCCCCAGCGTGCAAGCCACGGCGTTCAGAAACACCCCGAAAAAAAAGCTGAGCCAGACCGTCCTACGTGGCGCAAAAGCGACATTCGCAGTACCAATCACACGCGCGCAGCGCTGGTGCAGCCGTGCGTGCGCTATCAACACCTAGCAGCAGCCATACTGGTGGCGCGCGACGCTAGCGCGACACACCGCTATCGAGACCATGTCGTTCCTCTTAAGCTGGGAGCGACCACACACTACTCCTGGCATCTACGCGTTCCTGGGCCTGGCCACGCTACCGAGATTTCAGACACGAGCGAATTCGCTGCGCCTCCTGCCGCGCGAGATGATTGAGCGCATCGCGCGCTTTGCGCACCGCGACACGTATCTCGCCGCCTGGGACACGGGCGAACAAGGAGGAATTCTCCCGACGTCCATCGATATCACTCGAACCAACGACGAGGAGGACGTGACCCTGCGCATGGC
>Ga0163180_10000991_pt1 | contig 16248 bp, 12 predicted proteins | sample AtlANTMetagenome_2_FD_109647 | JGI IMG/M metagenome (GOLD analysis project Ga0163180, IMG submission 109647) | Marine eukaryotic phytoplankton communities from the Atlantic Ocean - Atlantic ANT 4 Metagenome | ecosystem: Environmental > Aquatic > Marine > Oceanic | place: North Atlantic Ocean...
CTATCAAGCTTGATCAAAAGAAATCTGTCGAGAAGTTGACCAAATTAGGTGAGACTGGTTTTATTCCCAATGTAGTTTTACTGAAGCCGGATGGAAGTATGGTTTCAAATGATCGAAACGAGGTTCTTAAAAGACTAGAGAAGCTTACAAGTTCCTAAATTAATAAGCTTTCAGAATTTAAAGCTCATGCAGTTCAGCTAAGCTGAACTGCATGATGCTTTTAAATTGCGAAAAATAAAATGAATTCAATTAAGTTAATTATCTTAAAGTTAACTTTTACATTCATAGCCTTAAAATCTATTGTTGCTCAGAACAGAGCTATTGAGGACGGTTTTGATTTGCTAGAAGACGGAGAGTTAATAGTTGCCCCTGATTTTGGTGTTCTTAGTAACGATCGCTTTGGAGAAGGCAGAATTCGTTCAGTTTTATCCAGAGAGCCAGAAAATGGTAGTATTGATTTCTATAATGATGGTTCATTTAAATACATACCTGATCCTAACTTCAATGGTGAAGATTCATTCGCTTATTCATTTGAGACTCAACCAACCTCAATAGAGTTTACTGTTGATCAATCAAGATCTGATGTGGATTTTTCTGCAGAGTTAACTGCATTAGGAATTAGTCAAACTCGTTCAGATAATTCGAGTCTTGAAGGTTCTTTGCAGGTTGAATTGTCGCCGAGTGATTCACCTTTTGAAAAAATAAGGATATCGGGAGGAACGTTGACTTTATCAGATGATATAAGCCTTAGATATCGCTTTTTACTATTTGTAACTGCAGAGGTTTCTGCTGATGGAGGCGATATTAATTTGGATTTAATTGAGCCAGGCCAGGAATCCTCTGTAAGTGCCAATGGAAGTTTCATTCAGACAGGCAATGAATTTAAAATTACCGGAAGTGCCGAGGTTAATGCTTCCTTGGATCTTGGTGTTCCAGATGGGCCTCAATCAATCGATACAAATATTGAAGACATTGATTTGGAAGGTAGGATAACTGCTTCAGGACAGTTGTTAACTTTAAATCTTCCGGTTACTTTCCAAGGTTCATTTGATATAAGTGGAAATACAATTGATCTAGATTTGAATGGGACGGTAGTTGCTACTGCCCCTAAACCTAGATCAATTATGAGTAATGTTGCTGAAGTAATTTTAGAAGTTGATGCGACTAACGATGCGCCGAATTTATCTCCTGATTTTTATGTCGTTGAAAATGGTAATGTTACTGGAGATTTTACAGCTAATGATTTTGACGTAGATGGAGATCCTATCATTCCAATTATTGAAAGTTTTCCTAAGAAAGGTTCTATAACATCAAGCGGCCTTGGGAAATTCTCTTATTCGCCAGAGTTGGGGGCTTCTGGAATTGATTCTTTTATATATTCTGTACCCAACACAACAGGAAACGTTTCTAGAGATTTGTTTAGCTTCGAGAGTGAGTGGAAGTATTTAGACAATGGCGCAAACCCTCCTGTTGGTTGGAATAAAGCCAATTCGGATGACGAAATTTGGAACAAAAAAGGAAAGGCTCCGCTTGGATATGGATTGCCTAGCTTGAATACGGATATCAGTTTTGGTCCGAGTTCGAACAATAAGTATGTAACGACTTATTTTAGAAGAGATTTTACTATCAGAGATCCCTCATCTATTGATTCGTTTGTTATTGATATAGATAGAACTGATTCATGTGCTCTATATGTAAATGGTGTTGAGGTATACAGGGACGGAAATTTAATAAAAAATGCAAATTTCAGAACCTTAGCTTCTAATGATCTATTAGATGAAGATAAAAATATTAGCGTTGCGGTACCTATTTCTACATTGAAGGATGGGAGTAATTCAATTTCAGTTGAACTACATAAAAGCTCGAGATCCAGTAATGAGTTTAAATTTGATTTAAGAGCCGTTGCGATTATTCCACCATTTACTGAAATTATTTCAAGTGGTGAGCTATGGAAGTATTTAAGTAACGATAAGCCTCCTTCAGATTTATGGGCTTCAATCGATTTTGATGATAATTCATGGATTAACGCTTTATCCCCACTTGGATACGGAGAGGATTTTATCAATGGGAATATAAGTTTTGGGAACGACCCTAATAATAAACCTATAACAGCGTATTTCAGGAAGAAATTTCGATTCACAGGCAACGACAATATTGTTGCCGCAAAAGTTATTCTTAGAAAAGATGATGGTGTTGCTGTTTATCTTAATGGTCAAGAGATTGCAAGAGATAATCTTCGGGAAGGTTCTAACCACCTAACCTTTGCAGATGAATCGATATCAGGAGTGGCTGAGCTAGAAAGTGCCGAGTTTATATTTGATTCCACTCTTCTTAGAGATGGAGAAAACATTTTAGCTGCTGAAGTTCACCAAAGTAGTAGAGCAAGTAGTGATCTGTTGTTTGATTTAAAGCTATTGGTTAGCGCAGAGAAAGTTAGTGAGTTTGTATATATTCAAATACCCGGCGAGGAGCCAGTTGATACAGATGGGGATGGGTACAATGATTCCACTGAATTGTATTTTGGAAGCAGTAGTAACAATAAGGAGAGTGTACCAAAATTTGAATCTAAAATTATAAGGGATTCAAATGACATAAAGCTACTCTTCCCGGGAAAAAAAGGAATGACCTATCAGTTGCAGATTTCCAATGACTTGGAGAGCTGGATTGCTCTTGAGAAATTAATAATAGGTAACGGATCAATCTTGAGTGAAGAGATCCCAATTCTAGATGCTTCCAGTAATTATTATAGGGTTATAACTCAGATTAACTGAGTTTTTCTCTTACTGATTCTAGGAGCTTCTTAGTTGCTTTGATCCCGTCATATTCACTCAATTTACTACCTTCATATTCAACGCCTACATATCCACGATAGCCTGCATCGATAACGATTTTCATCATTTTATGATAGTCCGTATGAATTTCATTACCGTTATCATCAAAGTCGTGAGATTTAGCGCTAACTGCTTTAGCGAATGGCATTAGTTCTTTGACTCCTTTGTATCTATCATAGGTGTTTCCTCCACCAATTCTGAAATTCCCAAAATCAGGGAGAGTTCCGCAATTTTTCTTATTAACTGACTTCATGACAGCTGAGAGCCATTGTCCATTAGATGATAAGCCTCCATGATTTTCAACTATTACATTAAGTCCATGAGTTGAAGCAAATTCACTTAACTTACTCAACCCATCTGCGGCGAGCTTTTGTTGATCATCATATGATCCAGAGGAAGAAGCATTAACTCTAATTGAATGACATCCGAGATGTTTGGCTGCTTCAACCCAACGTTTGTGATTGTTAACGGAACTAATTCTTTTGTTTTTGTCTGGATCTCCTAATTTCCCCTCTCCATCGCACATTATGAGTAAGCTTTTTACGCCTTCATTGTCACATATCTTCTTAAGTTCATTTAAGTATTTTTTATCGTTTGCTTTATCTTTAAAGAATTGATTTACATACTCTACAGCAGAAATATTGAACTCTTTTTTTGCAACAACTGGAAAATCAAGATTTGTCATCTTCTTTCCAAATAAAGATTTATGTAAGGACCATTCGGCAATTGAAATTTCGAATAATTGTTTCTTTTTGAGATGGTCAGCATTTGAAAGTAAAGAGGAAGCGGCTAGGGAGGCGCTTAAGGATGTAATGAATTTCCTTCGAGAGTTATTGCTATTAATTTGCATTTGAAGATTATATTTTAGCTATTATTATTCATTATATAAAAGTTAATCAATATTCTTTTAAGGCTCTGTTGGTTAACTGATGTCCTGAAAATAAAAAAAATATGACTTCAATTACTAAGCTTTCCATTATAGTCGGTATATTACTAATTGGATTAGGAGTAGTTCTATATGTCTCTACAGGCAGTAAATCTCCAACAGCTATGATTCCATCCTTTTTTGGTTTGCCAATTTTGTTGTGTGGCATAATTGCTAGAAATGAAAATAAAAGAAAAATGGCTGCTCACATTGCCGTGTTGTTTGGCCTTCTAGGAACACTTGGTGGGCTTGGCATGGGAATGAAAAAAATTCTTACCAATGAAGTAGGTACAGCTGCTGTAGGTATGGTTACTATGGGTCTGTTATGTCTAATTTATCTTATAGCCTGCATAAAATCATTTATTGCTGCAAGGAAGTCTTCTTAGGAATGCTTTTTGATAAGAAATCCGTTGCCCATTCATAACCCTTAAGAGCATTTTTATTGGAGGGGTTTTCGTCTAAAGCCTCTTTATATTTGATTTGAGATTTCTTAATGCATTCGGTTGCTTCATCAAGATTGAATTGATCCTTAAGATTTGCCAGATAACGGCCAAGTAATCCGTAATCTCGAGCAACACTTAATAAGTGCGTGATTTTAAAAGAGTTATCATTTTCTACATCTCTATCCGTTTCTAGTAATACTTCTGATAAGGAAAGAGCTTCTCTTGAGTACGCGATTGTTTTTTCCGTGTCACCTGGCATCTCATGAAGTTGTGCGAGAGTCCTGAATACACGCGCAGTTTCAATTTGATATTCTACATTACTAGGTTGGCTTTTCCTTATTTCTTTAAGTCTATTTAGAGCTAGGTTGGCTTGGGTCCTAGCTGCGCTATCTTCTCCCTCGTTATCTAGTGCAATTGCAACGGAATAATATCTTTTTGAGAGTTCATACTTGAAGACATCTTTAGGTTTTTCTAGAATGAGATTATTCAATAACTCAATAGAATAGTTGTTAATTGCTTCAGCTTCCTCGTCGCCAGTATTATATGCGATTTCTGCAACCCTTCCTAACGCTTTCGCAACATGAAACTGATAATTAATGTTTTCCGGAATAGCTGTGACTAGTTCACCAAATTGAGCAATCGCTAATTCAAGGTATTCTCTTGATTGAGAATATTCTTCTTTGAGTCCTAATGTTAATCCTAACTGAAGGTTTGTTGAAGCATATAGATATTGATCTCTCTCAATAAGAAGTGAGTCTTTAGTGATTTCATCTAAAATTGTTAAGGCTTGGTCAGCATATCTTTTTGAGTTTTCCAATTCACCAATGCTCTGATAGATTTTTGAAATTGTTATACAAATTTTCGCTGTATCTCTTCCTAGATTATTATTTTTGTTGATCGAGTAGCTTGAATTCAAGAGATCAAAAGATGTTTTTGATGCACTTATAGATGCCTTAGGTTCTTTATTGCCGCTATATGCAGTTGATAAATTTTCAAATATTTTTGCTTTTTTCTGTATCAGTTCGTTGGTATTGCCGCCGCCTATTTCATACTCATTTAATAAGGTGGATGCGCGGTTTAATTTTTCTATTGCAGATTCATAATCGCCAAGCAGAAGATTTAGTTCACTCGAATTATTCAGTGCAGTAATTATCGAGTCTCTCAGCGCAGGTTCATTCTCATTTTCTTTACGTTCAATGAATTTCTCATAGTAAGTCAGAATCATTCCAACTGTTCCTTCTGGGATATCATATAAAGCATTTCCCTCGTGATCGCGCTCCACTATCATCTGGCAAATTTCGTTTAGTGCGGACTGAGATTCTTGAAGGTCATTAAATAGGTATTCTAATTTTGTTTTATCGAGGGTATTAGCGTCTGAAGTGCTTAGATCTAGAGGTCTTTCAACTTCTGTGTTGATAGGAGTAATTGCTGTTTTATCAGACTCGCTTGATGTGGAAGTTACAATGCTTTTTTGATCGTTGATTTTTTTAAGCCAATAAAGATTGGCTATTCCAATTAGTATAAATAATACAAAGGAACCAATTAGAGACTTTGTAAGTAAGGATGAACTCGAAGGTGTTCTTTTACGATTTTCTTTTCTACCTAAGTTATTTGTAATTATAGGTAATTGGCTTGATTTTGGTTTTACTGGATTACAATTTTTGATTTCCTGTATAACTGAATCTATATCAGAAAACTCTTCATTTTCATCGAGAGTTAAACATTGCTCTATTACCTTTCTGAATGAAGATTCCCTTTTTGATGATGGGGGGAGAGGCCAATTAATTTGTGGGGTTCTTTTTACTGCTCTAGCAACCTGATTGGGGGAAATTCCCGAATAATGAGTCGAATCATTTCCTTTCCTCTTTTGGAATGCCTCAATCTCTTTGTTCAATCGACAGTGGTTTCCAGTCAATAATTTGAACATTGTTGCTCCAAAGCTATAAATATCCCACCGTTGTCCATTACCATTAAAAAGAAAACTTTCTCCGTTAAGTTGATTAGGATGGGAAAAGAATAATGAATCATTGAGATTAATTTGCTCATTTCCACCTAAGTACCCTTGAGCAAAGTCTGTCAACATTGGGCTTGGATCAATGCCTCCATCAAAAAGAATATTGTTGGGTTTGAGATTACAATGGTAAAGATCGTTTGAGTGAAGAGTTTTTAAAGACTCCGCAACTTTTAAAGCTATTAACCAGGAATCCTCATAACTAACTTTTGTCGATAATTCATTGAGGGATCGGGTTTTGTATTTAGTGATACCATTATCCATTATAATGGCTTCAGAATACAATTTGTAGGTTATGAAAGGAACATTACCAGAAATGTTGAAATCATAAATCTTAGCAAATCCTGGAAAATCATTAGATTTAAATATTTTTACTAAAGCATCAGATAAAACATCTAGGTTTATGGCATCTTTTCTGAGGCATTTTACAGCGAGAGGACCTTTGCCTAGGTATTTAGCACGCCAAATTTCTCCAGTGGATCCTTGGCCAATGGTTTCAAATAGTTCGTAATTTGGAATAGTGGGTTTTCTCAAATCTAAGTACGATTGTTAATAGTTATAATTTAATCTTTTGTTGAAGGTTCTCAACTTAGGCATAGCAAAACAAAATTAAGTTTTGTTAAGGTCTCCTAGAATTCACTACTTATATACTGACTCTAAATTATTGTTTTTTTTATTATTGAAATAATGAAAATTATAAAGATAAAGGGATGGTATAAATTTTTTTTTGATTAATTATAACAAAATATGGCTCAAACATTAAAAAATCACGTTGCCCTTATTACTGGTAGTACGACTGGATTAGGGTATGGAATAGCGAAAGTGTTAGGGTTGGCGGGTGCCAAAGTTATTATGAATTATTATAATGATGAAGAGAGGGCTAATAGAGCATTCTCCGAATTTCAATCATTAGGATGCGAGGGGATTTTAGTAAGAGGAAATGTAATTGACGAAAAATCTGTTCAAAAAATTGTTGAAGAAGGTGAGTCCAAGTTCGGTGAAATTGATATAGTTGTACCAAACGCGACTCCTGACCAACCTCTTAAACCAATAGAAGAATATGATTGGGAGTTTTATCAGCAAATGATTAACTTTTTTGTAAAAAGTCCATACCTTTTGACCAGAGCAACTATTGGTAAAATGAAACAAAATAAATGGGGGAGAATTGTAAATATTTCTAGTGAAGTATACCAACTATCTATTAGCCCGTTCAGTGCATATGTGTCTGCAAAGGGTGGGCAAATAGGTTGGACAAGAAGTATGTCAAAGGAGTTAGCGCCTTTTGGTATAACAGTTAACACAGTTAATCCCGGTTGGATTCCTACTGAAAGGCATAATGATGATCCACAAGAAGACAAAGATGCTTATTTTGACCAAATACCGGTAGGAAGATGGGGGACACCGGAAGATGTAGGTGAAGCTGTTGCTTATTTTTCTTCTGAGGAAGCAAGTTTTATAACAGGACAGACAATATGCGTTAATGGTGGTAACTCGCCTTGGTAATTAGTTGCCAGTAACTCGCCTTTTAGCAAAAATTTTCTTTATGCTGGATACTCCGTGTTGATCTAACATGACACCAACAAAAATGACACCGCCAGTAATAGCATCACTCAGAGGTGTGGGGTATCCAAATAGATTGACCATATTTCTTAAAACGATGAGAATTGCTGTTCCTATAAGAATTCCGATAATTGAACCTTCACCACCTCTCAGGCTGCACCCTCCTAGGACGGCTGCAGCAATCGCATAAAGTTCAAAAAATGCCCCATGTGTGGCTGGTTGAACTGAGCCTGTATAAATACAAAAGGGGATAGCCGCAAATGCAGTACAGAAACCAGCGATCACATACGCACATGCAATTACGATATTTGTGTTTATACCAGAATATTTTGTCGCTAATTCATTTCTACCTGCAGCGAAAATGTATCGTCCAAAGACAGATTTATGGAGTAAAACACCAAAAAAGATGGCAAAACATATAAGATAAATGAAAGACATCGGAACACTATGAAGAAATCCGCTACCATTTCCGTTTGATAAGACATCAGACAGACTTCCTTCACCAAGGAATCTTAAGAACTCGAGGTTTTGTGATGAATCGCTTATATTGATTGATGTGTCATCAGCGGAAAATCTAGCGAGTCCTCGGTAAGATAAAAGACCACATAATGTGACAATGAAGGCTTGCAACTTTAATTTACCTACCAGAAGGCCTTGGAATACACCAATTGCCGTACCAATTAATAAAGTTAAAAGAATTGCTGCGAACCATGGGATTTCGGGAATTACTTTAGCGAGAAATGAATCAGGTCTTGTGTCAGGAGGGGTTACAAAATAAAGAAATACAACACCCAGTAATGCCATGAGAGAACCTACGGAGAGGTCAATTCCTGCAGTAATAATCACAATGCCGACACCGATACTAAATATACCGTAAATCCCGATCTCCCTGCTTATATTTTTTAGGTTATCAGCAGAGAGAAATTTGCTCTCAAATAGTGCTTGTACGCCACTCTCACGAGTTCCCCAAGATGTGATGACGATCAACGCAATTAAGAGGCCGAACATTCCAAGCTCTCTTCTATTCTTGTTAATGAAACCTAATTTTGAATTGTTCATTATTAATTAATTTATGATTCTGAGGAACCGCCAACTGCAAGGTGCATAATATTTTCCTCGGTAAATTCTTCTCGATCTAATATACCGGTAATATTACCTTCATGCATAACAGCAATTCTATCACTTATTCCTAGGACTTCTTCCATATCACTAGAAATCATCAGAATGGCAACTCCTCTGTCAGCAAGCCGTCTCATAAGTTTATATATTTCTGCTTTTGCGCCAACATCGATTCCCCTTGTTGGTTCATCGAAAATTATCAATTTAGGATTCATTGATAACCATTTTCCCAAAACAACTTTTTGTTGATTGCCTCCACTTAAATTGATTACAGGTGTTTCAGCGGAGGGTGTTTTAATATTGAGTTTTTTAATTTGCTCATTGGCTGTTGTTTTTTCAGATTCATTATTTATGATTCCTAGTCCGTTAGAATGATTTTCTAATGAAGCAAGAGACACATTCATGCTTACATCAAATTGAGTGATTAAGCCCGTTCGTTTTCTGTCTTCTGGGGCAAGATAGATGCCCGCGTTGATGGAAGCTTTAGCTGAGCCGCGTTTGATTTTTTTTCCATCTATATATACTAATCCGCCTAAATTAGGATCAACTCCAAAAATTGTTTGGGCTACTTCAGACCTTCCTGCGCCTACAAGGCCAGCCATTCCAAGGATTTCTCCAGATGAAACTTTAAAGCTTACTTTTTTATTAGGGTATGTGCTCGTTATTATATCTTTGGTTTCAAATCCCTTAGTTTGATCGATTTTCGATCCATTTGTGTTGGTTGTTCTCTCCAGTTCTCGACCAACCATAAGGCTTACCATGCTATTGTGAGTAATTTCGTCTTTAGCCAGTAGTCCTGCATTTTCTCCGTCTCGTAATGCTACAACTCTATCAGCACATACGCTAACTTCACCGAGTCTATGAGAAATATAAATTATAGAAATCCCTTTGTCTCGTAGATCTGAAATTACATTTAGCAATTTGTCGGTTTCAGAGAGGGTAAGGCTGGATGTAGGCTCATCCATTATTATTATTTTGGCTTCTTTTGATAAGGCTTTTGCAATTTCAACTAATTGTTGTTGTCCGATTGAAAGTTTCGCAACTGGAGTGTCAGGTGATATGTCTAACCCTAGCACCTTAAGGAAGGGATTGGTTTTTTCAGCAATAATATTTTTTTGTATGATGCCTAATTTTCGAGGCTCTCTTCCTAAATAAACATTAGCGCCAACATCAAGGTTATCTAAAATATTGAGTTCTTGATGAACAAAACCAATACCTAAGGAATCTGCCTGTGAGACAGATTTTATAGTAACGATTTTATTGTTTACTTTAATTTCACCAGAATCTGGCTGATGAACTCCACCAAGGATGTTCATTAATGTTGATTTACCAGCACCGTTCTCACCAATTAAAGCAACAACTTCTCCTTTTGAAATTTCAAAGTTCACAGAAGTAAGCGCTTTAACCCCTGGGAAAGTTTTGTTAATCCCTCTCATGCAAAGAGCGTAGGAGGGTTTCTCTATTTCAGTCTTCAAGAAATTTTAAAAGGATGGTAATTACGATATATAAATTCAACCTCCCTTTTTCCATTCTTGGCATTTTTTCAAATAAGCCGCACCTTCACCTTTTCTAATCATTTTTGTAGCAATAAACTTTTGTTTGGTATCAGGAATTTCTAAATCTTGGGGAGTTTTGTTATCGATGATGATAGATCGAAGAGCTTTAATGGCTTGATAGCCAAATTCATACGGCTGTTGAACTACTGTCCCATGGATTTCACCTGTATCGATTGCTTTGAGGGTTTCAACTTCTTCATCAAAGGCAATGATTTTTACTTTTCCTGCAACTCCTTTGTCCTTAACTGCCTTGAGGCAAGCTGGTGCGTTGTATGCCCATAGACCAACCATGCCTGCTAGATCAGGATACTTTGTTAATGTGTCTTCAGCGTTTCTTCGGGCCTTACCAATATTTGCTTCGTCTGTCCTCAGATCAAGAATTTCAATATTCGTTCCAGCAACAGCTTCCTTGAGGCCTTGGTATCTCTCAACAGCATTTGCTTGATCTCCAACGCCAACAAAAGCCATCACCTTGCCTCCATTAGGTAGCGCTTCTTTTAGAAGTTCACCTGCTTGGCGCCCAGCTTCTACATTGTTAGTTCCCAAGTAAAATAAACGATCTGATTGAGGCGCATCACTATCAACCGTGATAATCTCGGACTTTTTTGCCCAATCGTTTATCATTTGTTGTTGGCCTGCTGGATTAGGTGGACTGATCGCAATACCTTTAAAGCCTCTAACGAGAAGTGCATCACAAACTTCTCTTTGCTTGGCCGCTGTCCCATCCCCCATTTTGAATTCAATTTCGATGTCATCATGTTCAGATGCCGCTTTCTCTGCACCTGCTTTGCCGTAGGACCAAAAATCTGCAGTGGCGTTAGTAACGAAAGCTAGTTTAATTTTTTTTGTTCCGCTGTCGTTTATATTGGTGTTTCCAGAATCGCCGTTGTTATTATTTTCTCCGCAGGATATTAGGAAAATGATCCATGCTAGGAGTGATGATTTTAAGATGGTTTCAGTAACTTTAAGTTTCATTAATTCTATTAATTTAGGTTTGAAATTGGTATTTATTATTAAGCTTAAGCAAAATAAAATTATTTAGAATTCTTTTTTTTCTGTGTTTCTTTAACTCTTTTATAGTGTGCTTTGAAGCCATCATTAAGCTCTAGAATCTCTTTTTGGCTTACTTTATTAAGATTTTTTAAAGGAAAAATATAGGGTTTTTGACCAACTAGCATTCTTATATTGTTTTCTTTTATAATTGTAGGAGGAATAAATTTTTCCTTATTGCCTGAATCGAAAGCAAGTAATCTAGCGTTGATTATTTTTCCTTGGTCGTTGGTCCATTCCTTGTGATCGGACACCGCAAGATAAGTGATCTTCTTTGTCGTCTTTTTAATTTCTGATGTTTTAGGTGTTATTATTGAGGCCCCTCCGAATTGCCCGGATCCGGAGATTGTTTTGTTGTTGGTTTTTAATTGAGCGTTTGATTTTGTTTGGGAAATAAATAAAAACAAAATGATAAAGAAATTAAAAAAAAGCTGTCTTCGTAAATGCTTTACAAAGTTCATGAATTTTAGGAATTAAGTATCGATTCTGCTACTTCTTTAGCAATGATTGTAGCGCCTTTAGCATTTGGGTGAACCTTGTCGGGTATTAAATCATGGTTTTTATGGAATGGAGTATTTAAATCAATGATCTTACAATTTGTCTGTTTAGAGATCTTTCTTAAAGTGGGTATTATTTTCTTATTTACAATCTCATCGGTTATCCCCCAACGTGATTCTACTACAGGTACTGGAAGGCATATGTAAATTTTTGGTTTGCTAGTTAAGTTTGAGAATATTGAGATCATCGACTTGTAGTCGTCTAAGTAATCATCGCCATGTTTCCAGTTCTGTGGTTTTGTATCATTAGTGCCTAATTTTATTACAACTATGTTAGGATTGAATTCTAGTGCTGCTTTAAATTCTCTTTGCTTCCAATATGGCTTGTCACCTTTTTTTAACATTGTGGAACCGCTGTTTCCAAAATTCTTAATTTCATATTTTTCTCCAAGTATTTTACTTAGTTGAACAGGGTAATTCATATTCTTCCTGTCCTTAATGCCTGCTCCAAAAGTTATGCTGTCACCAACACAGGCAATTTTAATCGTTTCGGCGAAAGAATAATTAATGAGAAGAATAATTATAGGGAGAGTGATTTTTAAGATTTTCATATCTAATAAATATTTTTTTAACCGAAGGCTTTTCTAAGTAATGATAAGCTTTTTTTACATGCACTAACAGGATCTTCTTTGCCCTCGAATTCTAGAGAAATCCACCCTTTGTAGTCGACTTCATCCATGATTTTCGATATTTTGTCGTAGTCGAGGTCAAGAGTGTACCATCTTCCACCGCCGTAGTATGTTTTTGCCTGAAGTAGGACTGTTTTAGCTGAAAGCTTTGATAGCCTCTCATATGGATCTTCAAGGAAATTCCCTGTATCGAGTGTAACTTTTAGCCATGGAGAATTGATGGTATCCACAATTCTTAAAACGCCCTCAGGAGTCAAACCAAGCCCCCAATGGTTTTCTAGTCCCAGTACAACTCCTGCCTTTTCAGCTTCGCCAACAAGGTTGCCTATTGAGTCTATTACCCATTCATATCCCTCATTTTCAGTGTGGCCATCCAAAACAGGCTCAATTCCACGATTAGCCATAAGGTGGTCAAAGTTTTTTGATGTATTCCACCTGCCAGTATTGATTCGTATTGTTGGAATGCCTAATTCGTGTGCTTGTTTGATATAAAAAATAGTTTGTTCAACGTTGTGTCGTCTTTTTCTAGGATCGGGGTCAACAAAATCCTGATGGGTTGAAAATCCCATTAAGTCTAATCCATTCAAAAATGCGTGTTTTTTAATTTTTTGTAGGTAAGCAGGTGCGAAATCTTCCATTTGCACTTGTAGTATTTCTACTCCGTCAAAACCTTGTTTAGCAGCTATATCTAAACATTTTTCAATTGGGCGAAATTCTTTCCTTCTAAATCCCCAATATGAGTAGGTAGAAACACCTATAGAGTTGCTAAATCTTGAGCTTTTTGCCTCTTGTGAGATACCCAATGGACTACCTGATAATAAAGTAGCTGATCCAAGAGTTGCTGATTTCAGGAAATTTCTGCGATTATGGGGTTTTAATGACATTTGTTAACTATACAACATGAATTATCTCGGTGTCTCAATAAAAAGAGTGATTTTACTCCAGTTTATGTTGAGTTTTAATTTGTTTGGAGGTCTCTATTGTAGGACAGTTGACGTATTAAAAAAATGAACGAGCCGCTACCTCCATCAGAAAATAATGTTGAGAATCCTGAACGAAGGCAGTTTTTGTCTAAGGCAGCTAGTTTTGTTTTTGGTGGTGCAGTGGTTACAGTTCCAGTTGGGGCTGGAGTCGCGACTCTTCTTTCACCATTAGGCAAAAAGGATTCAAGCAAATTGAAGATCATGTTAGCTAATATTGAAGATCTTCCAGCTGACGGAACTCCTAAACTTTATCAGGTTGTTGCTGAGAGAAAGGACGCTTGGACCAAATACGCTAACAAACCAATCGGATCAGTTTTTCTTAGAAAAACTGGTGATGCTGATGTTGTAGCATTTAACAGCAGCTGTCCACATGCAGGTTGCAGTGTTGACATAAATCCAAATGGAGAAATGTTTAGTTGCCCATGTCATGAGAGTAATTTTGATATGGAGGGAGGGATTATTGGTAAAAGCGTAAGTCCTAGAGGTCTGGATGAACTTGAGATTGATGAACAGCTTTTATCAAAAGGTGAAATCTGGGTAACGTTTGTGAATTTTAAAGCAGGAGTATCTGAAAAAGTTGAGGTATGATAAAATCATTAACTAACTGGTTAGAGAGTAGAACAGGTATTGGTTCCTTAACTAAGGAAGCTTTATTTGAGCGCGTCCCAGGTGGAGCTAGGTGGAGGTACGTTTGGGGTAGCACATTAACATTTGCCATAATGGTTCAGTTCATTACGGGTGTTTTCCTATGGATGGCATACAGTCCGAGCGCTTCAACGGCATGGGAAAGTGTCTACTATATACAAAATGAAATGGCATTTGGGTGGCTTTTGAGAGGTATCCACCATTGGACAGCTCAGATTATGGTTGTTCTTCTTGTTTTCCACTTAGTACAAGTTGTCATCGATAGTGCTTATAGAGCCCCCAGAGAATTTAATTTCTGGTTCGGAGTGATTCTTTTGTTCATCACATTGGCAACATCATTAACTGGTTATCTATTACCTTGGGATCAGAAGGGCTTTTGGGCGACTAAAGTGGCAACTAATCTTGCGGGTGTTGTGCCAGTAATTGGTGGAGATATACAAAAAGTTGTAGTTGGCGGCTCAGATTATGGTCATCATACTCTAACACGATTCTTTGCTCTTCATGCAGGAGTTCTTCCTGCATCCCTTATTGGGTTAATCGTTTTCCATATATATTTGTTTAGGAAACATGGGATTACCGAGGCAAAGCCAGCAACTAAGGCAGGAGCACTATACTATTGGTATTTCACAGCATTGTGTCTTTTAGGTTTGAGTGCTGCTTCATATATGTTTCGCGAATCAAATCCACCATGGGTCTTTTGGATTCCTTCAGCTTTAACGCTAGCTACCATAATTCGCATTGCATTCCTACACATAAAAGGAAAATCGGATGACTCTTTTAGAAGGCCCCGTAGAGACGGAATGTTTTGGCCTGATCAAATATTAAAAGATGCCATTGCATGTTTTGCTGTTATTGGGGCTGTTCTATTTCTCGTATTTTGGAAAGGCACCGAATTAACTTCACCAGCCGACCCATCACAACCTTATAACGCTGCTCGTCCTGATTGGTATTTCATGTCTTTGTTCTTGATGTTGAAATTTGAACCTTTTCAAGGTGAACTCGGTCTAATCTTGGGAGCAATCGTTGTTCCAAGTATACTGGCTACAATGCTTTTCATGATGCCTCTTATTGGTATTAAAAAAATAGGTCATTGGTTTAACGTTGTTGTTTTATATCTTTTGATTGGTGGATTTTTGTACTTAACGGTTATGGCCTTTAAAAAAGATGCATCAGATGCCATTTATCTCGCGGATGTTGAAAACGCGCATAAACAAGCAGAGAGGGTTAAGGAGTTAATTGTAAGTAATGATGGGATACCCCCTGAGGGTGCTCTATCGTTATTGTACTCTGATCCATTAACCCAAGGGCCTAGTCTGTTTGCGTCAAATTGCGCCTCTTGCCATGCCTATGGATATGATGAAAATGGTAGTCCTCTTGATGGTAATGGAGGTTTAATGCAGGATGAGCAGTCCGCACCTGACCTTAAAGGAGTAGGTTCTAGAGATTGGATTGAAAAATTATTAACTCTAGAGCATTATCAGTCGAACCAGTTTTTTGGGAATACCAAATTTAAAGAGAGCTCAATGGCAGAATTTCTTGAGGAAGAGGAGATTGATAATGAAGATATAGCATTACTTTCAGCCGGATTATCCGCTGAGGCCAAACTTTCTTATCAAAGTGATCTCGAAAATGAAGATATGGAATTTGTTGCTGAGGGCTTTGAATTGCTTGGAGAAGATGGTTATTCATGCGTTGACTGCCATAAGATTAGAGGAGAAGGAGGAAAAAAGGGCCCTGATTTAAGTGATTACATGTCAAGACAGTGGCTCATTGATTTTATTGGGAACTCGAGTCACAAACGCTTTTATGGTGAGGATAATGACAGAATGCCTAATTTCTTAGACGTTAGTAATGAGGATGGCAGCATTAAGCCAGGAAAACTAGACCAGAAAAGTGTCGAATTAATAGTTGATTGGCTGAGACGGGATTATACTAAACC
>Ga0163180_10000992_pt1 | contig 16246 bp, 18 predicted proteins | sample AtlANTMetagenome_2_FD_109647 | JGI IMG/M metagenome (GOLD analysis project Ga0163180, IMG submission 109647) | Marine eukaryotic phytoplankton communities from the Atlantic Ocean - Atlantic ANT 4 Metagenome | ecosystem: Environmental > Aquatic > Marine > Oceanic | place: North Atlantic Ocean...
ACTAGAGATTTCATCAACATCCTTCTTATATGTATCGATAGGAAGGATTCCATCAGCATACTTTGTTCTACCAAAATAACCGCACGGACCCTTTTCCATAGCAAGACGATTAGAAGTGCTTAGGAGGGCATACTGGAATCTCTCAGTGAGTTTATGAACCAAGTCATGAGCTTTCTGTGAATCATATTTTGCATTGTTTTTAGCAAGATAATGTGCTAGTCCAATGTATCCGATTCCTAACGATCTTCGGTTAAGCGTACTGTCTTTTGCAGCATTGACAGGATAGTTCTGATAATCAATCAGTGCATCTAATCCTCTTACTGCTAGTTCACATAACTCATCAAGTTCATCTAACCTATTGATCTTACCTACATTGATAGCAGATAGAATACACAAAGCAATCTCACCTGATCCATCTATATGTTGAATAGGATCTGTTGGTAAAGTAATCTCTTGACAGAGGTTACTCATGTTTACTTTGTCTTTGAATGAACTGTGACTATTACAGTGATCTATATTCATGATATACAAACGACCAGTCTCTGCTCGTTCCTTTAGTATATCCATGATAAGTTTTTGTGCACCGACAGTCTTCTTTGGTATGCTTTCGTCTAACTCATACTTGACGTATAGACTATCAAAATCCTCTGTACCAAAACTATCATACAACCCTGGCACATCATGAGGAGAAAATAAAGTAATCTCCCCATTTTGTATGAACCTCTCATAGAAGAGTTTCGATAGTTGTATACTGTAGTCAAGTTTTCTTACCCTGTTGTCTTCAGTTCCTTTATTGTTCTTGAGAACAATGATGTCTTCTATTTCTTGGTGCCAGATGGGGAAGTGGACAGTCGCTGATCCACCTCTAATGCCATTCTGAGTGCAGCATCTGACAGTACTTTCAAACTTTTTGAGGAAAGGTACAACGCCTGTGTGTTGTACTTCTCCACTACGGATTTTGCTGTTGATACCCCTGATGCGACCCGCGTTGATACCGATACCCGCCCTTTGTGCAACATATTTGCCGATAGCCATATCGCTACTAAAGATACTATCGAGGGTGTCATCAACATCAACAAGAACACAGCTAGCAAACTGTCTAATTGGAGTTCTAACCCCTGCCATGATAGGTGTGGGGATGTTGAGTTTGTGTTTTGAGATTGCGTCGTAGTATTTTCTGACATATTCTAACCTGTAAAATTTATCATCATCTTGAAATAAAGTAAGAGCAACCATCATGTACATGAACTGAGGTGTCTCGTATGTTAAACCAGTTGTCCTACACTGTACCAAGTATTTATCTGACACTTGTCTGATACCTGCATAGGTAAACAAGTAGTCTCTATCATGATCTATATACCCCTCTAGTATGCCCCATTCCTCCTCAGTATATTTGTCAAGGATTACAGGGTCATATACACCGTTCTCAGCACACTTTTTGACATGGGATAGTATTGTAGGATGGTTGTCTGGATGATCACCATAGACAGATTTTCTTAAGGAAAATAAAAGAAGTCTAGCAGCAACATACTGATAGTTTGGTGACTCAAGATCAATCAAATCATTTGCTGATCTGATAAGAATCTCTTGAATGTCAGAGCTCTTGATACCATCAAAGAACTGTAGATTTGCATTCACTTCTATGTGTGATTCTGATACACCTGCAAGTCCTTCACATGCAAGTTCTACCATCTTGTGTATTTTATTAATATCAAGAGGTTCTGATTCTCCATCTCTCTTGACAACATTGATTTTAGTTGCTTCTGCTATTGGTGTCATACCTTTTTCCATTCGCTAAGTTTAACGTGTGCTTCTAATCCGTCGTAGGTGTTAAATTCTACCAGAGATTGTACATTATGTCCAGAGATTGTCATATCATTAAGATCTTTTTCAACCAAATGTGTTGGCCAAATGACAACTTCGTAACCTTTGTCAATAACTTTTGACATACGTTTGATTATCTCTGGGTTTCGTCTTTCATTATCGAAAACGAAGACAGCATCTTTATTGTCTATCAACTTCCAATCTATATCTGCACCTGCCATAGCGATTGCATTGTCAATAAAGAGACTATCAAATGGTCCTTCTGTAATGTAAACAGTTTTCTTGAAGTTGACTCTATCTAATCCAAAGACTTTAGTTCTAGAGTCATCTAACATGACCGTGATGTAACGAAGTTTTTCTTTTACATCAAGTGACCTCCCTTGGAAACCAAACCATTCTCCGTTTTCATCAATGAATGGAATAATAACTCTTGGGTGATCTCTATTGACATTTGTAAATGTTGGTTTTTGTGTGTTTACCCATGTGCAAAACTCATCAGCGTAGTATAAATCAGAGAAATATTTCTCTGGAATCTTCCTATCGACGATGTATTTTTTTGCAGGGTGCGATATATTTAGTGATCGGATATCTTGCAGATCTCCCTTCTTTTTGAATGTTGTTTTTTCAAAATCAAAAGTGGGAGTTGCTACGTTTCTACCCTTACCTGTTAGTCCAGCTTTGTATCTCTCCATGACATATTCATCATAAAGATCACTTGCTTGATCCTTCAAAAAATTGCCAAAAGACCTACCTACACCACAGTTGTGGCACTTGTAGATAAGTCCTGAGTTTTTCTGAAAGAGATAACCTCTTGCTTTGTTCTTATATTTTTGTGAGTCACCACAATAAGGACACCTAAAATTATAGGTGCCTTCCTTGATCTTCTTAAACTTGTCCAGTCTTGCTGATACTAGATTAGTATACAGTATATCAATCACTAAAGGAAGTTACTTAACTAACCTTTCTATTGTAGTATTTCCTGGATCATTTGTCAAGTTTCTCATGATTACTTGTCCTGGAAGGGATATGATAAAACTTATTACTACGAGTCCACCTGCTATAGTCCACATTTTCTTTTCCATCAATCTTAATCTGTCATCCACCTTACGAATATCACGTTCACACCCTTTCTTTATTGATTCTGTTTCCCTAGTCATATCTTTATGCAGACTGTCTATCTTTTCAAATAGCACTGCGTCAATCCTATCTTGTTTATCTAACTTTTCATTATGAACCGCCAGAAGTTGACCCATCTTTACAGAGTTGTCCTGTAAAGATTCAACGACTCGTTCCAGTCTTTCTATTATCGCTGTATTAATATCAGACATTACCTCGTTGCGTCTTGTTCTGCTCCTGCCCTTGCTTGCTTCTTCAACTGCTGAGTTTTCATTTGAAGTTGCTTTGCTAACTCTTGCTTCTTCATTTGAACCTTTTTCTTTTCAATAGCAATCTTCATTTGTGCTTGTTTATTCTTCATCTGTGCGTCAGACTCAGATACAACTTCTTCTTGCACGTTCCTCATATGCTTCATTCTTTTATCCATAAAGAACTTACCTGCATTGGCGGGAAGTATACGTTCTATGCTTATATCACTTCTATACTTTGGCATGATAGACATGCGAAGTTTCATCTTGAGCTCAGCAGGACTATTAGCATAGATGATAGTGTCTCCTACTGTTGGTATATTTACTTTGTATTGGTATAGTTTATTAGGTGATGTCGGATTTTCTCTGGATTCTTTTTGTATTTTTTTTCTTTTCTGAACTTTCTTTCTAAACTTCATGACAGGATCGTAGCCAGCATTAGGACCAGTCGCAGCAGCACTGCCACTGAAACCACCTGTTCCTGCTGTCATTAATTCTTCATTCATTAGATTTTGTCCAGTTCTTCTTGCAATGTAGGATCGATGTCAAGATCTGGCATCATTCCTATAGGATATTTATTCAAATAAAGTAGTAGAGTCTTAAGTAAGCACCAGTATTCTCTTTCAAATTTAAAAAAGAGCAATGGTGTTGCTGCTTCGCCAAAGACATTATACAATATGATGAGGTGATTTAAGATTAAAGGGATCCTTAAAGGACCCCCTCTTAAATATCTTTTCAGTAAACGTTTCAAGTATTTGAAGCGTTTCACATCTTCATCAAAATCCTCTCGTGTAACACAATGAGGATTTTCATAATGTTTTATGGCGAACAGAATGTAGTTAGACTCATTCAGTTCGTCAAATTTCATTTAGTTAGTTATTAACTGCCGAAGGTTAGTGTTGCTGCACCGTTTGAGATGATCTCTTCTGTACCACCTGCTGAGTTGATCTTCACTCTGTACTTGTAACCGTCTAAGGTTGCTCCACCAAGTGATGCGTATGCAAGTGTTGCAGTTGTGAAGTTAGAGTATGTGATACCTGTATCAAGTCCACCTGCTCCACCAACAATGTTCTGCCAACGAGTAGTAGCATTTGCTGTCTGCCTCTGCCATTGATATGTAAGAGTTCCAGGTGTTCCAGTTGTACTGGTGCTGACTGCGAATGTACCTGCTCCAGAGGAGGAAGTAGAGTTTGCAGGTTGAGAACTAATAGTTACTGCTGATGCTACATCTGCTACAACTGTGTCATCTGTATCGTCACCAGATGCAGATGCTGTTGAAGATACAACTGCTAGACACTCAGACTTATACTTGGTGTCTCCATTATGTGTAGTGTATGTTCTATACAACCACCATCCTGGTCCTGTGATTCCTCTTGATTTGTTCTCTGCAAGAGCTGCTTCAGTAGTATCTACAAATACTAATGAATATGAGTTTGTATCTCCACCTTTAATAACAAATTCTGCTACTGTAGTTGGAGGGTTTCTTCTTACTGCGTTTGCTGCAGTAATAGTTGCAGTTGATCCTGCATATGCTTTGTGAAGCTCTAGTGCTGTTGCACTTGTTACCTGCTTGACGATATAAGCAACACCAGAGAGTTCTAGTACGTCCCCGACTTTGACAAAATTGTCAGAAGTAGACGTAAAGTCTCCCGATGTAGTAACAGTGGCATCACCGTTGGTAACTCCAACGTTGGTACCCATTGCCTTTGCGTCAAGTACTCCGAATGTTGACATTTGTTCTCCGTCGGTATTTTTCTATGTACTATTTAGCTTCCAACGCTTCTTTAACTTTCGCAAAGAGTTCGTCGTCTGCTGTAGTTTTAGTTAGTTTAACTGCCTTACCAATAATAAGTAGACAAATTTCTATTAGTTTTTCTCCAAGTTCTGCATCGTCAGGAATTTTCTTAACAGCAGAATCGATTACTTTGTATGCCAGTGGCATTAAAAACTTTCCAATCATGATTAAATCTCATAGGGTTATAGAATATATATACGACTTATGTACCTAGTCCTTTACCCTTATCATAGTTGTCTTTTCCACCGTATCTTGCCATAGTATTTACATAGTCCTGAGTAGATTTAAACCCTCGTTTCTTAGCATCAGAAGCAGTTTGTTTCTTTTGATCTGCCATCTTCTTATACTTGCCAGTACCTACAGTAGACTTAGCACCCCTAACTTTTTTAGGTTGACCTCTCTTCATGATCTGATCCTTATACTTCTTCCTGATCATATCAAGTGCAAGATCTTTCCCTTCACGAGTGAACTTCATGCCCTTAGTTGCCTTATCTTTGAGTGCCTGACGTTTCTTAGGATCCATGTTCTTTTCATAGTCTGCTAACTTCTTAGCATAACTAGGGTTATCCATCTTCTTGATAACTGCTCTGTCTTTTTTGTCAGGTCCTGTGTATACTTTTTCTTCTATCTCAACTTCTTCCTTCGCTGTTTTTGGACGACAATCATTGACGAGCTTACCACCCTTCATTTTCATGCCTACTTTCTTATGTGTCTTCCAACACTCCCCGAATGTTAACAGTGAAGTTTCAACTTTCCTCTCTTGATTGCCTTCTTCTGAAACTTCTTTTTGACTGTCATACGGTTTGTTGTTTTGAATGAATGTGTTAAAACTATGTATATTGCTTTCATCAACGTCTAGGAAATTAACATATTTTCTGTGCTCTTTGTTACGCATTTTCTTTTTAGCAATAGCACCTGCGTCTCTACTTAGACGTTCCTTTGCTGTTACTCCTTCTTTCATTGCTTTATGCTTTTTCATTCTCTCATCATGTGCCTTCCTTCTCTCTTCTGGAGGTGCAGCATTACCACCATATCCTACTGCTCTCTTATTTCTGATAGACATCTTACCATAGTTTGATGCACCTGCTTCATACTTTGCTTCCTTGACTAGCATACCATCCTTATCTTCTTTGTATCCCTCAGGTATAGGTTTACACTTCTTATCAGTGTTACAGTAGTACATACCTTTACCACATGACTCTTCATTTGCTACATCAGGTCCGTCATTTACATCTTCCTTGCGACGTTTCTCTTCACACTTCATACAATCACAGTCTTCACCATGATTCTTCTCCTGTAAATCCTTCTTCTTAGGATTTATCAAGATATTAGTTTTCTTTTTTTCAGATAGTTCTTTAAAAGATAGCATTACATTCCCTGTTTACGCATGAACTCTTTGAATGCAGGAGAGTTGATTCCTCTCTTAGGGTCATTCATTCTTTTCTTTCTTTTTTCATCATAAGACATTTCTGACTCTGGTTTATCCTCTTTAGGATTTCTCATTGCCCGATAGTTCTCATGGAACTGTTTGAAAGACTTCACTTTTTCTCCCTCATTGCTTTTGCTTTTGCAACGAGTCTATCTTTTGCTTCTGATGCTGCCTTGTTAGGACCGTCATATGCCATAGCACCCTTTGCAGTTCTTGGTGGTTTTACTTCTCCACCTTTACTCATCATAGGTTTGCCACCATATCCTTCTTCCATCTTAGCATCCCACTCTCTAGAGAGCTCTGCTACTCTTTCTAGTTCTTCTGGTGATAGTACATTGTCATCAGGATGAATCTCTTCTTCCTTCATGTGGTCTGCTGCCTTGTACATAGGTTTACCAGTTGTCTTAGACTTCATACCTTTTTTGAAGTTCTGGTATGCAGGTGTATTACCTTTCTTGTCAGCATTAGTAACGACCATTGCTTCTTCAACTTCTTCTACATCATGCTCAATGACTTTACCATCAGCATCTTTTTCATGATGCTCTTTCTTCATTGCTTTTTTGATTGCTTTATCTCTAGCACCAAAATATTCTTCCTTACCAGTTTCGATTTTACCGTCACCGTCATGGTCTTTCTTCGCCATTTTTTCCTGTATCTCTGCATATGCAGCAGACATATCTGGTAGTTTGTCGTTGTACATTGTTAAGTTGTCGCTACTTTGTCCTTTTTATTTATCTTCTTTACAAACTCACCAGGTGTCATCCTCTTCATATAGTTAGTGAGTTCGGGTGTACCCATAAGACCTGCAGGTTTATAGGTGAAGAATTTTATGTCATTTTTTTCCGTTAGGTCTTTTAACCAGTTACGAAATATATGATCAGACTCATCAATACTGATGACGTGATTGCTACCACGACTAACAATTTTAGAAATGAGTCCTGTGTTACTGTTTTCAACGAATGTGCCCTCTTTGAATAGTTCTCCATCAAAGTATGCTTCACGCAAACCTTGAGGATCTAGCTTTGGTGCTATCTCAAATAAATTATAAGAGGAATCAGCAAAATCGTCAACATCTTCAACTTTCATTGCAGTTCTTAACGTTCCGTAAAGAGATTGTATGTCTTTATCTTTGATTCCTGATGGTACACCCTTCTTAAATGATTCGAGGTCACCATCTGCTGCTGCCTTTCTCATCTTAGATGCACTCATACCTTCAACACCTTCACCATCTGGGTCACGATCACCTGCTGATGTCACCTTAATATCATCAAAGTTGTACAGGTCACCATTATACTTGGTTGCTAACGAGTTAAACTCACTGACCCTATCACCACCCACAATAATATTAACGCTGCTATACCCATCAGAATCGAGTGATGAGAGAACATCAAAAATGGTACGCATATCATCATTGTCAATGATTGAGTTCGCGTGATCTGGATATGCCTTCCGCATATATTTAACTTTAGTCCCTGCGTCGAGGGGATTCTTCTTAGGATCCTCCGACCTTGAGGGGTATATTCTATACGTTCCTCCACTTGCCTTTGCCTCTCTTGCTACTTTGTCTAGAAGTTTTTCATGTCCAGTAGTAGGAGGATTAAACCTTCCAAATGTTATCGATATTGAACCTTGATCTACACCACCATCAGCATTTGATTCTTCACCATTAGTAGGAGTTTCTGTAGAAGCACCCCCTTCTTGTCCAGTTATTTTTTCTAACTTACCATTCTTTGTAAAGTGGGTTACATTGCCTGATGCATCGGCATACTTACCGTAACCTACATGTTTAAGTCTTAATTTTTCTGCTTCTTTGGCAGCAAAGGATCTCTCTGCTTCTGATAGGAAAGCACTAAACTTTTTCATTTACCCATTTAATTTGAAGTTTGCTTTACTAAAGGTCATTCGATCTACGAGTTTCACAGGGTGTTCTGTATGTGTAACGAACCCCTCATGAGCAGTTGGTTCACCATTTAAGTATGGAGTTACTGAACCACTTACTTTTATCTTATCCATTAATGACTGTTTCAGTTGGAAGATCTGATCCCACACTTTGAATGTGTAAACATTTACTTCTCCCTTATATTTAGCAGGTAATGTACTATACATTTCTTCTGCAGGGGGAACTAGACCATCTCTTACCCATTTATTTACATGTTTTAGTATTTCTGCATAGTATTTCTTGCTCGGTCTCTGCGCCCTCGCAATGTTTTTGATAAACTTAAACCAGTTGAACCTCTTCTCAACCTTAGGAATGAACGCTGAAGCTTCGTTGGGACCGACCATATGAGTGCCAGTTTCACCAGACAAAACAACACCAAAAGTAGGAGTAGCATCGGGAGATATTTCGGTATAGTTAGTATGAGGAGCAAAAACAATATGCTCAGTAGTTGGGGCAGAAAAAATATACTCAAGGGTATTAGGAGTATACCTAGTACCACCAGATATGCCAATGTAATCCCCTTGGACAATGCCACCAATCCTAGGAAGATGCCTAAAGCATAAACGCAGGATGTTCGCCACTTCGCCTTTGTACTGTTCATCGATGTCCTCATAAGAATAACATATTTTTACCCTCTTCTTGTTGAATACAGACTTAGTACCAACAAAGAACTTACCGTTACGAGGGTCAGTTCCAAATACTATAGCAGGTGCACCATCCCACTTCACTCCAAGAGATATTTCCTCTTGCAACAAAGTACAGACAACCTGATAACACTTTCTTCTACTGAGTAGAATGGTGTCCTCTGGATGTTCTAGATGTTTGTTTGGCATAGTATCGTTCTGTATACTATTATTATAGCATACTCAGAGCTCTTGTGCAGATCAGTGTGCCACTATATCAACTGGTCTAAGGGTAACTTAGTAGGAATTTCATCCACTCTTTTTTGTATCAGATTATCATATCCTTCATGCAACTCACATCCAATATATTTACGATCATGTTTCTTGGCAACCATTGCTGTAGTTCCTGATCCCATGAATGGATCTAGAATTATATCTCCCTTCTGACTCCCTGCTAGTATGCATGGTTCAATCAAGTCAGGTGGAAATACAGCAAAGTGTGCTCCTTTATATGGTTTATTTGTTATTGTCCAAACATCTCGTTTATTTTTCCGTTCATAAGACTTGGTAAGACCACTATGAGGTTGAAGGCCAGTGCCAGGATTATGGTACTTACCGCTTGTCCTGTCTCGTTTACCCCAATCTTGTTTGACTGGTTCTTTGATTGCTTCGTTGTCATAGTAATACTTTTTATTTTTAGATAATAAGAATAGGTACTCATGTGATTTAGTACATCTGTCCTTGACAGACTCAGGCATAGGATTAGGTTTATGCCAAATGATATCCTGTCTGAGATACCATCCATCTGCCCTCAATGCAAATGCTAACATCCATGGTATGCCTATCAGATCTTTCTCTTTTAATCCTTCTAACTTATTACCACGTTTATTACATTTATCAGGTAGATCTTGCTTAGTCTTAGATACTGATTGTTTAGGATATGACTGACCTTTGCCAGGTCTGTAGTTATAATAACTATCTCCTATGTTTACCCATAACGTACCATCATCAGTAAGCACATCACGCACTGATCGGAACACTGATACTAAATTTTCAATAAACTGCTCTGGTGTTTCTTCTTGTCCTATCTGATTATCTTCATTACCATAGTTTCTTAAACCATAATAAGGTGGACTAGTAACACACATGCGTGCTTTGACATCAATAGTAGGGAGTGTATCTCTACAATCTCCAAATAATATCTTATTCATGCTACCAATATAGCATAACCTTTTTAATCTGTCAATTTATAGTACGGTGCTGATATACTTGATTGACTTGATGCATACAATAATAAGTCTTCGCATATATTATCCTTCTTTTTCTTATCTGTTATGTTAGATATGATATCAAATAACTTAGTTACTTGCCATTTAGAATATAAAAATGGATCTTGTGCTTCCTTTAATATTTTTTCTATTTCTGTTTTAGATACACTCTTACCATACTTTTTAAAACCTGCAGATATTACCATCTTCACAGGATCTTTCTTCTCTCTAACTTGTTTTGCAGCATCTGTTGGAACTTGAGGTAACTTGTGCTGTTTCAATAGTAGATTGATAGGACCTAATGATATCTTACCTTGGTTTGCAGACTTACCTTTGACCTCACCTTGCCACCCAGTTAAGTTTTTACCACCAAAAGATCTGAACTGTATCTTTACACCAGAATCAAAATGAATATATCCATCCATAGAAGTTTTACTATACTCTAACTTGTTAAACTTTTGAGGATTCTTCTGTTTATTATCAAAGTTTACCTTCTTCAACTGAGCTCTACCTTCTATTTTCTTTAATGATATACCTATAGCAATACCTTTCTGTATTCTCTCTTGCATACATTGATTCAATCCTCTAAAAGATTGCTCTTCATTCAAACATTTTGGATTAAAGTTCTTAAATGCGTAGATATCAGCAGGAGACCACTTATTAAGATTGATTGAAACTCCTTCCTTCTTTGTCAAATCTTTAAATGATTTTTCAATCTGACCAACAGTTGCTGATCCTCTATGAAATGTGTATCCTGTGCCTAGTTCTGACACTATTTTGTTAGCACCTCTAACACAAGAAGTAATCCACTCCTCTGGCATCTTTGTAAGTATGTTATCAATCTTTTCATCAACGTTATAAAATCTTTTTGCCTTATCTACACTTAGTTTATTGACATCTGATGCTACAATATCTCTACCTTTTGCTTGTCTAACTGCACAATATACACACTGTGCAGATTCAGTTAGTTTTGTTAGTGCAGCTCCTCCACCTGATTGTCCACCTGCAGCAGGTTTATATACAACTTCAAAGAGTCTATCATCTGCTTCTACTATAGTACCAGGAAAACTTGATACCCAACCTCTAGTTTTATATCTTGCAAACTGATCAGACAGAGTATACTTTTCTCTCAGTGCATCTAATGCTTGATGTATTTTTTCTCGCATAGCATTCCTATCCTTGCCACGAATCTCAACTCTATACAACTGATTAGAGTCATTCTTGACTTTAGGTGAGAATCCATCAAGAGCAGGTTGGATAGATTCTAGAATGTCTTGTGATGTCTTTGCCATTTAAGTATTTATCTCAACAGTGCACGAACATACTAGGTTCCTGTCACCATATACATTATCAATACGATTCACTGCTGGCCAAAACTTCTTCTTTGGTTGATTAGGGAAGCATGCTTCTTCTCTTGTATATGAATGATTCCAGTGTCCACATACTGCTGACTCTGTGTGTGGAGCATTCTTTAGTATCTGAGGTAACTCTGCAATCTCTTTTCTAATCTTTGCCATAGCATCTACAAATCTTTGTAACTCATCTAATGATTCTGACTCTGTAGGTTCTACCATCATAGTTCCTGACACTGGCCATGATAGTGTAGGTGCATGGAAACCATAGTCCATTAATCTTTTAGCAACATCCTCTGCATTTGCTGCCATGTTACGACAATCAAAGATACATTCATGTGCTACCCAACCATCTTTACCTTTATATAATACCTTGAAGTGAGGATCTATTTTCTTTGCTAACCAGTTTGCATTTAGTAGTGCTACTTCTGTTGCATGTCTCAATCCTTCTTCACCCATCATACGAATATACATCCAAACTATTGGAAGTATACTGGCACTACCATGTTCTGCTGCTGATACTTTTTGATCTATGAATGGAGCTAGGTGTTCTGCTACACCAATAGGACCTACACCAGGACCTCCACCACCATGAGGAATACAGAATGTCTTATGTAAGTTTAAATGTGCTACATCTACACCAAATTCACCAGGTTGACACAATCCTACCTGTGCATTTAGATTTGCACCATCCATATAAACTTGCCCACCAAACTCATGTACGATACTACAGATCTCTTTGATGTTTTGTTCATATACACCGTGTGTAGATGGGTATGTAATCATCAATGCTGCTAGATTATTTGCTTCTAAGCATGCTTTGATTCTTAAATCATGTATATCAACGTTGCCTTCACTATCACACTTAACACCTATAACTTTCATACCCGCCATCACTGCTGATGCAGGGTTAGTACCATGTGCTGATTCTGGTATTAGACATACATTACGATTAAAATCATTCTTTGATTCAAGATATTCTCTGATTGCTAATAGTCCTGCATACTCACCTTGTGCACCTGAGTTGGGTTGAAAAGTCATTGAGTGAAAACCAGTAAGATCACATAACCATTCTGATAAATCTTTGATTATTCTATCATATCCTAGTATCTGTCCACCTGGTGTATGAGGATGTACATTAGCAAACTCTTCCCATGATACAGGAGTAAGTTCTGATGCTGCATTTAGTTTCATAGTGCAACTACCAAGTGGCATCATACCATGTATCAATGAAAAATCTTTTGATTCAAGCTCATGAATATATCTCATTAAGTTAGTTTCACTTCTATACTTGTGAAAGACTTCTTGTTGCAACCATGGTTTAGTTCTTGAAGGTATATTACTCCATACATCATCTACACAACTATCCCATACACTAATAACAGTTGATTGATTTGAATCAAATGAAACCTGACTATTAATAATACTGTATATTGTTTCAAATGTAGTTGTTTCATCTACTGATAATGTAATCCAACCATTATCCATCTTAACATTATATCCATCAATCATTTTGATTGATTTAAATTTTACAGTATCAAATCCATCACTGTCTACTACTCTCACTCCACACCATTTTAGACAACGAAGTAGAGTTTGACGTAATAACCATATCCTTTTTGCTATTTTTTCTAGTCCTTCAGGTCCGTGATAGATCGCATAGAATGCAGACATGTTTGCTAGTAGTGCCTGTGCTGTACAAATATTACTTGTTGCTTTATCTCTTCTTATATGCTGCTCTCTAGTTTGTAATGCTAATCTATATGCAGGATTACCATTTGTATCTTTAGATAATCCAACTATTCTACCTGGTACTTTTCTTTTATACTTGTCCTTACATGCAAAGAATGCAGCATGAGGACCTCCGTATCCCATAGGAATACCAAACCTTTGCATACTACCAACTGCTATATCAAATCCCATATCACCTACAGGTTTCATTAGTACCTGACACATAGGATCTACAACTGCAATAGTTACAACCTTATGTACATTACATACTTTGATTAGACCAGTAGGTTCTTTAATCTGACCAGTAGCATTGGGCATCTGCATAAGAAAACCAAATGCAGTTTCAAACTCTTTGAGTGGTATAGGAGCATTCAAATCAATAGTTACTATATTAATACCTAATGGTTCTGCTCTTGTTTGTAATACTTGTAGTGTAGAAAAAAATATTCTACTATCTACTAAAAATGTATTGTACTTAGAAGATGAGTTGTATGCTAGAGTCATTGCTTCTGCTGCTGCAGTTGCTTCATCTAATAAAGATGCATTTGCTATTGGCAATCCAGTCAACTCTGTAACCAGAGTCTGAAAATTAAACAATGATTCTAATCTACCTTGTGATATCTCTGCCTGATATGGTGTATATGATGTATACCATGCAGGATTTTCCAACACATTTCTTTTGATGACAGATGGTGTTACTGTATTATAGTAACCTTGACCCATAAGAGACGGTTTAGGTTTGTTTGCTTTTGCTATATTCTTAAGTTCACTTAGTGCTTTATATTCATCACAACCTTTTGGTAAAGTTGTCTTCTCTCTATACAAGATAGAGTCTGGTACAATATTTCTTACGAGCTCGTCTAAACTAGATAGACCTAAATCTTCGAGCATCTTCTTTTGCTCTTCTTCTGAAGGTCCGATATGACGCTTTGAAAACATCTATTCTCCCAAGGAATGTATGATTGGTTTTTCTGTCCTTAATATATTATACAGATCCTTATTTTCAGCAGCAGATACTGGATAAAATTCTGCATGTGCATCAAATCCATCATATCTATGTGCTTGATTGATTACAATAGAACCATCCTTCCCTGATGTAGACCTGTGAAATGTACCACGAGGTAGAAACAAAGCACCACTCTGTCTATTCAGATGTACTATATGATATGGGCACTTCCAATCATAGTTTACTATTTCAAATACTCTTTCACCTGCTACTACTCTATTATAATCATCTTGAAAACTATGATTATAAAACTGTTTTGCACCAACTATATCATTTGGAGGTGATACTGCAGGACCTTCATGAACAACTAGGTCTGCTGCGTTACATTCCTCTACTGTTATATCATAGAAAGTGACATCATCTGTCTCACGAAAGACACGATGTTTTCTAAAAATTACACTACTCATTTTTTAAATACTCCTATCTTTGTCAAGACGTAGAGTGCTAAGATTGTCCAAAAGACAACCTCTAATCCTATGTTGTTCATACCCAGTTTGGTTTACGATCAGGTTTTCTTAGGTAGTTGTTTTTTACCCAAGGTTTTGCTGCTATGTATCTTTTATACGCAGTAAAAGTATCGATAGTGTTATCGAACTTAAACTCAGGATACATTGCTCTAGCAAATGATTTTGGTCTTTCCAAAGTAAATGGAATAAGATGACCTGCTTCTAGTATAGTCTCTTCACAACTATGGATTTTACCATAACGATGAGTATACTCTTCACACAATGCCACACCATGAGCTACTAACCACCAAGCATTGATGTTTGATTCGTTTGCCCATGCTGTGCATGGATGATTACGAAACGCACCCTTCTCTGTCTTGTATGCTTTACCATCAGTACGATGGATTTCACCATAACCATGACCCCATTTTTCAGAACATACAATAGATAACATTTGACATGTCTCTAATGGCATTTTGACAACGTGTCTGTCAGGTAAAGACTGAGCAGATACTGTTGGAGATGGGTCAGTTACAAAAATGTTCATTCAGATAACCTCCATTGCTTTCTCATTGTAACATAAATATCGTTTTTTGCAACCATGTCACGAACACTCTTAAATATTTTAGCAGACTTAGCAAAATGACAAGTAGCATGATCTTCTTCTTGGGGTATTACATTACCTTCTTCATCATACTTTTTACCATCTCTATGATTGGCATATCTCCTTGATCTAGTAAATCCCATTTCTAAAAACTTACGACACATATCCATACCTATAAAGTCTTTCTCTTCTAGGTAATCAAGATACATATCGAAGATAGTATGGGCAGACATCATTGCAATCTTTGGAGTCTTAAATCTCCAATGAGCACAGATATCGTTAGTATAAGGGCGAACCAATAAAACTCCTTGCTCTCCCCTTCCAATACGATAAAGTTTACGAGTTTCCTCGTCTGTAAAGTCAAGAGACTTATAATCGAGGTCATAATCAAATTCTTTCATGCTATTATTATAGCATATAATATTACGCAGGACAAGTTGGAGGAGGCATTTTAGGAAATCTTAACCTCTTCTTCCATCTTTCTATAAAATCTTTTATTTTTTTATCCATCATCCTCCTTCTTTAAAACTACAACTGGAGCGATGACTCTATGGAACTCTCTAAAGTATTCCATTCGGTCTTTTGCATATTCACGTTCTTTCTTTTTCTTTGGCATTATTCTTCTATTTCAAAGTACCACTTGATATGTTTTATATAGTCAAACGTACAACCTATATCTTTGTCACATTGGATATCATATTTGCGATCACACAAAAAGTTTCTCAGTTGTTCGATAGAATCAAACCTACCCTGATGTCTTTCTTGGTCGTCGTAAAGATGATACTTCATGCTATATCTTCGGGTGCAGGGATACCTTTACTCTTTCTAAATGTCTTTGACTCATAGTCAAAGTCAGGATGAGGAT
>Ga0163180_10000993_pt1 | contig 16241 bp, 9 predicted proteins | sample AtlANTMetagenome_2_FD_109647 | JGI IMG/M metagenome (GOLD analysis project Ga0163180, IMG submission 109647) | Marine eukaryotic phytoplankton communities from the Atlantic Ocean - Atlantic ANT 4 Metagenome | ecosystem: Environmental > Aquatic > Marine > Oceanic | place: North Atlantic Ocean...
CGTACCATCAATAATATTTGGCAATACGAGTACCAGAACCAAAACGCGCAGCTCATCGCAGAACAAGCAGGAAAGCTATACGATAAATTTGTAGGCTTTGTCTCTGATATTGAAAAGATTGGTAAAGCACTAGATACCGCCCATGGTAGTTATGATGCAGCAATGAATAAGCTTTCAAGTGGGCGTGGAAATTTAGTCCGGCAAGTAGAGAAGTTCAGAGAAATGGGGGTTCAGCCCAGTAAACGGTTAGACAATACCTTGTCGAGATTATCCGATGAAGAATAATAAAAGCGCGTAGTTGAGGTAGTTATAAGGCTAATTAGGTTTAACGTTAACTAGGAATACTCTACGTTTCATCAGATATAAAAAAGGCCGCTTAACAGCGGCCTTTTACGTTTAAGTAATATCTAGGCGATATCGCTTATTTCATTTTACGTCTGCGTAAATACACAACTGGAACAAGTAGCAATGTTAACCAACCCATTGAACCACCGCTCTTATCAGTAACGCTTACGGTTACTGTTTCTGTTGTTGTATTTAAGCCATCAAATGCAACCACTTCAAACGTAACAGCAATAGTGCTATTCGTATTAGGCGCTGTAGTCGTTAGACTTGAGCCTGGGATGTCATTGATGGTAAATGTAACGTCATCACCTTCTGGATCTGTTGCTGTAGCAGAAACAGTGATTGACTCACCTTCTTCAACAGTAAACGGAGCCGTGATGTTGATAACAGGTGGTAAGTTATCTTTTATCGTTACATTAGCGGTTGCCATTGAAGTGTTACCGTTACTATCAGTAGCAGTAAGCTCAAGCACAATTAGCGTATCTTCCGTTACTTCTGGAGCAACTAGGATAGCTTCTTCTATGCCAGCACCTGCAATGATAGCTGCTGGTCCTTCAACTTGCTTCCAAGTAATGTCGACAGCGTCGCCATTAGGCTCTTCTACTAGGCCAGGTAAGTTCAACTCCATTAATTCAACCACTTCTAGTGTTGCCACTGTCATGCCGTCGATAGTTACAACTGGAGGACCTTCAACTTGTAAACCTTCGTAAGTTTCAGATACTGCAGATGCTGCACCAGGGATGTTAGTCACTTCAGACATGGCCATCATTTGAATAGCACCACCAGCGTCATCAGCATTTACCATAACGGTGTAAGCTAATTGAGTAGGGCTGCTATCAACGTCATCAAGATACATACAGATTTGCGTACCAGATGTAATTTCAGCATCAAAGTTAGCATCAAAGAAGTCTTGGCTGTAAGGCGTGTAGTAAGGAGCTTGACCCGTAGCGCCATCAATATCTTCGTAACCAATAGTCACAGGCAAGATACTACCAAGGTCGTGCGTCACGTTATCGTATGAGAATACGATGTTTGGCTGACCTTCAGATGGCTCATTGAAGAAAACAATTTGGTAATCTGCAATATCAGCGAAATCTTCGCTAAGACCCCAGAATCTCATGTTATCCCATTCAATGATGGTATACGCAGCACCTGCAGTAGCAACAGAAACGCCTACGCCGTTAGCAACGTCAAATTCTTGGTCGCGCCATAGCGGAGCAAGAACACCATTTGGATCTGCAACATCTGGAAGTCCTTGGTTAACCCAAGGCGACGAGATAGCAGTACCTAATGTTACAAAACCATCATCAGTAACTGTAACTGCACTATACATTGTGCCTAGGAAGTAAGCAGGAAGTGAATAAGTTCCGTCTACTGTATCCCCATCCAATGTATCATCTATACCAATACCAAAACCGGCTAGGTCGATGTATCCACCGCCTTGACCGAAGTCAGGGTTAGCACAGAATGCGTCAGTAGCATTAGTGGTAATTGCGTAAGATGGAGTAGCACCAAGTAGCGATTCTTGGGTAATAGACCAAGAAAGCGTATTTTCAGTAGCAACACCATCATGAGACAGTGAGCCTTCAACTAACGTAACGTTATCTGGTAGCGTCAGTGAAATTTCATAGTCACGGTCTTCCGTAGTAAAGTTTGGAAGTACGTTTACATAGAAAGTGGCTTCTTCACCGGGTAGAACACGCTCTTCAGATTCTGCAGTTACATAAACATCATCTTCAGCACGAACGATATCAACAGGAATAACGCCAAGGTTATCAACGTTATCAGCATCAGTACCTATTGAAACAGCACCAACGTAGATATCACCCTCAACCGCGTCAGTTAAATCCCATGTAAAGCGTACATCGAATTCAGTTAACTGAGGAATAGCAGAAGGAGCGTCAATAGTTAACCCTTCACCTGGCTGGTTATCAACCATGGCATGCGCTAATACAAAGCTATCTTCAAAACCTTCTTCATCAGATGATGCAGCCCAGTTTTGTACAATAACCCAGTAGCTACCTGCGGTTGGCATTTCAACGCTAACGTACTCTTCAGATGTTGCAGTGGCGCTTATGCCAATAAGCTCATCTTCTTGAGGAATACCATCAGCATTTGCATCAAATACAACACGCAAGTCAAGATCTGGCGACGTCGTATCCATAGTTGCAGCTACTAAACGAAGGGTACCTTCAGGTACTTCGATTTGAGTAATATGCAAGCCATCTTCTAAATCATCTAGGTAGTCGCTGTTGTCCGAGTCTTGCGCAACCATACCTTCAACTTTGGTTGCCTTGGTTAAGCCGTAAGACGTAACCTGAAGATCAGTAATCTCAACTGCCATTACATCTTCAAGCAAGTACGAGTCTTGATTACGATGTGCTTCAAAGTCGATTTCATCAGGTAAGTTACCGTTAGATGCAACAATTGAAACAGGAAGATGTAAGTCTGGCGATGAACCAGAAACTAAGTTGATTTGACCAAATGACCAAACATCACTTTCGGCGCGGAATGCATCAATCTCAATCGTTAACTCTTGAGATTGTCCTGCCGTTAGGTCGAAGGTAGCTGGTGTAACGGTAATTTCTATACCATCAGAAATTCCCACACCGTCTACAGACCAAGAGCCGTCTTTAGTTGCCGTTACAGTACGAGTCCATGTGCAAGAACCTACACAGTTGTCATCGGTAACAGAAGGTAAGTTAAGTGTGCGAGGCTCACCACCTAGAGCTGGATCAGCAGAAGCATAATTTGCGTCTGTTTCATCCATAACTAAGCCAGATTGAACTGCTAGGTCTACTTCAATGCGACCTGCGCCCATATCAAACCAATCTGCTGCGGTAACACCGTCTTCTTTAAGAACATCGGTGGTAGCCGTCATCATAAGAGCAGAACGTACTTGATCTGGTGTCCACGATGGTTTCTCATGACGTACAAGTGCAGCAGCACCCGCAACATGAGGACCTGACATTGACGTACCTTGAAGGTAGGCGTAATCAGCAGGTGCAGAACCTGTAGAGTCCTGGCCGTATTGTTCATCAGAGTAAGCAGCATAAATGCTAACACCCGGCGCAGTTACCGACGGAGTTAGTGTGCTAATTGATGTATTAGGACCACGTGAAGAGAACTCAGCCATAATATCAGCCGCGTCGTCGTCCACTGTTAAAATGCCTTCAGATGCAGTAATTGAAGCGGTATGGCCTTCACCTTCTGCTAACCATGAACGCAGCATATCACCGTTCGTCGCATCAACATGGATACCTGGGATAATATACGCATCGTTATTAACTGATGTTGCACCATCTGCAAGGTTTGCTAGAACGAAACCCGCAGCGCCACCACTTGCAACGTTAGATGCTTTAGCTACACGAGCAATTGCACCACGGTCACAAACAACAATTTCACCCGCGAAAGTATCTTCAGGGAAAGGCTCTAAACACTGTGCTGGGTCGCCATCAGGATCGTTTGCATTGGTGTAATCACCTGCATAAACGATTGAACCAGATATCGCGCCAGAGTTACTCTTACCAGCGATAGCACCTAACTCAGTTGCACCACCAGTGAAAGAGATTTCTTTATCATACTCTACACTTCGACCGTGCGTAGAAGCACCAACAACGGTAATCCACGGAGCGTGTTTCTCAGTTGTTTCTGGATCAGGGCCGCTATTACCCGCAGATTGAGCAATAAAAATGCCCGCGTTGCGTGCATTCAACCATGCTGCGTTAAGCGAACCACTCCAAGGGTAGCCACCACCTGAAATTGAGAAGTTGATAACATCAACAATACCTGATTCAACCGCATCATCTACCGCTGCAGCCATAGCCGCACCAGTACAACCTGCATAGGTATCACCAGTGTTACCAGGTTGACATACTTGATAAGAAATAATGTTTGAGTGAGGGGCGACACCTGAAATTTGACCAAAGGTAAAACCAGTCGCAACACCATCACTGGCATTCACATCAAATTCAGCCGTAACTTCACCGACATCGACAAGCACGTTACCGGCTGCAGTACTCGCAGTATGTGAACCGTGACCGTTGTAATCTTCACCAAAACGTATAGTGCCGTCCTGAGGGAAGATATCGGCATCTGCGTATACGTCAGAGATAGACGGGTAGCTATAAATACCAATTAGCTTATCGTTACAACGAACTTCAGCTTCAACTGCACATTCACCTAAGTAAACATCGGCGCCAAGTGGGTTAGTGTGATCGTAACCATCACCACCTACGTCAGCGAAAGAAGGGTGATCACTGTTGATACCAGTATCAAGTACCGCAACTACTACACCTTCACCTTGACGACCTACGCCGCTTTCATTAGCTGTGCCGTCCCATACTGCAGGAGCGCCAATTAAGATAGGGCCAGTGTCAGTATCAAGTTTATACACTTCATCGCGTTCAACGTTTTTAACACCAGGCAAACGCGCTATGGCTTCTGCCTCAGCTGGTGATACTTTTACCGCAATTGCGTTAAGTGCATATTTATATTCTGCTATAGTTTCAAGAGAACCTACAGCAGACTCTGCTTTAGCAATAACTTCTGCTTGTTTCTTCTCAAGGTAAGAGGCATATGCTTTTACTTCTGGAAGCGAAGCGTCTAAGCGTTTACTAGCAGACGAATTAGATCGTGTTACTGAAACTTGTTTTTTTAGTTGGGGGTTAGTAGCTTCTAAACCTTCAACACCACCATCGTAGCTCGCTACTGCGTCATCAGAAAGATGTACAAAGTAAATGTAATCTTTATTTTCGAGTCCTTTCTCAGCGGTGTAGAGTATTTTTGGTGTGGAAACTGATTTAGTGTTCTTGTACTTATTTATCGATGTCGCTTTTACTGCTTTGAGTTGATCAGCAGTTACTGAAAACGATTCGGTTGCAGATGATAGCTCTGCAGCAGAATGCATGGACATCGACATTAGTGCAGCTGATACAGCTAACGTCACTTTATTATTCACAGGTAACCTCCGTCGGCCTGTTTTTGGGATTTTCCCTGGATGGATGAAATTTCTTATTTTTATTGGCTTTGTTGATCCAATTTTTATTGTCATAACAATGACAATAATATTTCTAGCACAATTTTTTTCACTTTGTAATGAATATTAAACATTAATATGAATTACACATATTGTTACATTTAGTCATACTTTTTAATTTGATATTCGCTAAAAAGTTAGGATGAAAATTTGACTGTATGACCGCAATTTCAAGGCCTATCAGCCATCCTCTTACGCTAATCTAAGCTTATTTTTACAATTTAGTACTTTATATTTATCCTTTTATTTGCATCGATTTAACATTCTTGGTGATTATTAGGATATCAATACTACTAAAATTAGATATTGAGAATTTTCATCATATTTAGTTAATAAAGCACTGCTGAAATAGCACAACGCCACCAACATACTTCCACTAGCATAGTGAACATAGCAATCTCGCTTTCGAATCCTTCAAATTGCAGGGAGATTATTGTGGAAGATAGAAATCATCTCGGAAAAATTAAAACAACAAACAGGGTTGAAGTTATCGGCAACGGGTTAATTGATATTCCCATGCTTCAATTGCTTAAATCAGATGGAAGTGAGCATGAAAACGCACAGCTTCCAGAGCTTGACCAAACCCTGGCGTTAAAAATTCACGACACCATGGAATACATCAGAATTCTCGATGAGCGAATGGTGGCGGCGCAGCGCCAAGGTCGAATTAGCTTCTATTTAGCAAGTACTGGTGAAGAAGCCGCTGCCGTTGCTAGTGCAGCGGCGTTATCTCCCCATGACATGATCATGAGTCAATACCGTGAACAGGGTGCACTTGCTTTTAGAGGCTATACAACTGATCAATTCATGAATCAAATGTTCAGCAATAAAGCCGACCCCAATAAAGGAAGGCAGATGCCTATCCATTATGGTGATAAAGCGCTGAATTTTATGACTATATCGTCTCCATTAGGAACCCAAATACCACAAGCATCAGGTTATGCCTACGGGCAGAAAATGGCAGGTAATGAAGCCGTCACTATTTGTTACTTTGGCGAAGGCGCAGCTTCGGAAGGGGATTTCCATGCAGGCGTAAATATGGCTGCGGTACTTAATTGCCCGGTTATCTTTTTCTGTCGTAATAATGGGTATGCCATTTCAACGCCGTCAGAAGAACAATTTGCTGGTGATGGTATTGCATCACGCGGAATTGGCTATGGGGTAAAAACGATTCGGGTCGATGGTAATGACCCTTTAGCGGTATTCGCCGCGACGCAGGAAGCACGCCGTATAGCGTTAGCAGAAATGTGCCCGGTATTAATAGAAGCCATGACTTACCGACTTGCTGCGCATTCTACGTCTGACGATCCCACGGGCTATCGTTCTAGAGATGAAGAAGATAAATGGCGCGCAAAAGATCCAATCGCCCGAATGGCGAATTGGCTCACCCATAAAGGTTGGTTTGATGAAAAGCAAAATAAAGCCAAGGTAGATAAAGCGCGTCAAGACGTGCTCGCGGCGCTGAAAGTCAGTGAAACCATTCCTATTTGCGGCATAGAGGAAATAGTTGAAGATGTTTATGACAGTGTACCCTGGCATTTACAAGATCAGCTTACTTCGCTAAAAGCTCATATTAAACAATACCCTAAAAAATATCCTAAAACGTCTGGGAGTGTTCGCTAATGGCTAAAATGAACTTACTACAGGCAATTAACAACGCGTTAATTACTGCCATGACAGCCGAAGAAAAAGTCATGGTGTTTGGTGAAGACGTTGGCCATTTTGGTGGGGTATTTAGAGCTACCAGTCATCTACAAGAAAAATTTGGCAAAGGCAGGTGTTTTAATACGCCGCTTACCGAACAGGGCATTATTGGATTCGCAAACGGGCTTGCATCACAAGGCGCTTTCCCTGTTGCTGAAATTCAGTTCGGTGATTACATTTTCCCCGCGTTCGATCAAATCGTAAATGAAACGGCCAAATGGCGTTATCGTTCAGGCGGCCAATTTGATGTTGGCGGCCTTACCATACGCACGCCATATGGTGGCGGTATATCGGGTGGTCATTACCACAGCCAATCGCCAGAGGCATTTTTCGCCCACTGCGCAGGTTTAAAAGTGGTTATTCCACGAGACCCTTACCAAGCTAAAGGTCTGCTTCTAGCGTCTATTCGTGATAAAAACCCGGTGCTGTTTCTTGAGCCAAAACGTTTATATCGCGCGTCTATTGCCGATGTACCTGAAGAAGATTATGAACTGCCTCTCGGTAAAGCCGATTTAGTACAAGAGGGCACAGATATCACCCTATTAGGGTGGGGGGCACAAATTGAGATTTTGCAGAAAGCAGCTGAAATGGCGCTAGATGATGGCGTGTCGTGTGAAATTATCGATTTGCGCTCAATTTTACCGTGGGACGCCGAAGCAGTCATCAGTTCGGTTATGAAAACCGGTCGACTTCTTATTAATCATGAAGCGCCGCTCACTGGCGGCTTCGCCAGCGAAATTACCGCCACTATCCAAGAAAAATGCTTTTTGTATCTAGAAGCGCCTATTACGCGTGTTTGTGGTTTAGATACACCTTATCCACTTGCTCATGAAACCGAATATATGCCTGATGAAACTAAAACCTACGAAGCTATCAAGCGCTCATTACATTATTAAAAGGGAGCCAATAATATGAATATTGATTTTATTTTACCTGATATTGGCGAAGGTATTGTTGAGTGCGAAATCGTCAAGTGGAATGTGAAAGAAGGGGATGTTATTGCTGAAGACCAAAGTGTGGTTGAGGTAATGACAGATAAGGCTGTGGTAGAAATTCCTGCTAAGCATTCAGGCACGGTACATAAGCTTTATTATAAACAAGGCGATATTGCAGAAGTGCATAGCCCACTATTTGCCCTTGATACTGATGAAAGCGCTAGCGAAAGCCATCAAAATAGCACCGAAGACCCAACGGCTGTTGCTACAGATGATCAAGCAGGCAAAGAAGAAAGAGTAAACGAAAATAAAAACCATCGCGCAACGCCTGCAAACAATAATACCAGTGAGCAAGGTAACGCAGCCATTAATGAGAAATGGCAAGATGGGGATTTTGAGCCTCCTATCGCTATACCAGGAAAAGTACTTGCAAGCCCTGCAGTACGTCGTATTGCAAGAGAGCACGAGATTGATTTACTTGCCGTTGCGGGGAGTGGCAAAAAAGGCCGTATTTTAAAACATGATGTCAGCCATGCTAGCGCCACCAGCGAAAGCGCAAACACTGATGAAAGCTTCACTATGTCAAATGCCATGGGCGAGACTAATGATATATTGCGCTCTGAAGTGAATAACACAGCAAGCGAAGCAAGCTATACCGAAAAAGTACGAGGCATTCGAGCCGCTATGGCAAAACAAATGGTGGCGTCAGTAAATACCATTCCTCACTTTACGGTGAGCGATGAAATTATGATGGATAAGCTAATTGCGTTAAGACAGTCGCTAAAACCTATGTTTGAAGCAAAAGGAATAAAGCTTAGCTTTATGCCATTTTTTGTAAAAGCATTGTCGTTGGCGTTAAAAGAATTTCCCATCATTAACAGCCAATTAAACGAAGATGGCACTGAGCTTACTTATTTTAATCACCATAATATCGGCTTTGCTGTTGACGCTAAAATGGGTCTTTTAGTGCCTAATGTTAAAGGCGTAGAACACCTTTCTTTGTTTGATATCGCCCAGCAAATGCATACCACTATCGAGCAAGCTCGAGAAGGTAAATTAAGCGGGGATGCACTTAAAGGTGGCACTATCAGCATTTCAAATATTGGCGCTATTGGTGGCATTACAGCTACACCGGTTATTAATAAGCCAGAAGCTGCTATTGTCGCGCTGGGCAAAACGCAAACCCTTCCTCGCTTTGCCGCTGACGGTAGCGTTGAAGCGCACAGTATTATGATGGTGAATTGGTCTGGCGACCACCGCATTATTGATGGTGCCACTATGGTTCGCTTCAATAATCTCTGGTCTAGCTTCATCGAGGAGCCAGAAACCATGCTAATGCACTTGAAATAGCGATAGGTATTTTTAACGTGGGCGGTAGGCCCACAGCCTAGTGATTGATAATTATTTAAATGTGAACACTAATATCAAAATGGTTTGATCCAAGTGCTTTGAATTTAATTACAGAGCGCTTATTGATGGGAAGCTTATTTATATCGAGGTTAATTGCAAGGAACTGGGTTGTCGGGCTTGTGTGGATGTTAGGCCAAGCGTTATTATTGACAGCTAAACTACAATTTCCTGCGCAGTTTGCGCGCCAACTCATGGTATATCGTGCTTAGCTATCAACATGCATTTCATGCCGGCAACCACGCCGACGTTATCAAACATCTTTGTTGGATGGGCGTAATAAGCCATCTAAAGAAAAAAAATAAGCCTTTCACCCTCTATGATACACATAGTGGGGCTGGGCTTTATCAACTCGATGATGCTTTAGCATCCAAAAATAAAGAGTATGAGTCTGGTGTAGACAAAGTGGCAAACCTATCGGCAAGTTCGCCTTTGTTACAATCCTATTTGTCACTATGCAACGGGTTTTTAAGTGATAGATGTTACCCGGGTTCACCGGCTATTAGCGCCAAACTGAAACGTGATATCGATGTGCTGCATCTTATGGAGTTACATCCAGCTGAACACGAAAAGCTTGATGATGCCATGTGGCAAATTGGCGATAGCCAGAGCCATGTTCATCACAGGGATGGTTACGAAGGCTTAATTGCACTGACGCCACCATCACCTAATCGTGGCGCGGTATTAATAGATCCGCCTTACGAGAAGCTTTCTGAATACCAAGATGTAGTCAGTGCGGTGAAGAAAGTATTAGCACGTTGGCAGCAAGCACAAATGGTAGTGTGGTATCCGCTACTATCACAGAGAGCAGGGGCTAAAAGTGGGGCTAGCCAGCAGATGTGTCAGTCGTTATCGGCACTAGGTACGCCTTGTTTCACTATTGAACTTACCGTTGAAGAAAATACCGCCGATGCTGGCATGTACGGTTCTGGCTTATGTGTCATCAATCCACCTTGGCAACTTGATGTCAGTATGCGTGAAGCCCTTGATGAGATCACGCCGTTATTAGGAAGTAACGCTGTGTACACATTGACATGGCTAACTACAGAAGGTTAGGCCCTTTGACTCGCACTTATAAACGAATACCTAAAACGCGTTAAAACACATAAGCGTAAACATTAAAAAGAGGTAGGCAATTGGCATGTCTCAGGTAAAAGGGTTAACGCATTTTTATATACCCGATGAGCAGTCTATTTATCTGCTCTCACATGCAGATGCAAAAAAGCTCAAGGATTGGGTAGCACTGTGCATCGACCAATTAGCTAGTTTAGGTTATCGCAATATCTCCCTATTGGGAAAAGGGGCGTTTGGTTTTGCATTTGCAGGTACCGCGCCCAATCAAAACCCAGGCTCAGGTTCAAGCTTTAGTCAAAGCTCAATCGCTCAAGAACACGTCTTTAAGTTTTCTCGAATAAATCTTCCTCAGCATGTACAAGAACGGCTTGAGGAAGAAGCCTTTATGCTATCTCAAGTATCTCATCCTTATGTGCCTGCATTGGTTGAATATCAGCAAATAGGTAAACAATCTATTTTGGTGATGGGCCGTGCCCCTGGCGACGATCTTGAAAAAGTAAGTTTGGCTCGTGGGCCACTGCCGCCAAGGATCATAGTGAAAATAGCGGTACAGCTTGGTGATTTGTTGCAGTGTTTTCGGCAGCATACGCAAAATGGCAATGCCAAACCTATCGTTCATGGCGATATTAAACCTTCTAACTTGGTATGGGACGAATCTACAGAGAGCATTGGGCTTATCGATTGGGGCTCATCTGTGTTTGCACAAGTAGATGAAAATGGTCAGTACACCAGTAACAATGTGATGGATTTGATGTCTAGCGAGCTTCACCAAACAAACGCCCGATTAGGTGATGTTTATTTTATTGGAGAAGAGCAGTTAAATGGGGCGTTATCATCACCACGCTTCGATGAGCAAGGTATGGCAAGCACGCTATATGCTTTAGCATCTGGGCAATCATGTCGGTATGGCCATCAGGTTATTCGCCCTTCATCGTTAGGCTTGCCAAAAATGCTAGCAAGCATATTAGAATACATGCTCAGTGACGACCCAAAGAAAAGGCAACAAGGAGGAGATTACTTCTTCAATAATTTGCACGTGCTAAAACACATGGTGTTTTCTAAAGACACCGTTTTGCAGTATGTACCGAGTATTCCTACGTGGGTTACGCCATCGCAAGATGACATTGAAACCGTTGTTTACAGCTCTCGAAAATCTTATTTGCGCCAGCAATCGGTATTAGAAGATGCTTCATTACGGTATATCGATGATGCCCAGTTCGATCGATATTACAAAAACTTTTTGCAAGGCATGGGCGATACCGAAAAAGCCTTTGTGTCGGCAATTAGTCGTCTTGGCCGGTATCCCGTTGTTGGTGGTATGGCAATTCGCTGGGAGCCAAACGGCGTTTATGTAGACTCCAGTTTAAATCTACACGACGCGGCATTAAAAACAGCTTTCGAACTTGCGGTTAACAACGTGATTAACCTTGCACGCGCTATTCATAAGCCTGGGGTATTTAAATGCTGCATGTTTAACGCTAAAAACACGCTGCATATCGAACGAGAAACCGAGAACGATGCGTTTGTACCAACATCTAAATGCGTAATACCGTTTGATTTGTCCCGCGCATCGGTGGCACAAGATGAATCTAGAACCCATTCTTACTTTGAGGATGGCGACGATCCAGATGAGCTTTTGAAATTACCTGAGCCTATTATTACAATTATTAAAGAGCTGAATACGATTCATCACACTGGCTGTATTATCTTTGAAGCCTTAAGTACCCATTTAAAGATTCATAGTTATTACACATTGCTCAATCATCACGAGCAAGATAGGTTTTCTGAATTATTAGCCAAGTTAGTTGAACATGTGCCGTCAATAAAAGGGCTAGGCATTTCAGGCTTTATGAAGTTACCCTATAAAGACACGCGATTTTTTGAGCATAGGGCGTATTTACCTGAAAAATACTACCCAAGAAACCCGAACGCTGAGCAACAAGAGAAAGAAAAGCATGCCTGAGGTTAAATTATCTTCGTTATTTGAATTAGAAACTGTTGAAGCGGGTTTGTATCGCGGACAAAGTTGGGATTTAGGCTTTCGCGCATTATTTGGTGGTCAAGTTTTGGGGCAGGCGTTAGCTGCGGCTTATGAAACGGTAGACAAAGACCGTGTTGCCCATTCGTTCCATACTTACTTTTTGCTACCCGGCGATGCAAAGAAACCTGTGGTCTACGATGTAGAAGTAGTGCGAGATGGTCGTAGCTTTTCTGCCCGAAGAGTAAAAGCAATTCAAGATGGTCGAAACATCTTTTACATGACAGCATCGTTCCAAGTGCCAGAAGAAGGAATGCATCACCAGCAAGCGGATATGCCTGACGTACCACCGCCACAAGAAGTGCAGTCTGATATCGAGTTTTATGAAAAGAACTTCGACAAAATTGCCCGTCCTATGCGAGAAGCATTAAGTTATCATCGCCCGGTAGATATCCGTACTATTGGTGCGGCGAATTCCTATCAGTCTAATCGCCAACCGGCTAAACGCTATATTTGGATGAAAGCAAGGAATGAGCTTGCTCCAGAGATTACACTGCAACAAGCGGCATTAGCGTATGCTTCTGATTACCACTTTTTAAGCACGTCACTACAGCCTCACGGAATTTCAGTCACCGACAAATCACTACGTATTGCGACTATCGATCATGCGATGTGGTTTCACCGCCCCGTTAATATGAATGAATGGTTATTATATGTAATGGAAAGTCCGTTTAGTGGCGGAGCAAGAGGTTTGGTGAGAGGTCAGATTTTCACTCAACAAGGTGAGCTGGTAGCCTCTGCTACGCAAGAAGGCTTAATGCGACAAGTCGATGTCGACTAACAACATATCAACACTGTATTTTGAGCCAACTATAAAAATATTAACAAGGAACGCTTATGCAATATTCTCTTGATACGTTAACGCCCAAGTGTGATAGCACCAGTTATGTTGCCCCCGGCGCACATGTTATTGGCAACGTGATATTAAAGCCCCATAGCAGTGTATGGTTTAATGTGGTCATTCGCGCAGATATGGATGCGATTACGGTAGGGGAGCTCACGAACGTACAAGATGGTAGTGTGCTTCATACCGACTCGGGCATTCCTCTAACGTTAGGTAAAGGCGTAACCGTGGGTCACAAAGTCATGTTGCATGGCTGCACCGTAGGTGACTACTCCTTAATTGGTATCAACGCGGTGGTGTTAAATGGCGCGAAAATTGGCAAGTACTGCATTATTGGCGCTAATACGTTAATTACCGAAAATATGGAAATTCCAGACTACAGCTTAGTGGTGGGATCACCGGGAAAAGTGGTAAAGCAGTTCGATAGCAGTGTAGAGGAAAAGCTTCAAGCATCTGCAGCGCACTATGCGCATAATGCCACGCATTACAATAAGCACCTTTCTGAAGTTTAATCAGTATGCGCAAGCCAAATTATCATGTCTTATGTAGGAATAACCGCTAACCGCTATTATTCTTGCCACTTCCATTATGTCGTTGTATTCCTGCGCTTCATTTCAGCGCTTTATTGCAGAGCGTTTGGTCAAAGGAAGTTATACCTGTCCCATAAAAAATGCCCAGAACATAGGTTCTGGGCATAGGGGAATGGCTCATTGCTGAGCCGTGCGCTAACTATTGCAAGGGAGAAGTGCATGCAAATTCTTTCAGACGGACAATAACTATAGTCCATATTTGTTCATTTTATAAACTAAACATTGTGAAATTTATTTTACAGACCCCTTAATCTAAATAAAATGATAATAACTTCTGAAAAATCATAGGCTTTTTACTGGTCGGAGTTTCTGATTTTTTTTCAACGCTTTTATCCTCATGATACGCACGGGTTATCCACATCTTGCTCAATGTTCACTTTGTTATGGGGTGAAGTGATTCCATTCATGTTAATTATGTTCATAACAAGCTGTTGTACCCAGCCGTTAAGATTGTAAGAATGCAGGTACGCTATTGTTACTATTATTGTTAAGGACTGATATGCAAACGCATTCCACTTTTCTTCCGCCTGAGCGCACATTAATGGGGCCTGGTCCTTCAGACGTAAACCCTCGTATTCTTAACGCTATTGCTAGGCCAACTGTTGGTCATCTAGATCCGCTATTTATCGAGCTTATGGATGCTACCAAACAGCTGCTTCAATACGCATTTAAAACTGAAAACGCATTAACAATGCCTATTTCAGCCCCGGGATCCGCCGGGATGGAAGCCTGCTTTGTTAACCTTGTGGAGCCAGGTGATAAAGTATTGGTGTGCATCAACGGCGTGTTCGGCAACCGTATGGTTGAAAATGTTGAACGATGTGGCGGTCAAGCTATCGTGATTAAAAACGATTGGGGCAAGCAAACCGATTTGAACGCGGTAGAAGATGCACTTAAAAAAGAGGCCGATATTAAAGTGCTGGCTTTCGTACATGCAGAAACCTCAACCGGTGTGAGAAACGATGCAAAACGGTTATGTGAACTTGCAAAACAATACGACTGTTTATCGATAGTCGATGCCGTAACCTCTTTAGGCGGTATTGAGCTAGACGTAGACGGGTGGGGCATTGATGCCATTTATTCGGGGTCACAAAAGTGCTTAAGCTGTGTACCAGGAATTTCACCCGTATCGTTCAGCGACCGTGCAGTGCATGTTATTCAAAACCGCAAAACCAAAGTGCAAAGCTGGTTTTTAGACATGAACTTAATTGTGGGGTATTGGGGGAAAGGGGCTAAGCGTGCTTATCACCATACTGCACCGGTAAACAGTATGTATGCATTTTATGAAGCCCTACTTATTTTAAAAGAAGAAGGCTTAGAAAACGCATGGCAACGCCATCAAACTGGGCATAACGAGCTGGTGGCTGGACTCGAAGGCTTAGGTCTTTCACTTGCCGTAGATGCTGAATATCGCCTACCTCAACTCAATGTAGTGAACATTCCAGACGGTGTTAATGACGCTGAAGTTCGCGCAAGACTACTTAACGATTTCAATTTAGAAATTGGTGCTGGTTTGGGTGAGTTTGCTGGTAAAGTATGGCGCATTGGATTAATGGGCTATGCGTGTAAACCACGCAATATCGATCATTGCCTTACATCGTTACAAAAAGTACTAAAATAAAAAATACAGATTAGGGCATAAGTTTACGACACATCAAAAGTGGGCCATCGGGCCCACTTTTTATTATCGCCATTGGGTAAGCCTATAAAGCAAAAAAAGTTAAACGCTTTTTATTAAAACTGACGTATCAGTTAACTCGCCTGTTTTATGAATGATTTAGTTGCGGTTCATAATACGTTCACTTACCGTTGCTTATGATTTGCCTGAATTAATGATAATAAACACGGAGTTTTTAATGAATTCAATCAGTAAACTAGCGATGCCTCTTAAACGTACTGCCGCAGGCAAGCGCTTATCACCGATGATATTATTAACGGGCATTGTTGCCACAATGCTTAGTACGGCATCAATGGCTCAGCCTCAGCAACAACTTATCCATGTTCAAGGCACAGGCGCAATGTCAGTCACGCCTAATGCATATTCAGTTACCTTTGTTATTGAAGAACAAGGCGAAACTGTTGGTAAGCTTAACACGACCCTTGCTTCCGATTTACGCGCTGTTGTTAGCTTTCTGCTAGAGCAGGGTATTGAGCGCAATAACATTCAATCTATGCAAGTTCGTTTAACCCCACGCTATGTGAACAGTCCTAATGGTCGAGTACAAGAAGGATTTACGTTAAGTCGCGAAATATCAGTGACTGATTC
>Ga0163180_10000995_pt1 | contig 16226 bp, 5 predicted proteins | sample AtlANTMetagenome_2_FD_109647 | JGI IMG/M metagenome (GOLD analysis project Ga0163180, IMG submission 109647) | Marine eukaryotic phytoplankton communities from the Atlantic Ocean - Atlantic ANT 4 Metagenome | ecosystem: Environmental > Aquatic > Marine > Oceanic | place: North Atlantic Ocean...
CTTTTCCCACAGACAACTTTGAGTTTAAGGACTCGTATTTGATTTCAAACCCTAAATTGACGTGTGTTTTTCCTCCCCCTCTTTTTGTGCCTCCAAAATTTGTGCTCACAAAAAGGGAGAACGACGACACGCCAGGAGGAGACGACGATGGGTGGTTCGACGACGGCGTCCGAAAAAACGGAGGAGGCGGCAAAACGTGCTTTGGCGAAAACAACGACGACGACGACGGACGACGAGTACGAGGCGTGTTTGGCGGAACTCGCGAAGACGATTTCGGGGAAGAATCGAAACCTTCCGGGGAGCGTGACGTGGGAGGCGCAGTTTGCCACGCTGCAAGGGTACGTGGAGAAGCTGGAGTTGCGGGAGTTTTTGGACAACGCGAACGCGATACACGTGGCTGGGACGAAAGGAAAAGGGTCGACGTGCGCGTTCGCGGAAAGCATTCTGCTCGAAAACGAGGTCAAAAACGTCGGTCTGTTTACGAGCCCACATCTCGTGGACGTTCGAGAACGGTTTCGGATAGACGGGAAACCGGTCGGGAAGAGAGAATTTATCGAGGCGTTTTGGTGGACGAAAAAAACGATCGAAAAGGAGTTAAAAATGGATCTGCCGGCGTATTTTCGATTCCTGTTTCTCTTGGGCTTAAAGATATTCAAAGACGCCGGGACGCGATGTCTCATATTGGAAGTTGGATTGGGCGGGAGGTTGGACGCGACGAATTGCGTGAGAACTCCCGCGGTTGCAGCGGTGACGAGTTTAGGTCTAGATCACGTGGAAGTTTTAGGAGACACGATCGGGAAAATCGCGTGGGAGAAAGCTGGGATATTTAAAGGTGGCGTGAGAGTATTTACGAGTCCTCAAGTTCCCGAAGCGATGATAAGTTTGGAGAGGAAAAAAGAGGAGGTTGGATGCGAGTTGGTCGTTGCGAGGCAGATTGATTTAGATGTAGAAGAGAAGGATGGCGGAGGAAAAATTGAGCTAGGATTGAGTGGACCACACCAGAGGGTAAACGCGAGTTTAGCCGTGGAGTTGGTCAAAGAGTGGGCGACGAAAACGAAGCACAAAGGGATATTAGACGCGATGGAGAAGGAGAGAGAGAAGAAACCAGAGGCAAAACTCGTACTCCCGGAAACGTTTCGAAGGGGATTAGAGAAAACAACTTGGCCTGGTCGAGAACAAATCGTTCGAGACGAGCACAGTAAGAATTTAACGTTTTATTTGGACGGCGCGCACACCGAGGAGTCCATGCGCACGTGCGCGGAATGGTTTTCCGCGCACGTCAACGCCAAACGGAAGAAGGACGAGCAGGACGACAACTGTTACAACAACGATGGCAAACAAACGCCGACAGGTCAACATAAACAAAAGATGTGCCACAGCGTCTTACTATTCAATTGTATGGAAGAGCGGTCTCCAAAAGTGTTGCTTTCGGCTTCCGTAGACGTTTTGAAATCGAAAAACGTGCACATCGATACCGCAATGTTTTGTCCGCCAGATTCCTCCGCTCTCGGATTGGTCAAAGTCGAAGACGATAAGAAGAACCTGGATTGGCAAGAAACTTGTGCGAACGCGTGGCGAGAGATTGAAAAGGTGAAAGAAGGCCTCGATTCGAGTGGAATCAGTAGTCAAACGGACATTCGAGCCTCAGTAGCGGGTGCGATAAGTGCCTTGAGAGGAAAAGCGGATTTAGTCGCGCCGAAAAGAGTGGACGTGTTAGTCGCCGGGTCGCTGTATTTAGTCGGCGATATCTTGCGACAGTTGAAAAAAATAGGCTTTAAGTAAAATGTATATAGTTGGGGATTTAGATGATGTTGATGATATAGGAGTACGCAGGTAGTAGATGTAAAATAATACGCAATGCAGACGATGCATCACATAATAGATTGATAGAATAATACAACGCGAGCAAATAACTAGTCAACACTGTATGATAACAACGATAATAATATAAATGTTTTGACGTAAAACTTTTTTTATTACCGTCGCCCTCCTCCTCGGCCTCTGCCTCCACCGCCGCGACCTTGACCACCACCTCTTCCGTGACGTCCACCTGATGGTTTACTATCCAATTGCGCGACAACATTCAACAGCGGTCTCTGTTCTCTCAAACCCATCATGCCGACAGTTTTCGCCAAGACGCCCGGTAATCCTCGACATCCCAAAACGTCAATTGCGTACGAATTCGCCGCGTGTACCAAATCATTTTTCGACCATCCCATCTTCCCCGTGCTCGAGTTGTAAAAACCCATCCATGCGACGTAGGCTTGGTCTTTCGTCTTGGAATCGACTTTTTGTAACGCGCGAGTGATTCTATCTGCGGCGTTTGGGTCCACGCTCGCCTCCGCTAGTTGCAACGGTAAATCTTTCATCGATCGTAAAATATACTTTTCGAAATCCGCGAGAATGAGTAAACCTTCGCCAGATTTACCGGCTCTTCCGGTTCGACCTAACCGGTGGACGTACTGTTCTCTAGACGACGGTAATCCAATCTGAATAACAAACGTGACGTCCGGGAAATCCATACCTCTCGCAGTCACGTCCGAGGACATCATCACCGCGCTCTTGCTCGCGCGAAACTGATCCGCTGCTTTTGTTCTCGCAGCCTGCGATTTTCGAGAGTGAATTTCAAACACCTTAATACCCATAGCTTCGAAAACTTCGCTAGCTAATCCCGTAGCTCTCGCTGTCGGGAAGAAGCACATGATTTTATGGTTCGGGACCTCCCTCGCGTGCGCTTCAATCACTTGCAAAAGTAACGGCAAATGATCCTTTGTGTCTGCCACGGTTAACCACTGCGCGACTTGCAAATTTGTCGCGGTTGCTTCGTCCCCGACGCAATCGATGTAGACGTGATTATCACTCATCGCGTTCGCCGCGATTTGTTTCACCACGTCTGGCACAGTTGCTGAAAATAACAACGTTTGTCTCTTCCTTGGCAAATAGCTCAAAATCTTCTCGATCGACGGTCTGAAACCCATCTCTAACAATTGATCGGCCTCGTCTAAAACCAACACTCGTAAATTCGACATCCGTTCCCTCAACCCTTCATTCTCCAAATGATCGATCAGCCTCCCCGGCGTCGCGACTAAGAAGTCGCACCTGTTCTCTCTCAGCCGTTTCTTATCGGTTCCAATATTAGTCCCTCCAAAAACCACCTGCGCGCCGTACTCGTGAAACGTCAATAATTGGTTCGCTTCCACGTGAATCTGACTCGCCAGCTCTCGCGTTGGGCTGACAATCAAAACCGACACGTCGCCTTTCCGAACCTCATTCTTCATCAACAACTCGATGCTCGGGAGCGTAAATCCAACCGTTTTGCCGCTTCCCGTTTTCGCTCGGGCTAACACATCGACGCCTCTCGTTATGTGAGGTAACGTCTGGTCCTGAACCGCCGTCGCGTGCGTGAACTTGCACACCTCCGTTATCGCTCGCATCGACTGCGCGCTCAGACCCATGGACTGGAAGGCCATGGTCGTCGGCACGTTCCCACCGTCTTGAATCTGTTTCCCAGGTTGCGCTTCGTTCAGCGCGCGTTGCGACCCTTGGTTTAACCGGACTCTCTCGCCGTCGTTCGACTCCCGGCGTTTGTGCGGTGGATTCGGCCCGCGTTGCGTCGCGTGCTCAAAGCGCTTTTGATGATGCGTGAATCGGCCGCCGCCATCGCCTTCTCTGCCTCTGCCTCTGCCTCTGCCTCTGCCTCTGCCTCTGCCTCTGCCGCCGCTGGACTCCATCCTCGTCGATGTAGTAGTGCTGTGCTCAAAAGCGAATACTGCGACGCGTCGCGCTGCCCTGCCAGGTAAAAGAAAAAATGTCCGCGTGTATACTGTGCTCGAACAAAGCGTCGGGCGCATGAGATTATCTAAAGAGTTTTTTGACGACGACGTTTGGAGGACTCCAATCCAATTGGGGAAAAGAAGTGTACTACTAGACGCGCTTTTGATGTTCACAGAAAGATGATGATGATGATGATGATGATAAGTCGTTGCTACAACAATATGAATACTATCTTTTTTTTACATATCGGAGGACCCGAGATTCCCGAAAGGGTGAAGCTGGATTGGAGCGGACTTGCGCGCGACTTTGCTCGGCCCTTTCCAAATGGACCAGCTCGATTTTTTTTTCCCCTTCGAAGCCTTTGCGTTGTTTCGAACCGAAGATTTAGTGGAGACGGGTTTTTTGGGTTTCAAAGTTTTGGTTCCGGTCGCGGTCTGCGTCTTTTTCTTCTTGACGATGCCGTGACTGGTTTCCAACTTTGCCAAAGCTTTCTCGGCGGTTGCCAATTTGCGTTTCAATTCGCGAACGGTTTTCGTCAGCTTCGCTTTCTCCCTCTTCTTTCGCTCGTGCGCTTTAGCCAGTTGTGCTTTTGCCGCGAGTATTTGTCTTTGCACCTTGGTAGATTCTATTTTCGTCGGCGTGCTCTTGCGTACCACCAGAGCCGTCGTCTTCGCCGGCGGCGGCGTTTTCTTGCCTCCTTTCTTTTGGAGATACACTCCGCAATCTAAGTCGAACCCGCACCTAATTATCGACTCGAGCCAAATCATGTTCGACCCGCCTTTATATTCGTACGCTTTTCCCTTCGCGCCGTTGACTCGAGCAATCCATTTCACCGCGATCGGTTCGGACTCTTCGTCCTCTCCTTTTCCTCCTCCTCTTCCTCCTCCTCCTCTTTTGGCGCTCGTCTTGGCCAGAACCGATTTTTTCTTGGCGAGAATTTGGAAAATCTCCCCGAACCACGGCGTCTTGGGATTCCCGGAGTACACCTCGACGAACATGCCAATGGCGAGGTCTTTGAGATGTATTTTTGACGGCGGCATGATGGAAGGCAGCTTTTCGTCGTTCTTTCGGAACAGACGACTTACTTTTGTTGTTGTTATTATTAAAGGTGGTGTTGCGAGGGTACCTACGAGGCTTTGAGGCGGCGTTATGAAAGGTGTGGCGTTTGAATTGGAATTTTTAGTATTTTTGGGGGAAAAAACAGGTAAAAAAATGTGATAGGTGAAAAAAATCTCGTCTTTTTGGGAGTATTTTTCGAGCGTCGTCGTCTTCTTTCTCTACGTAATAATTGGAAAATTAAAACGTCCAGTACACCTCTGTAGGAAAAAAACTACAAAAAAGCGAAATAATAATACATAAACACGACTTTGATGAAGTTAAAAGTCTTCGTTCTCTTCGTACCTGTGGTCGTCCGGCGCGTCCGCTCTGACGACTTTCCCAGGCGGCGAGGACGCTTGCTGCACCAAGGTCTCTAAATTTTTCTTATTCTCGTCGAGCTTCTTTTTCATATTCGCGAGGTGTTTCGCTTTTTGGTCTTTCGCTTCTTTCGATTTGGCCAAACGGAAGTCCACTTCGCGAACGGAACGGGAAGACTTTTGTCTCCTTCTGCGGCTTTCGTTGCGACGACCCTTGACGTCGACTGGGCAACACGCGTCCATGGCCCATTGGTAGGCGGCGTCGACGTCGGAGACGAGATTTGGAGGCGCGGGAGCAGTTTGCGAACCGTCAGTCGGGATGCCAGTTAAGAGGGCATTGACGACTTTGACGAGGATTTTCGCCGGTTCCGATCGAGAAAGCAGGTTTTCTGCGTCTACTTTAGCTTTGTACTCCAATTTTGCTCGAGATTCGTGCGTTTCTTTCAGGGATGCGGCGTTCAACATTTTGTTTTCGTCTTGCCATTCCGCAAAGTTCTTCTTCGTCAACCAATACGCTTCCATGTTTTCTTGCGTGTTAGCTTGTCGAATTTTTATCATGCCTTCATCGCAGGCGCGTCGTAAATCCTGTTCTTTTTCCGCGTGAACGGCTTGCTTGTACGTATAAGAGTCTGGGTCCGCCATTAAGATCGCGTACGTGTCTATTTCGCGTTCGCTTCGAGCTTTCAAACATTTTGCTTCGTATTTGATTTCGTCGTATAAAGTAATCGCAGCATAGAGGCAGTAGTCTAAACCACCAACTGCTCTGGCGGTGTCTGACAATCCTTCTTCGGCTTCGTAAGAGTCTTCGATGAGAAGATCGACGCCGTTTAAGACTTTATTTTTACCACTCGAAGCGCCGGCAGCGGCAGCGGACTTCTTCTTCTTCAAAGCGTCAGCTACGGTTTTACGCTTGCGCTCCATAAGGTCCACGAGCTTTTGGACGCACAACTGACCTAAAGCATCTTTCACGGACTCTTTCAGATCTAACGACGCTTGCATTTCTTTATCCGTCGCCGCACGCATGATTGGCGGAGAATTCGGTGGCGGCTCCACGCTTTCATCGCGAACCATGTACTCCCATCGGGCATTCGGCGATAATTTTTGCTGCAGTTGCATGTAAATAATCAACAGGCCGGAGATGTCCTCATGATTGACGACTTGATTAACGAATAACAGCGCGTACTCCTCAAAACTCTTTTCTTGTAAAGGTACCGGTATGATGCGAGAGCAAGCTTCGGGAGATGCTAACTGTTCAGAGGTTATTTGCACCGCATAATCCAACGAGATGTTTTGCACCGCGCCGTGGAAGGCAGCTTCGTATGTCGGAGCGAGGAGACGCGACATGTTTGATTCAGCAGACATGTTCTCTTCTTCATACGTCGCTCGCATGTACGGCAAGATCGTTTCGTTCCACGGTTTCGAACTGTATTTACTTGGAATGCCGTATTCGATGTACAGCTCAAACGCTCTTTCAAGAAAATACGCCACGGTATCCTCGTCGTCCAATTTCGTCTCGTCGTCGTCGTCGTTGTCCCCGTTGAATGCAATCACCGAAGCGACTGCGCGAATGACTCGCCCTAAAGTCGATTCGCGTAAATCCTCTAACGATCTAAACAGGCAATCCGTCTTTTTCTTGGAACGCGGGTCTCTGTTTGACATCAACATGATGACGATTGAATTCAAAGCGTCCAAGTCTTGGACAGAGTAACAGCACGAGATGAACAAAGAACAGTTTCTTCGAACGGCAGCAACGTAGCGTCTGGTAGCTTCTGGTAGGCCAATGGACGATATGCAGACTTTTGTTTGAAGCTGGACGTAGAGTTCGCCGTCGTCGGCGTATTTTTTACTATTCAGGGTTTGAGATGCCCCGGCTGCCATTCGTTTGTCTTCGTCGACAGTCTCTGTTGTTTCGTTGTTTGATACCGGCCCCTGTTTTTGCGAGTTTGCCAAGACCCCTGCTGACGCTTGATCGCAGCCAAAACCAATAGTCGCGTCGTCCATTTCCACCATACAAATCGAAAACGCAAACTTTTTTGTTTTTTTCCGTTTCGTACCGAGCCCCGCTCTCCACGGTTCCGAAAGACCAAACAAAGGCGTCAGCCACGTCAGCGCGTCGATGGCACCAGCGTGTGAGGGATTTTCCGCGAGTGGTGGGTATTCGCGGCCGCGATTCTCGATCTTTGACAATTGTTCGTAAATCTGAGTCGGATGTTCCAACGAATTCCGCGCCAAGCGGTACGAGACTTTGTGATACAGCGGAATGTTTTCTCTTATTTTCTTAAGGGCCATATTCGCATCTTTCCAAGCCGTCGCCCACGTCTTCTGTTGCGCCGGCGGTAACGCGGCTAAAGCACCTTGCGGTAAAAAACGGACTTTATTCACTTCCTTTATCAACTTTGTGTTGGATTCAGTCGCTTTTCCTCTCGACTCCAATGGTACAGTCAACAACGCGCGACACCGCGCCGCGTGGAGTTGATACAAAGGCTCGAGAAACTCTGGTGCCTTGTCGACGGCAGTTTTGAACGAATGTAAAACAGTAGCAATCGGTTCTTTTAGCCTATGGTAGCACTTTGCGAGCTCCATGTCGTATAAATAGGTTTCCGGCGAATTTAATGAGGCTCTCTTAAACGCCACCACCGACCTCGCGAGCGCGTGCTGATATGCCGGCGTTTCCTTCTCAATTTTCTCGCGCCGACCATCATAAAACGGAAGACAATCTTGTAAGTTCTCGTAAAAAGCCAAGCCTTGACGCTCGCAATTCTCCGCTAACTCGTCATTTACGATTTCGAGTTGAGATGTAATGACCTCCGACTCTTCGGCGGTGAGCTTTTGAGACGATGCGTTGAACTCGCCTTCCGAGATGACAGAGTCCTTGGCGAGCTGCGATTCGAGCTCACTTTTCTTCTCTTCGAGAAGAACTAGCGTGGCATGGAGACACGATCTCAACCAGCTTTGATGCAACCGTATAAGCATCATTACTCTGCCTTCCTCGTTCGTTCTGAATTCTTCCGCGGAACACATCTTTCCGCCGTCTGATATGGCGACGTCCTTCACGGCGTCAAAGTGCACCGCGAGGGATCGCCAACTATCGATGCGCTTCGGATTGTAGCACAGATCATACTTCAACAAGTAGCAGTACTCGCGAGACATAATCGCATGGGCGGGTTCGTCCGATGGATGTTCTTGAGGAGACCATTGAGATGGAGCATTCGAATTTAACAAAGACGACAAGAATTTCCAGTTATCATTGACGACTTCGAGACTTTGTGAAAGTCTCCGGTATTCGAGCTTCGCGGAAAGGTAAAACAAATCAGCGTAGATATCTGCATCCTGACTTCGCGGGTCCTCTTTTTCGTCGTCGATATCCATCAATGCAGAACCTTCACCACTTCCCTCGTCTTTATTTTGATACTGTTCTTGCGCCGCGCCGGTAAAGCTCGGCATCGGCGTCGCTGGACCTCCGACGCTATTTGTCGTGGCATCGACCATCTGACGCTTCAATCGTTCTTTTCTCGACAGAGGAGGTGCGCTTTTTTGTAATAGATCCATTGTAGCCGTCGCTTCTGCGGATGTTAGCTCAGTGAAGTCACCGCTGTGATTCGTCCAAACCGTGAAGACTGTGTCCAAACGCATCAAATCTTCTTTTTGAACAGCCACTGGCGGCTTTCGGAATGTTCTTCGAACCATACCGACCGCTTTTCGAATGATCTCAAGCGTCTCTGCGGATATCTTCTTCTGCTTTGACGTGAGAATATTCTTGTCGTCGTCTTCAATGTCTTCATCCTGACGAACAGCTTCTTCCGCGTAAGGTTTTATTGCGCGCCACAACGTAGCTGCTCTTTGCTTTTGTGCCGTCCAAGTCTTATAATTAGCTTGGTTTTTCTCATTCTCGTCCTCTATAAAGTCTGGCATTATCGAGCTTGCAGACAAGAACGATTCCGGCACCTCGCACGCGCCGCCTTCCTTGCGACAATCTCGCAAAGTAAAACCCAAAGGAGTGATGATTTTTGAAAGATCCACGCCGTACGCGCACCACAAACACTGCGCGATAATCGAGTCAATTCTACGTAAATCCTCTTCATCTTTTCGTATCTTGCTTATGTATGGATCCGTCGCTTTCTTCAATTCGTTCTTCTTCATTGCAGATTGCGTGGGCGGCTGAGTTTTCTTCCGCTGCTGTTGCTGCTGCTTTTTCCTCGCCGCCGCGGTTGCTTTCTTTGTGGTTGATTTTTTACCTCGTTTTTCGGTTTCGAGCTGAGACTTTTCGAGAGAAGTTGGGAGGTCCGTATTTTTTTCTGACGCTGCTTCTGCTACATCTGCCATTTCTTTTGGGCTGGGAGACAACACTCGAGATATCGCAGTAACGATTGATCCAAACATGGACGAAGACGGTTGACTTTGAGTGCGAGTTTCTTCATCCGACTGGTGCTGTTTACTCGCAGGTTTTGGCGTCGTTTGCTCGTCCACAGGGATCCCTTCGTCCGTTTCCATCAAGCTTGCCGTTCTGTCCATACTGTCGTCGGATGATGCAGAAATCTTGATAATCTCTGGAACGCTTTCCGGCATCTCCAGTGGTGGCGTCCATCTTTTTTGAAGTTCTCGGCTCTCGGCTATGCTTCTACATAATAACGATCTTCTTTCCGACAGCGTGTCTAACCGCTGCCGCAAATACGAACTTCCGGACGCAAAATCTATCGCGTGATAGTGCGCGTCGTTATCACCGGCCTTCTTTTTTGCGGAAAGATATGAAGCACTGTTATAAGCTTTTGATCCGCAGCAACATCTCGCGTCCGCCATGCAATCGTGCAGTCGCTCACTCGCGTCGCACATCTTTTTCACATCCAAATCATCGAGCATTCCTTCCATTCTCTGCAACGCGTCGATCAATTGCGCCGCAGATTCTGCTCCAACAGCTTTCGCGCGACATTTTGATGCATCCCTGTAGTTGAGATTTAATGAAGGATCTGCCGCTCCTTTCACGACGTAGGTTTCAAAAGCGACGCACGCGAGCGGATGCAAATTGAGTTGGCGAACTGTACGCAACGCCACTTCAATCTCAGTCTTTGAAAGAGTCGCCGCTGAAACACGCTTTTTCTGCGTGATAGGACCAGCTTCCCTCGCCTCGCCACCGCTTGGTTTTTGTGGCGTTGTGGGGATATCATTCTTTTCGCTGATTTTAGTAGTACCAAAAAAATCCTCGAAATTTGAACACAATCGACACAAGCACTGCGCGATGGCTCTCAAGGCCATGTGATCACCCGTCACGTCAAAGAGTTCAGAGAGCGCGAGAATGAGCGTTTCTGGATCGTTCCCTTCGGCTACTGATGCGTCGCACAACACTTTGAGCGCAGATGCACGTTCTACCGGGGACATGACGTATGTTTGACTAATATTACCAGAACGGCTTTTGCCTCTCGACGACGCTCCCTTCTTGTTATCATTGTTGAAAACGCTTTTTGTCTTCTTCGTAGCCCCCTTCGTAGACTCTTTTCCGCCCTCGTCATCACCATTATCTGCATTCTTGACACCATCCGGAACGTGTAAGGGCTTTCTTCCAAGCAACACTGGCGAGAGTTCAAAGACGAGTTCTTTGGTTTCACCCATGGCGAATCTCGCAGCCGCACCAGTGACGGTTTCGCGCATAGAGGCGAGTCGAACCGCGGCATCACACGCAGTTCGAGTGAATCGCTCTGGAGCCTTGTTGAGTATCCAGGAATCTTCGTCGAACGTGACACTACCAGGAGCACTTCGAAGTTGTCGGTCTTTTTTGCTTTCGGATTTCGGACAACACTCGCGACTGACGTCTAAATGCTCTCTCGCCGCTTTACCTAATCCCAATGCTACAGATAATTTGTACTCCACGAAGTGAATCTCGCCCCATCTTTCGTTCTCGCATTCCTCGTCCGATGAAATTCCGTGCGCGCGTTGGACGTGCTTTTTCGCGAGCAGTGCCCATCGTTTGGACGTTTCTGCGCCCGCTTTAAGTGAATTTGTCTCAAAACATTCCGAGACGACATCAATTGCCGCGTCCGCCAACATCAAATGCGTTCTCAGTCGGATTTCCGGACGAGAGGATACGCCATCCACACCAAAGACTTCCGCTAGTTTTAAAATTTTCAGCGCATCTACCGCGGTATCGTCCTTTACATCAGGACGCCATCGAAAAGCAGCAGCGAGTATGAGTTTCCACGCGCAGTCCGCAATGCCGCCGTTCTTCGCGTTCATCGCATTCACGTACGAAGAAACCTGCGTGCGTTCCTTGGCCGACGCGGAAACAGAAACGCGCTTGCCGCTGTGACGATCCTTTATCAAGGAATCTAAATCTTGCTTGTTCTCGTGCGCAGCCATTACTCGATCTTTCGCAGCTTTCAAAGTTTCCATATCAGAGGCGTTCAACTTTACCTTTTTCTTTAGGAGCGATAGGAAAAGCTTCTCGGCGATTTTCGATTGCGGACCTTTCCATTTTGACGACGGGGGCGGAAGCGGAGACGCAACTTGCGCTTCGGAATCTTTCATCGTTTGCGTCTGCGTCTCGTCTTCGGCAATAGTCGTTAACGTCGGCGTCTTTTCTTTCGTCATAACTTTTTGTTTCTTGTTCTTGTTCTTGTTTAATCCCTCGGTAATATTGGTATCCTCGGATTGCGAAACCGTGTTATTGTTGTTATTACTATCGTCGCGTTCGGTAACGAACTCCACGGATACGCCTAACCCGGCCAATCTGGCAGAAGAAAATGTTCCTCCTTTTCTCGTAGGCGCGGAAACTTTGGTCGGCGTCAATGACTCTGGTGGCGTCGACGGCGCGGTGATACCTTCTTCGTCCACATCATCTCCATCCCCGTCGTCGTCTTCGTCGTCATCATCATCAGTCTTCGCCCGTATAGCATCCTCTTCCAACTCAACCCTAACTTTTACTGCATCGAGTAACGTCGAGGCGACGTCGTCCCAAGCCATGCGTTCAAGCGAAAGAGTATGCTTCATCTCTCTCGTGTACGTCTCTTTCTTCGCATTTACGCGTTCAAATTTCTCTCGCGCTCTTGTCAACCACTCTTTCGGTTTTACGTTTGCAAAATTCGTTCGAATCTCTTTCATTCGTTCGTTCTTCCTGTCCAAATTCAAAATTCTCCCGGCTAAAAACTTCGCGGTCACTTCATCTCCAACCAAAACGCACACCTCGCACAACTTGTTCAAAAGTAACGCGTGCGTCGGCTGCACCAACAACCCGCTCTCAAACGCGATCCTCGCTAACGCAACGTCGCCTCGCTTTGTGCTCAACTCGCCCATGCGTAGCCAACTCGACACGTCCTCTGGATCCATTTTCACCGCTTCCGAGTAACACCGAATGGCTTGTTCAAAACTGTGGGCTTGTTGACGTTGTTTTTCGTCCTCCTCCTTGTTTTCATCATCATCGTCTTCATTCATGGTCTCGTCGGCGACGTTGTTTCCTTCAAATTCGCCGCATTCCTTCGCGAATATGTTCCCGAGATTCCTCAGCGCTAACTTCTTCACCGAACACAACGTCGGCGTCAACTCGTCGTGGTTCGCCACGCGCATCATCTCGTGATTCACCACTGCCAGCAAAGTCTGTTTCGCCTCTTCTCTTTTCGCCTCGCTCGTCCGCGTCTTCTCCTTTTGTGCCGTCGCGCCTTCTCCGCCGTCCATCTCGCCACCATCACCACCATTGTTGCCATCAAAATCATTCGCGTCGCACTCCAATTCCGCCACCAACCGGATCGCTCGCTCGTACGACCCGGCGATGCGCGTCTCCTCCGCTTCAGCCGTGCGTCGCTTCCTCTTCTGCGTTTCAGCGTCCGCCTCGGCGTCGTCCACGAGGCCGCCACCCCGAGAATCGCCCGTGTTGAACGCCGCCCACTCCATTCGTATTCCTCTTACTTCTCGTCAGAAGTCGTCGTCTCCAACGCGCGTAGTAAAGTTTGCGTGTCGCGTCGCAAAAGCGAGAGAGAGAGAGGCAAAAGTGACGACGACTTTGAGAAGAGGGCGAGAGAGAATTTTGAAAAATTGGACGAGAGCGAGAGTTTTTGGACTTCAAATAATAATGAGAATTCAAAAAAAAAATGACTCAAAAAACGAGCGCTGTGATGTGTGCATTATTAAATAAATATATGCGCGCAGAGTTTAGACGCCATCCGGTACCCATATTTGATATACGTTAATATACGTGTGTTATTATTATTAAAGTGACTCACTATTAAGTTAGGTATTAAGTTATTTAGTCATTAAGTGTATCAGTACCAGCCGGTGATACAAGCCGGTGATACTATAATCACGATGCCTCGTGAAATTGGTAATCTTCGTAAAAATAGAGTAACATATTATGGCGGCGCAAAAACCGCGGTACCACGCGTAGACGCGGGAGTATCGCGTCACAATTTACACCGTTTTCACCTCTCTAATCGTTGTAGACACGCCACGCGATTTTATCGGTGTCGCTTGGCCGTAGTTTTCTTGCATGAAATCGAGGACGTGGTTAGTGCCAATGAATACTTTAAAACGCATCTTGGCGTCGAAGATGGCGTTGGAGATTGTGGAGCCGAGCCTGGTGCTTCCGCAGAATATGACGACAGATGACGTGAATTTTGGTCGTCCCTCCCAGTAGTCGCGCGTGACTTCAGTCATTAAAGGTGCTTGCGTGAGCGCTTCGAAATCTGGTCGATGGAGACGGAGCGCGCCGCTTTTGCCGAGCGCGGTGGCGCTCGTCGTACGCAAGAGCTCGTCGGTTTCAGTCGCATCCTTACTGGTACAATATACCTGAATTTCGATAAATTTCGATAACGATTTGCCGTACACCTTGTAAGCTTTCTCGTACGTCTCGTTCAAATCGTTCCAGATCACCGCGCAAAAATCAGCTTGGGGAGTAATCATGACGATAGTTAGCTTTTCAGTGATGTTTTTATCTTGACCAGTTTTGGCGAGAAACGAGGATACGGCGCCAGATTCCGCTTTACCAGTCAAAGAAACACCACTCAGTGTACGACAAGCTCGGTAAACCGAGAGAGCAGCGTATCCCCACACGGCGTACCCTGTCCAGAGCCTTCGTTCTTCGTGAATTATTCGGTACCAGAATCCAAACGATAGTGCGGAAGTCATCGTGAAGAGCATATCGATGTACCATAGCGGTTCGTTGATTGTTTCAAAGCACCATTTTATAAAACAGTAAACCACATTGACCAAAAGGATCCAAAGTGGTACCTCGCGCATGGCTTGCGTGGCGATACCTTCGTTAACGTAGAATGAAATCAGCAAACCAACTGCTGCCAAATCGAGTAACGGAAAAGCGATTTGTACGACTTGTGAAGCCTCGAACAACATGCTTCTACGGAATTTTTTCTCAAAAAATTTCTTCGTAGGATTGTCCGTCTTCTTCTCCAGCTGTTTGCGACGCCAACGCGTTTGTATCGCTCCGAGCGCAACTTTTCCATTGGCAGGGATTTGGGGGATATCTTGTTTTCGTCCCCCGTGGAAAACCGCAGACGCGAGATTTACCAACGGTTGCGCGACGTAACGAGATTCTTTGCTGTATTCTTCGGCAAAATGGCGATTTGCTGCATCTGTTTCGGCGCGCGCTCTGAGGTGCATCTTAGGCTCCCCTAGTAACAGGGAATTCATATGAGCCTTTAACAAAGAGAGCATCGGAACAATTCCAGTACCCGAACCGATGCCCAAGATTTGCGTTCGATCCCTTATGTCGTTGAATCCCGAGCCGTACGGACCATTGATTGAGACTTTCGTTACTAAGCCATCCTTTGCATCTCGCCAAAGTTTATGCGTCCAACTGTCTGAACCGTCCACTTTCGAGGTGCTCATAACTTCTACGTAGAAATCAATCGTTTCTTCGCGCGGATCAGAAGCAATGGAGAACGGATGCCAATGTAAATCGATCGTTTTAATGGCGATGAACACATATTGACCGGGACGGAAAACGAAAGTTGCGGGTCGAGTGAGTCGCAATTTGACCACTTTTCGCGACTCATCTGAATCATCACCGAACACTTTGCATTCTTCGACGTCGCATTCGCACGTGGAGAAAGACGCTTGAAATCTGTCAGTAAGATACCACAACAACGACGCGCTGAACCATTTGAAGTTTTGCGATCTCACTTGTCCACGTCTGAACTTGTCATCCAACGTGTGCGCTATGGCAAGCGAGAACATGACAAATACCAAGTGATGTACGTAGTAAAAGATTTCATATTTGATTCTGTTTCGCATGTATGAAGTCACGGCAACGAGAATTAAACACCCCGTAATCGCGAGACCGGTGGCCATGATTTCGCTCGTCATTTTCTTACAAAAAGTCCGAACGTCATTCGGTGACGGTTCCTTCCCCGAACGTTGCTGCGCGCACCCTTGACCGAAGAAAGTGAAAAAGATAATTGTCGCGGCGAAAACGAAACCGCACATGACGTATCCCAGATGCACGTGCATCGCGACCACTTTGTGCAAAGGCACGAACTTGCGTCCGATATACGTATTCGATAACGCGGCGACCGTCTGTCGCGCCATTGTCAGCGGTAACAACGCCATCTGAAACAGAATCGCGTGCATCGCTCCAAATTCAATCGGCGGCGTCAATCGTTTCCACCAGTACAAATTGGCCCCGTCCGGCACCTTCGCCTCTTGCACGCGATATTTCACGTAAAAGAAGTGCTGCCAGATGATCAGCGTCGCCAGCGCGTGCGCGACCGCGAGAAAGATCATCTTCCTGTTTTCCACCATCGTCCCTTTTTGACACAGAGTCGCCAACTTTCCTCGTTTTCGTTCTCTTTTCGTTTGGAATCGCACGGCTTCTCGTATCATTCGTTTTTCTTCGCCGAACGCGAGAGTCACGCATCGCGGGTTCAGCCCTTTTTTTGTCGTCGAACCTTTCTTTTCCCCCTGAGCGAGGGAGGTCCTTTCGATCGTTTCCAAGCGTTTGGCAAAGCTCGACGACGACGTCGACATTACGGATGGTGTGCGTAATGCTGACGTGTATTATTTTCACTACCCGTTCTTTTTTTGTCGAAAAGTGCGGAAAAAAAA
>Ga0163180_10000996_pt1 | contig 16221 bp, 10 predicted proteins | sample AtlANTMetagenome_2_FD_109647 | JGI IMG/M metagenome (GOLD analysis project Ga0163180, IMG submission 109647) | Marine eukaryotic phytoplankton communities from the Atlantic Ocean - Atlantic ANT 4 Metagenome | ecosystem: Environmental > Aquatic > Marine > Oceanic | place: North Atlantic Ocean...
ACGGTATGGAATCGGGTTAAGATCCGGATGATCCAGGTATTCAACGTCCTTCGTCAGGAGTTCGGCTACCAATCCGATCTGTTCAGGCTGCAGCGTCATCCTCTTGAATATGTTATTCATGATTTTTCTGACTCGTTTTATAAAGAAAACCCAACTACCACAATTACTACGGATCAGGTCAATGTGGAATTTATCTCTGGCGATGACGCGACCGCTATCCCGGAATTACCTGGGACAAGTGATATTGCGATTTGCGACTTCGACCTTGACCGTCAATCCGACCTTGTCGCGGTTAGCCAGGGAAAGCTGACGGTTTTCTCTCATGACGGCAGCGGCGCTAACTGGATATCTGTAGCAAGTATTGATATTTCACCGGAATTGACTCGATTGCGGGTGGCTGACTTTGATCGGGATGCCGACGTTTCCACAGAAGAAAACTACATGGCATCGGATGTCGACTTCCTCGTGTTTGGTCCGGCCGGTTACTTATTCATTGAAAACGTCTTCGATAAGGAAACGAAAACGCGTAGCCTGGCAATAAGCGAAAAGACGATGCCATCAGAGAAAATAGCAATTACTGATGTGGCAATTACGGATATCGAAAACGACGGAGATCTCGACGTAGTTATTCTCAGTGAAGGTGGAGTAGCGATTTGGCAAAACCAGGAGAACTGGGATTTTCATGACAACACGTCACTGGCAATTGCTAATCCAGGTCATGTTGCAGGTGCCGTGACCCTAGGAATAACAGACACCGACCTCAATTTACAGACCGATATATTGGCAAGTGGACATGTCTTACAGAACATTCGCCACGGTCGGTTTTCCATTCGCAAGTCTGACAACACAGCCCAAACCGATGTATCTGCGACGTCATTTTCAAGTGCCGATATCGACAATAGCGGTACATGGGATACCGTTATATCCTCCGCAAGTGGCGTGACTGTATCCCTAACAGACACGCAGCCTGGGGAAAAGTCATGGGTGATCGCTACTATCAATATTTCAGGCGAGCCAGCACTAGGTGCCTTCACGATCGACTTTGATAATGACGGGTATGTGGATATCGGAGCCTTTCGTGAAACCGGTGTGGACATTTGGAGAAACCTGGGCAATCAGCATTTTGCAGAAGAGCCAACAATCACAATACCTGCCGTCGGATTAACGGCATGTAAGGCCGGTGATATCGACAACGACGGGGACCTTGACCTTGCGGTGGTCGCTAACGGTAATCCGGCATCGTTTATCAATCATGGAGGAAATGAAAATAACTGGATTCAGGTTCGACTCTATGCAGAGCCAGACCCAATGTTCAAGGTACAGCGTTCCAACCTTTACGGTATCGGCTCCAGTGTCGAAGTGAAGGCCGGCAGCAACTACCAATCGGCGATGGTCACAAGCCAGTTGACACACTTTGGTATTGGCAAAACAGAACAAGCCGATGCAGTCCGCGTACTGTGGACAAATGGTATACCACAAAATCTCATCAAGCCCGATACACGGGTAACATTCACCGAAAAACAACAGTTACTTAAAGGCTCATGCCCCTATCTATATACGTGGACCGGTGAGAAGTTCGAATTTCTAACCGATCTGTTGTGGGCAGCACCCATCGGATTGCAATTCGGCGAGGGAGTGATCGCACCAACACGCGAGTGGGAGTACTTGCTAATTCCGGGAGATCGTCTCGTCCCAATCGATGACGAGTATCGCATGCAAATCACCGAGGAGTTATGGGAGGCTGCTTATTTTGATCAAGTGGAGCTTATTGCCGTAGACCATCGCATTGGCACGTCGGTGTTTTCAAATGAAAAGGTCGGACCATCTAGTATTTCTAGCTTTAAAATCCACTCCTTCCTGGATAACCAGCTAAAGCCATCCAATCGGGTTGTAAGCAGTACTGGGGAAAATATCACATCGGTTTTGGCCAATTCCGATGGTGTCTTTACCAAACTGTTCCAGAAACGCCATAAGCAAGGATTGACGGATCCGTACTTTATGGAAATTGAGCTGGGTGACATTCGCCAAGCCAATACGGTTCAACTTGTTCTTACTGGCTGGATGTTTCCGACAGACACATCCATTAACATCGCCTTATCACAAAACAAACAGCTTTCCGGTCCCTTGCCACCATCTATAACTGTGCCGCGGCAAATCAATGGCACAGTGCAATGGGAAGAGGTGATTGCATACATGGGATTCCCCGGCGGCAAGACGAAGACGATCGTGGTGGACCTACCTATTGAAAAGCTAAACCGTGAGGATGGGCGCATTCGCATCAATAGCAGCATGGAATTGTATTGGGACAGTATCTTCTTAGCAATCGACGCGGATCAAACCGAGATACAGCAGTTCCCCGTGCCACTCATTGAGGCAGACCTTCACTACCGCGGAGTCTCCAGTCGCTTACCCAGGACAAACAACGGACCGGAAGGATATGAATACGACAAGGTAGTTAAGGAGCCAGTATGGCCGCCCATGGCCGGAGACTTCACTCGATTTGGCGATGTAACTGAGCTCTTGCTTGAAAACGACCATCATCTTGTTGTCCTCGGCGCTGGAGATGAAATTACGGTTCGGTTTAGTCAATTGCCCGATCCACCATCCGGATGGAAACGCGATTTCATCGTTCATAATGTTGGCTGGGACAAGGACGCGGACTTGAACACAATCACCGGCCAGAGGGTCGAGCCGCTACCTTATACGGGAATGAAGCAGTATCCACCAGGCTCATCTGACGCGCTGGATTCCGCGGAATATCGCACATACTTGAAAAAGTACCAAACTCGCAAAATGGATTTCGAAGCGTTTTGGAATCAACTGAAACCGTAAATCTTCTGATTTCTGACGGCACTCGCCCGCAAACTGAACCATGACTTTATGCTTTACGTAAAGGTAATTGTCCATGCAAACGTCAAAGTCACCGCTGCCGACACGATCTGTGTTTGTTTGTAAATTGCTCGTCTATACACCGAGGAATTCGCCTTCGTGCAACAGCTTTGCGCGATAAATTTCTATTAGTTCAACAAATGTAGACAGAGGCTAAGAAACTGGTTTTCACAATGTTGCGAAATAAACTCCTAACGACATCATCGCTTGTCATTATCGGGCTCATTTCAATTATCGCCTGTAATTCGGAACCGGATAACGTCGCAAATGATGACGACGACAGTCATGTTGCAGAACAGGTAAAGGCCGACGGCCCTATTACGTTTACCGAGGCTCAGGACGCGGCAGGCATCGACTTTATTCATCTGAACGATCGCAGAGATTCGCTAATCCCGGAGGATGTCGGTTCAGGATGTGGTTGGGCGGATTACGACAACGACGGTGATGAAGACCTATTCCTTATAAACTTCGCTGGCCCATTCCTTATGGAACCTGAAGACGTCGCAAAACGTGATGGAAACAAGTTGTATAGAAACAATGGCGACGGATCGTTTACAGATGTGACAAATGAAGCAGGCTTGAGTGATTCAGACTGGAATTATGCATGCTTGTGGTGGGATGCGAACAACGACGGCTGGCTCGATGTCACGGTTACACATTACGGTGGCGCAAAGCACTATCAAAACAACGGCGATGGAACGTTTTTAGATCAGACCGATGCTTCCGGCCTCGGTGAAATTGATAGCTTCCTGCTCGGTTTAACCGCTGGTGATTACGACAAGGACGGCGACCTTGATGTGTACCTGTGCGGTTATGTTGAATTCGACCGCGTTCGAGCACGTGACGAGCGTCCGTTGGTAGCTGGACGACCAGCCGTGTGGACTAATCCAGTGTCATATGATGCTCTTCCAAATATCCTGCTCAATAACGATGGCAACGGTGTGTTTACTGATGTCACCGAGGCTGCCGGAGTGACAAATCCGACAGGTAAGAGTATGCAGGCTATATTCTGCGACTTTAATAATGACAGTTACCCTGATCTGTATGTAGGAAACGATGTGGGTACGGCTGATGCCATGTTCAAGAACAACGGTGACGGTACTTTCGAAGATGTCTCGTCGATTTCCGGTACCGTTGACCCCCGTGCTAGCATGGGACTCGCCGTGGGTGACGTCTATCACAATGGTGGTATGGATCTATTTTCCACCCACTGGGTGAATGAAGACCACGCCCTTTGGAAAAATCAGGCATCGGGTGAAATTAGTGAAACGATCCTGATGGAAGATGTAGCACCCTTTACCGGAATTCTGGAAATCAAATCGACAGCAGATGTCGGCTGGGGTGTCGATCTGGTCGACTTTGATAACGACGGACATCTGGACATCGTTCTGGCAAACGGCAGCACGATTGAAGATGAGCTGACAACTGAAGTCTTGAAAGACCCCAAACTGCTTCCTCAAGAGAGCAAGATTCTACGAAACAACGGAGAGGTACATTTTGATGATGTAAGCGAATCTGCCGGAGCATTTTTTCACAAAGCACTCGTTACACGTGGCCTTGCCACAGCTGATTATGATCAGGATGGCAAAATGGATATCGCCGTGATTCTCCATAGCGGAAAGGCAACACTGCTCAAGAACACCTCGAAGGATACCGGCAATTATCTCCGCGTGAAACTAAGCGGCACGGCGTCCAACCGATATGGAATCGGGGCACGTATTCAGGTCAAAACATCTGTGAACACATACACGCATGAAAGCGTATTAAGTTCTAGTTATCTCAGTACAAACAGTACGATTGCCCACTTTGGATTAGGGACTGCATCGGAAATCGACTCTGTAACGGTTACCTGGCCAAATGGAAATGAAACGGCTATTGAGTCCCCGGAGATCAATTCTCTACTAACCGTGAAAGAAATCGTCTCAGAATAAGTCAATACTTTTGACGATGATTTGAATACCATATAAATATCTGCTTATGTGAACAGGATGGGATGAACCCATTTCCAGATCACATAACAACTGCACTTCTTCACTAGGTTTTATCATGAACAAGACTGTCATCGGAATTGTCGCGATCACCGGAATCAGCGCACTGGTAGCATTCGGTACAGGCATGTTCGACAACTCCGGTTCGGATGATCCAGACTTACTGGACAACGGCCAGTTGGCAACACATGCTCGCACTGTCGAAACAGAAACAGGTGGTGTTCCCCACCACGAGCCAATTCAATACCGCGCCAAAGATTCCCGCCCGGCAATCACTAAGCCAGAGTTCATTCCAGGCGCTACCGCACAAATCGCTGGCGGTACCAAGGGAATCGGCGTAGCGATTAATGGCAAAGCTCGCTTTTATCCGCTTTATATTCTGCAGTATCACCAGGTAATCAATGACACGCTCGAAGACTGTGCCATTGCCTGCAGCTACTGAAGTAGCGAACAAACGCTCGTCGTGCACGAGCGAAAAATGGAAGGGGCAGACGAACCCTTGGAATTACGAGTTTCCGGTGCAGTCCTGCATGGCAACCTGATCATGTTTGACAAGGAATCCAACACACGTTGGCTTCAGGAAACAGGCAATGCCATCGACGGCCAGCAAAAAGGAAAGTCGCTGAAAGAGCTCGACGACGAAAATTGGGAAGCTAATGTCCGCTGGGATGTTTGGATAAAGAAACACCCTGAATCCGAGTTGCTGTTTTCACCCATTGTGAGCAGCGAAACAAATAACAAACTTGCTAAGGCCTCTAAATCAGACACCACTGACGTGTCTGAACAAGAGTCTCAGGAAGAAGCAGTTGAATCTGAAGATAGCGCTTCAGAATAATATCACGAGCAACTGACACAACACGTGGCATTAATGATCTGAATTGCACCCGCATTTTAGATCATTAATGCCACGTGCTTTTCGTTGGTGTTGCCTTATTCATTTACCTTGGCAGAGTCAACGATCTTCTCTAACGGGATGCTCGGCTTAGCTCCTTCTTTAATCTCAATCAGCTTAATTTCAGCTGTAACTTTCTGGTTCTTCTGTTCAACCACAAGTGTCCCCTTCACCAAACCGAATGGCACATCATCGTTATAGTATGCATCCAGTTGGAGGCGAAAACCGGATTCTTCAACTTCGATCACTGTTTGAATGCCGTCGCACTCGTGTTTCTTATCCAACACGGTCCACGTCTTCTGGTCAAGTTCCTTAATGGACTGTGATTTCACGCCAACCAATAACGCAAAAGGGGCGCTCTCAATATCCGTGATGCGATCAGTATCCAAATTGATATCCGGCGACGGTAGACGCTGAGTTGCACCTTTAATCAGTGACTCCATCGCAGTCTCTTTACGTGTAAGTTGCGACTCTCGGAATAGGCACACAGCAATCTCAGTGCGGTCTTTGTCGTCCTTTACCATACGATTCACTATTTCAATCCAACGGGTAGGCTGCCCTTTTACTTTCGGCCCTTTTCCCACACTAGCAAGCTCCAATTCAACTTTTGGTGCTGAATTCAAGTCTGGGCCATTCTCGTCAGACTCAATTGCTATGAATTTCAATTCATAGACCACTCGCGTTCCATCTTTAGGTAGATTGCTAATAAACCCACCTGCATTTAGTGAACCAAGCATCGTGACAGAAGCAATTGCAACGACAAATAGGTTGGACATTTTTAACATTTTGAGCCTCTCTCCATTCAATCTGCTCGTGCGGCGGGAGCCACCTGAGTGTCACTTTGTAAATAACGCAACAAGTCTCGCACTTCTTCGTCTGTAAACGAATTCAACATGCCTTCTGGCATCAGGGACTTGTTGCCCGTTACGATTTCATCAACCTTTTGCATATCTAGTTTCACTTCTGCATCCGGCATACGCAACGTGATTTCTGCATCGTCCTGCTTTATTACGAACCCGGTATACAAACGACCGTCGGCAGTAATGACAGTTGTTAATCGATATGCCTGATCAATAGTCGCAGTTGGATCCACAAGATTGGTTATCACATAGTCTGCCTTCTTACGGCCTGAACCTGTCAGATCCGGTCCGATCGTACCGCCTTCACCAAAGAGAGTATGGCACTTTGCACACGTTCGATTAAACACGGCACGTCCAACACCGGCATCACCCGTTGCAAGATAGTCACTATCCATCAATTCAACATATCTGGCAATTTCATCCGCCTTCTTGCCTTGTGCGGACTCACTTGACCAATGTCCTTCGATTCTGCCGGATAACTCTTCGTCTGTGAAGCTCCGCAATTGTTGTAAGGCGTAGGCTGACACATCGGCGACCGCAACGATATCTGCATCAATGGCATCGAGCAATGATGTAGCAAAGTCCAAGCGGGTTGCCATGACTGCTACAGCTTCCTGCTTCTCATTTTCTGACAACTCAGCAAACACTTCTAGCAGCAGATTTGCTGTATCCGGGGTGTGCTTAAACACCAATGCCTTAAGAGCTGCTGATCTCAATGCCGGTGACGCCTTTACAATTTGATGTAAGTGTTCCGCTGCAAGCCCACTCTCAATTGGCAAAAGTGATTGGAATGCCGCGTCTCTGTCCTCAACAGGTGCATCGAGATCCATCACTGTAGCTCGAAGCGATGAAATAACCTCTTCATCGCCAAACGTTGTCGCAAGTGTAACCGAGACGCTTCGAATCTCAGGCACGGGTGAATTGGACAATGTTGTATAAAGTTTCCGCCAGTTAGCAGGTTGGCTTAGCCCTTGCTTGCCATTTAATCCATCCGCCAGTCCTGTTAAGACATCCAGTTTTTCAAAGTCAGACTCCAGTTGATTTAACAAACCAAGTGCAGATTCCATTTCAGGTGCATCAACATCGACGGATCGCCTGACGATGTACTGTCTTAACAGCGGAATCCGAGAGAGGGCAGCAAGCTCGTAAGCGCGTTGAGTGTTTCTCTGGACCAATGGTTCAATTCCGTACCAGATCATCAAAGGAAGGAATTGATCACGGGCATCTTCCAAATGCCCCATTAACCCTTTGGCGATATTCCAGCGTGAGTTTACTGGTAACTTTTGCAGTGCAATAGCCAATTGCAATCGCACCGGTTGCGACTGATCGGCAACTGACATAACAGCGAGCTTTTTGAGGACAAAACCACTCGGTTCTCGCTGATCCACAATCAATCGTACAGCCCACCGTCTCAGATGCTCATCACTACTTTCAAGCAATTCTGCAAGGTGACCTTCAGCAAGCTGATCCATATTGTAAAGACTCCACAATGCTCGCAACCGGAGCACCGTATCAGATTCATCAGCAAGCTGTTTCTTCAGCATGCCGACTGCCTTGGCGATTGGCTCTCCGTTCACCGCACGTTCATGTAGTATTCGGCGGGAGTGGCGCACCAGCCATTCATTCTTGTGGTAATGCAGTTCTGCAAGCTGACCATCCGTTAGATTCCCCAAGTCCATATCGAATGGCTCGATCTCACCGTAAGTGACTTTATAAATTCGACCGCTTGTCCGGTGACTTCCATCGCTATCATGGCACTCACCAAAATCATGCCAGTCAGAAATAAATACACCACCATCCGGTCCGTATTTAATCGAAAGGCCTCTAAACCATGCATCGTTTGCAAAAAGAAAGTCATCGTTATGCCCACCAACAAAGCTCGAACCGTGTGGTCGAATGATGTCATTATTTACTCTGTTTCCATGCAGGTTGTTGGTAAATAGCGTGCCTCGGTATTTCTCAGGCCAATTGTCACCGTAGTAAATCATCGCCCCACAATGAGCATGCCCACCACCGGCAACCGAATGTGCGTCAGTCGTCTCACGTGAGTTGGTCCACCGACCACCGCCCCAGTGCAAATGGTCTCCGATCGACTGAATACTGGCATAGCTATATGGACTCACCGATTCCCGCGCCCGCATTTCACAAATCATCCCAGGGACAATGTGCCAGAGATGAGCCGTTACTGTGTTTACCGTAAACAAATCTCCGTGCTCATTGAAATCAGCTCCCCAGGGATTCACCATTCCACGTGCAAGAACTTCAAACTTATGAGTTACAGGATGGAATCGCCACATTCCTCGGCGAATCCGGGCACGTGACTCAATAGGTGTACCTGGTTTCCCAACACGGGATTCCGTATTTTGTCCGATGGCTCCGTACATCCAACCATCCGGGCCCCAGTGGAAATTATTGAGAATGTTGTTTGTTTCCTGTGCGAATCCATTTAGCACAACTTCTGGGGGGCTATCAGGTTTATCATCTTGATCCCTATCGGGTATGAACAGAAGTTCCGGCGTATCCCCTAACCACACTCCACCATGCCCCACGGCAATTCCACTTAGGTAACGGCCTTCGTCCCAAAACACCGTACGCCTATCAAACCGACCATCATGATCTGTGTCCTCGAAGATCACCACACGATCAGTCTTATTCGTTGCCTTCCAGTTCGGATGAGCATAGTTTTCCACTACCCAGAGGCGTCCACGATCATCAAAGTCAAAGGCTATCGGACGACGCAAGTCCGGTTCGCCACCAAACAACGTCACTCTAAATCCATCCGGCAAGGTGATACGCTTTAGTGACTCTTCAGGCGTTAAAGAAACATCATCCGGGTTTTGTGAGTTAGAGACGCCGTCGGGAAGTTCGTCTGACAGAGCGGGAACACAACCATAAGCCAAGCATGCTGCTGCCAGCATTAATCCTAGATTTGCACGCACGAAGAAAATACTCCATTTTGGGTGGCAGGTCGCTAATTACCGCTTACATACGGTGGTCAAGTCAGTCCCCATTTTATCAAATATGGTGATAACAGATTAGAAGATCATGCCTTAACTACTTTTTGAGACCTCTTTATGCTTAAGCCATATTTTTCAGCACCAGTCATCACATTTCTCGTCTTCGGAATCACCGTTCATGCATTTGCTGAAAGATATGAAGTAAAGCCACTTAGTAATGAATTAGCAGAAGAGTATGACTTGGATCCGGCGTTTTATAAGAAAGCCACCTACGTCCAGGATATACTTATCGCGACCTCGGACAGAGTATCCGATTACGCCCACAAAGAAGCAGCGTATCTTTACGACAAAATCATGAGGTCGATTAATCCGGAGGTCGCACAGCGCATTCGAGACAAGAAGGTTCTTTGCATTCTCGTCGGCCATGATGAATTGACCTCGGACATTCCTCAGTTCAAATCCGACAAGACGGGAAAGGAACTGGACTTTTATAACTGGCGTAGTCGTGGCTTCCTTACCAAGGTGGGCGAACGCTCCACCGTTTTATTCGCTGAAGAAGATGTCTTGGAATATGTAGGCGGCATGCGGCTCGAAAGCATACTCATTCATGAATTTGGCCACGTGGTTCAATTCGCAGGATTCAACGAGGAACAACTCCAGACACTTACCGATTGTTTTGAACGTGCCAAAGCGAAGGGCATATGGAATGACGGTAGAGCTGCCCAGCGGTATCGACGCATCAAAAGTGAAAGCCCCGTCAGCTTGTACGATGCACTTCTAAAGTCTTTTCCAGATCAGTCGCCAGAGTTGATTAAGAAATGCATGGATGGTGGCGATATTCTCGTGAATGGGAAACCCACGAATTCAGCTGTCAAAGTCTCCGGCAAAGATAAAGTACTGATTTACTTCGGAGGTCCCAAGAAGTGCTACGCGAGTCGGAATAAGGCAGAATACTGGGCCGAGGTCTTACAATGTTGGTATGACACGAATCGCACGATGGATCACGACCATAATCACATCCATACGCGTGAACAGTTAAAGGTCTACGACCCACAAGCAGCAAAACTGTGTGAGGAGGTTCTTGGTGATGGGAAATGGCGGTTTGTAACCCCACTCAAGCGGGCAGGCAAGGGACATCTGCGTGGGTACACCCCGGAGTCAGCTCCGACCGTAAAGCTCCTGCCGCATATCGAAACCGCTGCCTACGATTATTACGACAACTATTGGAAAGAGTTCTGGCAGCGACTAGCGGATAAACACAAGAAGTGAATCTCCACAGGCGCCTATCCTTCATCCATCTGATCGAGTGACTGCAGATGATTAATTAGCAGTTTACGGTGATTGGTAATCGACTGTTCGTAGTGCTCGATGCGGCGTTGGAGTTTCTCATTCTGCTCCATCAACTCGGTTACCCGGTTATCTTCAACCATCCCCAGCAATTCTGAGACATCTGAACCACAGTGTGGACATAGCAAATTTTTATCGCTCATCGTCATTCCTCTAATCTCGTTATTGCAGCTGGAATTCTAACAAGAACAAGAGAATTAAAAAACAGGGATGGTTGGCTGAAGAATCAGAGGCTCCAGCCTTTGCGGTATTCACGGTGAATAAACTGATCCGCATTCGGGCAGTTTGTTGCCTTCATTTTCTTTGGATCCCAAATCAGTTTTTGACCGGATCGATAAGCAACATTTCCCAGGTGATTTGCTTCTGTTAGCCATCCAGCATATTCAAAATTGCAGGTCGTCGGCGATCCAGTTTTACATGCATGCAACCACTCAGCATGGTGTCCTAGAGACTTCGCAATGAATGGTTCCGGGCGTTCAAAGCCCTCAAAGTCCGTTTCCGGCAACAGACGATGGGATCCATAATCGGAAATCAACATGCCCTTGCTACCTACAAACAGAACTCCACTACCCATTTGTGGAATCTTCTTTTCCGTCCATAGCTTAGGCTTATAAATACCTTGATACCAGTGAAGTTTGACCGCAGGTTGTTCACCCATTTTCTCATATTCGTATGTTGCAGTCATGGACGCCGGCGCAAGTTGATCATGTGCTTCAGGTCCAGCTGCCTGAATCGTCTTGGGAACTTTTAGCTTTAATGCCCAAAATGGTAAATCCACCCAATGGCTACCCAAGTCAGACATCGTGCCATTTCCAAAATCCCACCAGCGATACCATTTTGGTCCCGGAAAATATACGTTGTTAAATGCACGTTTTGGTGCAGGACCAAGCCATAAGTCCCAGTCCAAGCCGCTGGGAATCTCATCTGCTGCAACTGGCTTTTCTCTTATGGCAACAATATCACCGTGCTTCTTAGCGTCATCGGCAGATTGTCGTCCCCATGCGCGGCCGACCCAAACATGCACTTCACTAATATCTCCAATCGCACCCGTTTGAATCAACTCCACCACGCGTCTGTAATTATCGCCAGCATGAATTTGTGTGCCCATTTGGGTCGCGACCTTGGCCCGCTTAGCCGCAAGCCGGATTTTCCGACACTCCGCAATATTGTAGGTGAGCGGTTTTTCACAATAGACATGCTTCCCTAACTGAAGAGCAGGTAACGTTGCGAAAGCGTGAGTATGTTCGCATGTGCTGACAACCACTGCATCCAGCTTGTTTGACACAGAGTCGTACAGTCGTCTAAAGTCGGTGAACGCACTAGCTTGCGGGTGCCGCTGCTTACCAAATCCGAGGTTATTACCGTTGACATCACACACAGCAACTATGTTCTCCGATTCCACCCCACGCATATTGGAAGCACCGCGACCTCCACATCCTATCACGGCAATATTGAGTTTTTCGTTTAGGTTGCGACCACGTAGAATCGCCGGAACTGCAAAGACACTCGAGGCAGCTACCGTTGTCTTTGTAAATACACGCCTAGTTACTCGCCGTTGTTTTGTCATTTTGAAATCATCCCGATTGAATACGTTCACGTGACTCTAATTTATCCGCTGGACTGTAGGTATTTAAACAGACTGCGAACCTGCTCGGCAGTGAATTCCTTCATTATATTCACCGGCATTAACGACGTTGATGATGGCATAATTGACTCAACATCGCTGGCACGAATCGTCTGTTGTTTCCTTTGTGTATCAACAAGTGTAATGGTATCACCAGTGCGATTCGAAATGATTCCACTAAGAACCTGACCGTTTTTGGTAGTGATGATACTGGCTAAATAATCTCGTTTAATCACTGCGCTTGGATCAACAATGTTAGCAAGCAGTGCAGCGCGATCCTGACGGTTTTCATTCGTCAAATCCGGACCGATCTTTTCTCCTTCACCAAACAACTTATGGCAGACAGCGCAGTGTTTCTTAAAGAGTGCTTTACCCGCAGCAATTTCACCGCCGGAATGTCGCAGATCATTGTTATATTTTCTCATCAACGCAAGTGTTGCTTCTTTGGTACCGGCGCTGATGGATCCATAGTGCTTCTGAATAAGACTTTGTAATTCAGAGCTATCGTGCACAGCAGCAATTCGCAAATCAGCAGGTTTGATGTGCTCCTTTGGGATTCGATTAGAATCGATGGCATGCAATAACCTAATTGCCCAGTCCCGCCGGCTAAGCATTGCTGTACGAATCGCTTGTTGTCGATCCGCTTGCAGTTCCTTGTAAAGTACAAGGAAGATATCCGGGGCATTCATGTCATTTTCATTAGCCAACACCTCGATAAAGGTGACCTGATGTGAAGCAAGCCCGCCATTAGCTTTTACGCTTTGCATTATGGAATCACTCGCCAACTTGACAGCCTGTTCCCCTTTCAAATGCGGTAACAGAATACCAACAGCCGTCTCTTCGCTAAATGGACTTCCATTGACTATGGATGCCTGCAGGAGTTCTTTAGCAATAGGAAGTCCAAGCATTAATCCGATTTCTACCCACGTTTGATCATCGCGTCTCTCTTCAACCTGCTCACGCACAAATAGATTTAATGATTCGCTCACGGCGATGCTTCGCGCTGGCTTGTCACCCTGGGCTTCCTGGACTTCCTGGACCTCTGCAAATTGAGTAAACAACGTGCCCTGCTGTACGCTAGCAAAATCGTTAACTCGTTCCGAAATCCCTAACCTAAGTGCATCACGCGCATGATCAGCGTGTGATTTTGGAACAGCTTTGAGGACCTTCGTAAGGACCTGTAATTCTGTTGTATTCGAACCAAATGCGAGACGACGAATGACCCTTAATGTGGTCGTCTCGAAAAGTGAGTATTTCCATAAGTCACCATTTGAAAAGAGATCTGCGAGTTCTAAATATTCTGCCTCCTCAGCTTGGCTAATACGATTCTCTACAGCCCACCAGACCAGTAACGGCACACGACTATCGGAAACCAGTGATTCGTTAGCAAACAGCGGTTTAAGCAGGCTTATTCCCTCGCTACGTCGCCTGATTGCATCTGCCAAGGCAGTAGCCTCTACCGGTAAATGTGTGTCTTCAGCGATTCCCCCTAATGCTTTCCAAAACCGAGGGTTTAATAAGTCATTATCAATCGCCAGACGGATGGCCCAGGATTTTACGTGATCGTTTCTATGCTTTAGAGCCAATTGAATATCGTTCGCCTTCAAACGATCGACTGCGTTTAGTGCCCAGAGCGTCCGCAAAGCCCCGAGTGTATTACTTGTGGCAAGCATCCTCCCGGCTCTCTCCGCTAATTCGCCTGAGAGGCTTGTTGCATCACGACCGTGTAGCATGACTCTCGCCTGCTCGCGTAGCCAGTGATCGTCACCTATGGCCAATTCGAAGAGCAGGTCCGTACTGGAAGCCGATAATTCGGGAGTGGAAGGTGTACCGGTTTCTCCGGTGGACACTCGATAGATACGACCATTGCTACGATCCCACTTTGCGTCCGGATCCGGGTGCGATGTACGCTGATCATGAAAATCACTCACGAACAGCGATCCATCCGGCCCAATACAAACATCAGTCGGCCCAAACCACGAGTCATTTGACCGCAAAAGTGTACCTCTATCCGTAGCTCTCACCGTTGAGCCGTGTGCATCGACATCCCACATGAAGATATTGTGCCCAAGAAAGTCTCCAGCAATAAACCGACCATCGAACTCACGGCCGAATCCATTTCCCTGGTAAATCGTGCCTCCGGTGGGCGGCCCACCCGCCATGTGATTCCGTTGCACACGGGAAAAGTAACCGTACGTAAACAGGTTATGAAGTGGGCCGTGTTTGTTAAAGCTCTTATAAAAATACGCGCCCGGTACCACGTGTAAAAAAGGGCCACCATTGGTACTTTGAAACAACTGTCCAACTTCATCAAATGTCAGTCCAAAAGTATTCCCACCACCTTCAGAATACAACTCAAACGAATCTGACTGAATGTGGTAACGCCATACTCCTTGCTGAAACTCAATGCCCCTAATGTTTGACGTGACCGTGCTACCCTGCACACCATACAACCATCCATCAGGCCCCCATGTAAGATGATTGGCAAGCGATTGCGCATCATGCATTCCAAAGCCTGCTATTAGTACCTTGGGGTCTGCATCCGGCACGTCATCCTGATCTTCGTCAGGATAAAAGAGCAGGTATGGAGGCTGAAGAACATAAACGCCCCCGTGACCGAATTCAATCGATGTACAGAGATTCAGGCCATCTACAAAGTCTGTAAACTTGTCAGCCACAAAGTCGCCATCGGTGTCTTCGCAAATTGTAATCTTGTCGGCACCGCGAGGTCCGTGCGGGGGTGGCTTCGGCACTCGGTCATAGATCGTTCTCGACCAACGGTCGACTGTTACACGTTTCAGTCCCGCCGGGTTGGGGTATTGCAGGTACTGAATTGTCCACAATCTGCCCTTTGGGTCGTGTTTTACGAGAATCGGCTGCCGAACATTCGGCTCCGCAGCAAACAACTTCACTGTGAAGCCATCGGCAACAGACATTTTGTCAGCGGAAATATCTGCGGCAAAACCCTGCCCCCAGCTCTTTGACTCTAAGGCGCTAACCGCGGAGACAATTGCAACAATCGCGACGAATGCTATGTGACGTCTGTTCATGTCATTCACGTGTGGGAATGTACTTATTAAACAACTCTGCGTAGTCTTCACGTACAGGACTGAAAACATCAAGAACCAATGCGGGCCCTCCTCTCGCGATGGCTTTGTGCGGTGTATTCGGTGGAATAATGAACATGCTCCCGGGTTCACAAATTCTCGTCTCGTCACCGATAGTTAATTCCATCTTGCCCCGAATTAACATACCGCCTTGCTCGTGTGGATGATGGTGCATTGGAATCTCTGCGTCCTCATCCATTTCGAGATAGGACAACATGAGGTTTTCACCATAGGGTGTGCGCAATCTACAGCCCGGCACAACTTCCTGAGCTTCGAAGTCGTTGATGTTTATAAACGGCATGTTGGAAATCTATCCTTTGTACGGTGCCAGACAAACTCTATTTCAATGACCGAAATTGGAACCCAACTGTCCGCCAATTGCTCGGTAGAATTCATTCTAGCTTTTACGGAGACTCGTTACACCTCGCAGCATTTCTCGGGTTGCTACACACCGAATTCGTTTTTTTTTCAAAAGTTTTTTTCTACCTGATTCATGGCAGATTAATCGTATAAATAGCTTCGTTAAAGAATGAGATTCAGTCTCATTTATACAAAAA
>Ga0163180_10000997_pt1 | contig 16213 bp, 6 predicted proteins | sample AtlANTMetagenome_2_FD_109647 | JGI IMG/M metagenome (GOLD analysis project Ga0163180, IMG submission 109647) | Marine eukaryotic phytoplankton communities from the Atlantic Ocean - Atlantic ANT 4 Metagenome | ecosystem: Environmental > Aquatic > Marine > Oceanic | place: North Atlantic Ocean...
GAGAGGATGTTTTTGTGTGTATTGTAATAGTAGTAAATGTGAAAGAATGCTTTCAACCGTACTAATAGATATACGAAAGTACAATTTAGCAATGGCGTTCTTTCGCCGCCGCCGCTTCCCTTTTTTTTTCTCGAAAAAGAAAAATAGAAGAACATTTAGAAAATAGAAAATCATGAGACATATGACTATTACAAATATATCCGGATACTCCGTCACGAGTTGCCATAATAACCTGTTGCGTTCACTCTTTACCCGCTTGTTTGTTGGTCGTGCTTCTGCATTCTTGCGGCTTTTTCTTTTCTTTGACATCGTCGACAGATGTGATCTCGTCCGTTTGCTTGATGCGCGTGCGCGTGTAAAAGCGCGTTTTATTTATGAGACATTTTATCGCGGAGAAAAGATGAAACTTTTTTTTCTCTTTCAGAAAAACTTCACATTTACAGTTGAGAGGCAGCAAAAAACACACAAACCACAATACATAGCACAAAGAGCAATAATGGAACACACGTAAATCAGTAATCATGAGCCAAAGACGTAAAAACAAGTATCGCAACGATATGGAGAAACCGTTTAATTTTTGCAGAGAAGCTACTAAAGGATGTCACGTCTGTTTGATGGCGCCAAACAGAACGAGCGAGTTTTTGATTGGGCTCGAAAAGTTTTACGCGGACGATTACGATTCTGACATCGAAATACCATCAGTTGCACTAGACCCAGACACGAATACTTTGACTTTGACTAATACAAACGATTACGCGCTTTCTGCAACGCTATCTGTTAAAGATCTTCGATGTTTAGGTAAAGACGGCAAAGAGTTAGAATCTGGGTTTACGGCATCGAAGGAAGGCGCTAAGTCCAGATGTACAACGTTCGTCCTCAAGATTCCGGCGTACACGTTCTTGCACGTCTGTCGTTTTGACGTTGACTTGGAGAAAGAACGTATTAACGATAGAAACGAGCTGTTAGAGTTTGTTATGCAGAAGCTCGATTCAGACGTACAAAGATGTCAAGGACACTCAAAACCACACGATTTTCATCCCCTTCATCTCACTTTCCCCTTTCAAGATACGAACGATAGTACAGAAGGAGAACGTTGGTATTTATGCACGCAAGGCGTCGGTGGAAGTTTTACGCACACGTTTTACGGTAACTACCATGCTGTAGACTTTCGCTGCGATGTTGGAACGCCAATCGTCGCGGGCGCAAACGGCGTAGTGACGGATTTGAGAAACGATGCACAAGATAAACGCACCGGTATTTCGGCAAGCAACTTGTACGCGTGGAACTCGATTCAGATTCGTGTCACGGAAAATTTGGAAACTAAAGAAGAAGAAAACAATGTGGATAGCCTGGAGCAAAGGAATAGTAACGGTGCTTCAACGAGCGCGGCAGCACAAACGGGAATAACCAGTTTGAACATTTCTGAAGCGTCGGCGTCATCGTCGTCATCAAAAGTTGGACAGGACGGACCATTATACATCGAATACGTTCACGTCCAAGAAAATTCATTTCAAGTTCAAGTCGGAGACGTCGTCAAGAGAGGCCAAGTCATTTGCAATTCGGGCGAGAGTGGGTTTTGTCCAGAGCCGCATTTGCATTTTAGCGCATTCCGCACGGCCGACAGCAAAGCGTCGACTGTCGGAGTGAAATTTATTGCATCCGAAGGAAAATATCCATTCGTTCCAGAAGCAGGAAAGTTTTACAATGCGCGCGTCGGGGAGATGAAAATGTAATTGCAAATGTTCTGATAATATGTAGACGCAAATTCAACAGCGCATCATCGTCTCTTTCGTTCGTGTACTTTCTTTTTTTATGGAATTCGTGGCTTTCTTTGTATCGCATTTAAAAAACTACCTACTAGTACGTACCATGGTATGTACTTTGGTAAACATATATACACACACATACACATACACACACACTCACTCAAGACCATATTTCGGTTGATTTTCCTGCTTTGTTTAACTTCTCAATCACCGTCGAAGGTTCGACTGAACCAGTCACGGTGACTTTCTTCGTTTCTAAAACGACATCAAATCTATCAACCCCTTCCACTTTAGCCAAAATGCGTTTCACCGCGCCCACGCAGCCCTCGCACATCATCTCCACTTTGAATTCCGTAGTTTTCGCAGACATGCTTTCTCAAATGACTTGGCTTATGTCTTGTTGCGCTGAACTACCGACCAAATGATGAGGATTTTTGAAACAACACACGCGCAACACAGGAATAAAGTTTTCGAAATCCAAAAAGGTGCCAAAATAAACAAACAAAGGGAGAGAGACGATTACGGTAGGTGAATCCAGACTGTTACCTTGTAAAAAATATCTAACTCTCTTCTCGTTCTCGACTACTGTTGTTATCAAAGAGCGTATTTTTTACGCCAACAAAGACCTTGTTTGTAGCTTTCGTAGTACCGCTTAGGGCTGCGACGCTGGCTCTGGGTGCATTTTTAATCAATGTTTTTGCAGCCGCTTTCACGCCTCCGCCATAATCTTTTGGCGTTTTAAATTTTCGAAGAGGATCTCTTAGGACGGCATTTTTAGCCTTGATGACACCTCCAACAAAATCATCTTTGGCGGAAAGCAATCCATCGGTAAACCCGTCTGGCATTCTATCGCGTTCGGTTCTCTTCTCTCTCCGAACTGCTTCATCATCTAACAAACTCTCAGTCGCTTCTAAAACCGCTGCTGCGTTTCCAGAAACATATTCTCCTAACTTTAATGCCTCCAAAGAGACGGCTTTGCAAAAGCGCACGGTTGAAAGCACCGCTTCACCGAACATGCGTGACGAGCGCGCCCCGTCTCCTTTTCTTTGCTTATACGCCAAAGGGTTCTTGTATATATCTATAGCGGCCGATGTCATCCTGTTAGCACTTTGAACCGGGGCAAACGCCTTTACAAACTTATGCGCTTGATCTTTCGTGATGCAATCGATTATCCGCGATGAGACCGCGTCGAGCATATTTTGCACGCCTGAAATGCCAACCAAGCGTAAATTTGGAACCTCGAGAGACACTCCGCCCCAAGGAATTAAGTTCAACGCTTCCAAATAATTTCCTGCGGTGAGGGCGTATACGTCCACATTTTCATTCGCGCAGTAATCTAGCCGCAGCGACCACGGCGTGATCTCGACGAGTTGGAAGTACACATTATGGTTACTGGTGTCTTCATTATCTGAATCACTGTCGAAATCATCGTTTTCCGCACTATCTGCGAATATATTTTTCATGAAATCGACAAGTGTTTTTACCACACTTTGCTCTAGTCGGACCCTCGCTGGGCAAAGAGAAAATTTCAGAGCCATTTCACACGCGCCGAGACTGTTTTCTTCCTTATTATAGGCATCGCAGCGAACGCCAGTGAGTATAATCTGAATGTCACTGTCTGTGACGGTATTAGTTTCTCGCTTCATGCGACGAGAATATATGTTTGGCCAGGCGACATTCGGTGTCAAATCTACGACATTTATCGAATCGCCATCGCATAAAAGATGATATCCCCACGCCGAAGAGGCATCGAAAATATCAAACCGGTTCGATATATTTTTAATTTCCATGCGCAAACCTTTGCATGCATTCTGTGCGTCGCTGTGCAAAGTCACATTGATGCTTTTTGCAAATGCGTGAACTGATAGCATGGACGATTCCGGTGCATTTAGAGGAAGCGGTAGAAAGCTCTTGCGACTACTAAAAATACCATCATCGTCACGATCAAGTGAATCTACTTGTGAAGAGTGGTACAGTGAAAGAACTTTGTTTTTCTCTTCGTTGGTTGAATCCAGAAGCCGGAAAGAAGAGGCTGACTCCTTCACGTTCTGTTGGCGGCGCTCTACGATAACTGAATCTAATTTCATTTCAGAATCAACATTGGATGCGTCTTCTAAAGCTTTCGTAGTTGCCGCGAGTGCAATTTTCGAACTCTCTTCTTCTTCTTCTTCTTCTTCTTCTTCTTTTTCTTCTTTGAAATTGTTGCGCCGGTTATGAGGCTTTCGTATGAAAACGTACGCTGAGTCTTCTTCGTCACACTCTTCTCGCTCGATAATTTTTTTCGACGTCTCACTAGACTCCATGATGCTGTCGAGAACGTTTCGTATTGAAGCAATCGTACTTGTTCCATCTATCGAAACATCGCATGGTCGATCGAAAGAGAAGATGACAGTACTTTTATCTTCGGGCGAGTACAATGCATCGACAGACAATAGCAGAGATGAGCCAGATTCAACATCTTCGCTAAACGAAATCAGTTTTACTTCATTTAAACTCACCGTGAATGAATCGCGCACTCGCATATTGATAGCGTGCGTAGCAAATGCCGACTGATTTTGCAAAAAGTTTTCGTGAACTTTAAAAGTGTCTTTGTTCGGCGCAACACGAATTGATAGGGTTGTCGTTTCCATGACCATGGTCGAAGTAGCGCCGCATGTGACAACTTGGATTCTATTAAAATCCACGCATGCGCTCATTGCGACGACAAGGGATGTGTAAATTTTATTGTCTCGATCTGCCACGTCATTTATATCGCCGCGATCCATCTTGAACGTATAGACTAACGACTTTAACAGAGTGCGCGCATCCCGTGGACAGTCATCGTTAGTACCATCGGAACTTGCGAAATATATATTGAAATTATCGGCGAAAATGCGAAATGCAATTTGTGAATACGCATAATCTTCCGAAATCGGCAGTTTTGAAAGCTGTATTGTAAACGTATCGATATCCAATATTCGTGCCTCCTCGTCGACGCCCCGGCCGATTATGCGAGAGGACGAAAACGACATGAAATTTGCATCCTGATCACGGCAAACAGCGAGGGCTGCCACCAAAGCCACTTCTTCAAACGAAATTTTAAACCATGCGTCTTTGACTGATGAAATCGGTAGCTTCTCGGATGCTGAAGTAAAAACATCATCATCTTCTCGTAAAATGGACGAGGTATCCGATTTTCCATCGATGTTAACATCAAGCGAATCGATATTAATATCAATCGCAAATGGGTCCATAAAATCACCAATCTCTTTTTGTTTCAGCTTTAATGGGTGCCCATCTGGTAGATTACGAAGCGCTGTCGTTATTGCATCTATCTGTCCAGTGAGCGTTCTCGTTAAAAATACGTCCAAACGAGTTGAAGTCATTGAATATTGAATCGAACTAACGCGAGTAAGTTGAAGAATTTGCTCTGCAGAGTTACTAATACCCGAATTTTCGTCAAGAGTACTTGTAAAAACAACATCTCTTGCGCTATGTTGATTTTGAGCACAGTCTATATTTCCCAGAGTTACCACGTGATGCGAAAGATCTGGTATGCGAATCAAGGTTTTACCGTCAAGAAACAATTCAGCGCCAGAAGACGAAAGCGTGACTGTCTTATGTTCTTCTCGTTTCTTCGTATTTATCGAAACAATCGGTAAAACTTCGTCCGATACAGTTTCGAGCGAAACAAGAGGAGAACTCTGATTGACTTGCAAAGTCGTGATGAATTTCGGCGTAAATAATTTCATGAGAGAAGACTCAGAGTACTCGAATCGTGATGAGCGATCAAAAGTCAGAGACACATTCGAGCCATCGTTCCACTCCATAGACAATTTCGAATCGCACATAAATTGGATGCAATAGCTCGATGATGGAACTGCAGTAGATTCGTTGTCCAATCCAACGCAACTATTGCTTTCTTCGTAAAACGATGAAATCACCGATCGCGAAAAATTTTCTATATTCATGTCATCTGCATGCTCGGGCGATGCACAGTCGAAAAATTCGTCATCTATCATACTGCTCTCATCGTCGTTGGCGTCTTCAATACAATCCCGTTTCTTAACCTCCAATATACAATCCAAGAAACTTTTATTTAAAGCGTTCACTCGCGACTTTTCCCATTCGTTTTCCTTTACTACGTTTCGAATACTTTCGCTATCATGCGTCTCATTTCCCTCCTCACGTCTCAATGTTTCTTCGCAAAGTTGCGAAGTTGCGTTTACTATACGTTCCGTCAAAGATGCGTGGATTGAATTTTCTACGGAAAAGGCATACATCGAGTGTTCGCTTTCATGCACACTCTTTGATAGCCGTGCATGAAAACGACTAAGAACGACGTGCTCTCCGACTCTCAGCTCGACACCACGCATGTTCACTACTATGGGTTGGTTTGATGTAGGTGAAGCTGGATTCGTAGATGAAGATGTAGAAACTGTACATGTTCTTGTTCTGCTTTCGTCAACGTCAGCTTTGGCGATGTTATCGTCCGGACCATCGTGCACGTACGTTCCACTTTCAATTAATAACGATACTATGGATTTCTCAACCGTGCTGCTGCATGGAATATCAAAATTAAAAGAAACATTTCGAACGCTCAATAGTGCCCCACGTATTAATCGTTTGATCGCTTTCATCACCGCGCCAGGCTCTGTCGTCTTTTCATCGTCGACGGCTGTCCCCTCATCATCTTCATCATCAACTTCGTTTCCTACATCATCTTTATCTTTGTTTTCTTTCTGCGCGCGTTCTATTTCCAAAACATTCTCGGAGTGTAAATTTAACTCGTTGTTGTCGTAGATGTGTAAGAGAGTCTTTTCTTTTCGAATATCTCTTTCCTCGCGCTCTACATTTTCGCCCCTGCGCGCACTTCTTCGAACGACGCGCACGGCAAGGTCTTCCATAACGAGTTCGCAACGGTCAGAGTATAAATTATTCCACGGAATCTTTATCTTAATTTTTCCGCACGTAGCACTTTCAATCGATAACGCATCCTTGCCATTTCCGTCTGCATTGTATGTGAAAGCAGAGAACAAAGCGTCTTGGACGACAATTTTATTGAACTCCACGTTTTTTAACTCCAAAATCCCTTCAGATAACGCAATATCTATCGATGCAAGACTTTCTCTCGCGCCCCCATCATCGTTACCTATAATCTTACTCAATGCACGTTTCAGCACAAACTTTATGAATCGTTTGAGTGCCCATTCACTCGCTTTAAACATCACCATAGCTGGTGCCTTTTCAAAATTACAGTTATTATATTAGATGAGAAGAAAAAGAATAAGAAGCAACAAATAAGAGAGAGAGAGAGAGAGAGAGAGAGGTTTTTATAACGACCTCATGTCACTCATCTTCCGAGAATTTCTTTAATTAAACTCTTTCAAGTAACAATCAAGAGCAACTTTGATATCTTTTTTTTACTTCGTATCCATCTCTTCTCCTGAAAGAAGGAGAAGTATATCCTGATGTGCTGTTTTGTTTCTGTGGGACTTCCAATCTTTTTTCGAAAGAAAAAGAAAGCAAAAAGAAAAAGAAGTAAAGTTTGAGCGATTTTTAAAATCCCTGAGAACGAGAAAACAAACAGACCGAACGTGTTGTCGTTCGTTCCGAGTGTTTGATATTGGAGAGAATATTATCTCTCTTTTGTCGATATGGCTTCGGTGGCGAAAACCTCGAGGCATGTTCCTTCGACGCGAGCATTGTTTTACGCTTTAGACCAGAAGACAACATCGCGGGCGAAGATGCTCGAGAAGCTCGATGCGGCGACGCCTTTTTTGCAACAAGGTTTGAAAGCTTACGGTCCAAATAATGCGGCATCAAAAGCTGAAATAGAATCAGGTTCAATTGATGTTGGAGACAAGAAGATTGCCGTCGGATCTGACATGCAGAAATGTTCCATAGAGCTTGGAAAAATTCTTAAATTGGACGAAGTTCAAACGTATATCATGCTTCGACGAGCGTTGGAAGAGAAAGGGGTTACGACGCGTCCGAAAGAATTGACCAGCGAATTGATTGAGTTAGTGTGCACATTTTACCATCGAGAACGACTCGCTTTGTTGAAGTGCATCGCAGCTTTAGGAGCGCAGAAGGCTTACGTTTTAAACGGTGAAAACGACAACGGTTTCAGCGAAAACGAAAAAGAACAAGAAGAGAACGAGTTCACTTCACGATGTTCAGAAAAGCTCGATGAGATGATAAAGAATGGATTAGAAGATAACATTGTGAATTACTTGTGCGACACGTTGCTCACGAGTGGAGAAGGACTAGGTTTACTCGCGAAAAACGGCGTTGATGAAGAGGGAAGTACCGCCTTGACGGTGCAAAATCCGCCGACATCTACTGCTCTTGCCAGCGTTTCAAACGACGATAAGAAACAAACAAACACACTCATACTTACACAAGGAGAAGAGTTTATTCGTTTAAGTTCGAGTCTTGAATTCGTGGAAGAAATTAAAGCGTCTCTGGATGTTTTATTTTCATTATACTACGGCGTGGTGAAAGAGTGCTCCGAAACACGTTTTCTTCAGCTGGCGAAAATTTTTGATGAAAAGGTTTTTTCGAAAATCCCACATAAGTGCACGGAAGTTATCAAATTAGCTCCATCTATGACAGACCAAGTAGAGACTACCGTCGTTGCTGATATAAGAGCTAGGTGCTCAATCATATTGATTGTTGCTATAGATTTAGAACGTATTGTGCACGCTTTTTCTAATGGGCAAGATTCGATTGAAGCTCAGCATCACCTACTCTCATCTGTAGTTCAAGTCACGACGGTTCTGTCGCAAACGACGGATGTTGTTGAATCTAGAGCAGTAAAACTATCGTGGGCTGCATTCTTGTCATTTGCTAAGTCTATGATTAATGATGTCAGCCAAACTGATGAGCAAGCAATGACGACTTTTCTGAAAGCATCAAATGTAGCCAACGGTTTGAATTCTTTAAAAAGTTTGGCGATCAACACAAAGTCCAGTTTCGATGGTTCTGATCCATCTGCGGTTCCGAGAAGAAGTGTTTTGAAGAATGTATTTTCGGCAACGTTAGCGGCGTTTGATATTCTTCCCGTACACGCGTTATTATCCACTCAGCTCGACTTGATTCTTGCGTGCTTTGACGAGATAATTTGCGGACAACGCGAATTGTGTGAACAGTTTTGGGAGGGCGCGAACGAAAATGGGCAGGAAGCGGCTTTACTCGCACTAGTAGAAGGTTGTCGAGAACGATTCCCCGCGGAAGCGACACCTTTATTGCGCGTCTTGAAATCTCTCTCGGAAGGACCGAAAGCTGCAGAGTGTGCGCTATCGTACCTCACAAAACTACCCGCAGTTGCTTTACCGTATCCGGATCGGGAGGTTGCGGAAGTCGCCATCAAACAAGCCAATAATAGAAGCCGAGTCGATCGCAACACTGGGAATATCTTTGGGCACGTCGTGTGCACGACACCTATATCTAGCTCAAAAGTCCCTGGGGCTTGCATTCCTTCGAGCTGTAGAGGTGTCTCCATACAGCGCTCGTCCTCGTCGGGAACAAACCTAATCGTATGGAGTGAACCGGCAGACGGATTGTATATAACGTTGTCTAGAATAGGAAACTTAAGCTCAGTTGCGAGACGAAGGAGAGAGAAATTAACTCCAGAGGATCGGTCGGAGTTGCACGCGGCTTTATCGTTCATCGCGGTTGCACTAGAAAATGCACCTTCGTTCGCTGCGCCCTTGTTAAAGTGCGATTTACACGCTTCAGCTGAAATTGGAGGAACGCCAAGTGATGTCCTATCTGCACTCGCTCTATCTTTGCGTGTGGAAAAAGGTGACGATTACGGTATACAAGCAATGGCGCTCGCGGCCTTACGACCACTCGCTGCTGCAGCACCGCGACGTGCTGCGGATGTAGTATTCAACACCCCATTTTTCACGGAAGACGATAAAGCGTCATCTACCAACGGGGTGACTCTTTCACAATGCCTTCAGTTTGAAGAGTCTCGAGGAGTGCACGATAGCATTAAAGCATTGTGCGCGTTATCTGAAACTCTTTTACTCGCGGGCGAGTGTGGAGATGAATCGCAATCGCTATTTCAGCGATCTGCTTTGTATGCCTTACTTCGTTTTGATAGCTGGAGATACCGAGAACGCTCGGAAAAGTGGATTTTGCATAAATGCGCATCTCGAGCGTTGCATGCAGCATTGCTGACATCAAAATTTGAATATTTCGAGAAGATGTGTATTATAGATGATGACATTAATCTCAATGGAAGTGAAAGTTCTTCTAAATCTTCGAACCAAACGTTTAGTATTCGCACGTGTGTATTCTTGATGAATGATGAGCAAACCCTTGCTGGAGCTTTTGCACCGTTACGGTTTGACGCGCAATTTTTGCAGCGCGCATATGAAAGCGGTTCTGAATGTCGTGCAAAAGAGATTGTTGCACTCGAAGATGCTATTGCGAGCGTTTTGCGTGTTGTTCCGGCGTTATCTTCTGTGTTCGAGCATAGTTCTGGGGTAACCGGTGGTACATTTTCGAGGTCGATTGCGAAAGCTCTGTTTATTCAGGCACCACCTCCAGAGCGAGGGCCACCGATGGTGCAAGCGATTGCTTCGTATGCATCATATCCGTACGCTTCTGAATGCTGTACTTTAGCAATCCCCGCTTTGATACCGTTGTGTACGACCGCGCCAACATCAGCGCCGTTATCTGCCGCATTTGGTGGAGTACAAGCGGACGAAACTTGTCTTCAATTGCGCGATAGGATCAAGCTCGCTTTGAAGGAGATTGATTTAGATCCAGAATTTGCATCTAACGCCATTTCCCTACTTGCCAGTGCATCTGCAAACCAGCCTCCGTTTGCTGATGCCATTATATATGGACCAAACCACGCGCAATATATGGTCGGCATACACGACGGGGCATCTGCCGAAGATGACGGAGGAAAATCAGATCATGGAACCAATAACATGAAATGTGGCAAGGACACTAACTCGAATGCTCTCACGGATAAACAACCATCATCTGTAGCATTAGTCCAGTCAACGGCAAAATCTGATGAGTCACAGTATCCGAAATATGACGAACTTTGGTTAGCCTTGGAAAAAATTATGGATATTGAAGATATTAGTTACAGTGCGACGTTTGCATTTGCGTTGAATATTTTTTGGAAGTCAAGGGTTGCTTTACCAAATCCAGTCGATGGCTTGGCTTCTGAGCCTCGCGTATTTCAATACCTCGTGTCGATCGTCGAACGTGCTACTGAAGTGTGCTCGCGAACCTCAAATCACGATGATGTCGTCTATGCCAACGCGTTTTCTACGCTATCGTCTTCGTTAAGTATTCTCGCCAATGAATCTTTGGTGGCATTCACTGTTCCAGTTAAGCGTTCTAAGCACTTGCGTGAGGCTATGCATCACTTTGTGTCTCGAGACGAAGGTTTGTTGCGAACAATAAAGCTCGCGTTATCTTCTGCGGAAGATAAAACCAACGTGGCGTGGATGAAAATGGATACGTTCGTATTAGGTTTGCGGGCGGTTATGCTCTCTGCGGCGGCTGAGTTGGCTACAGCGCAAGCGGGAGGTGATAGCGTTTGTTTTCCTTCGGCTACGCTAGAGGCTGGTGCCGAATATTTGGCAAGATCTCTACTCGAGCAACCCGTGGCACGCGAAGTTATTTCGCGGGAAGGCCAAGAAGCCGCCGCGCGTCTACTCACGGATGTTGCCCACGCCGCCGCCGCGACGTTTGAGACCGTGTTTGCAGATAACAGTACGTTCGTTGGAAACATCAGACACGCATCTTCGCGAGTAAATGCTCTTTTGCAGCATGCAACCACATCAAATTGCGAGAATTTCATCTTCATCGATCCACCAATAGGCTTGAGCGGTGGATCTGTATACGGGGATTCGTATGTTTACGATTCAGATTGGATCGAGCGAGCGTGTGGTGTCTTTAACACAGATGATGGTAGATGGGGAGCACCAGAAACACGTCTTGCATTGCTTGCGCGTAAGGTTGCCGCGTGTTCGCGCGAGGTATCGCTCATTGCGAGTCTGTGCGATGCCAAGATAACTACGATTGAGAATTTGAGTGCATTATTGAAAGCTTCTGGATCTTTGGAGACCTTCCAGAACATCATGGGCCCAGAGTTGGATGCGCGAGACGCGGAGCACCTCAAAGCATTGAAGGAACGGAAAGAACACGTGAAACAGAACTTATTAACTCCCAAATTAGCGAATGTCAATATATCTGCACTGGTGTCGAAAAATGATGTCGAAAGGGGGAGAAAGTGTGATGGAGAGAACGAGAGCAACGAGCAGAGTAGCTGCGGCTTTTCATTAATTCAGCCCTCAATTCTTGAAAAGTGGTCGCATAATTCGCGAAGAGATAGTGTCAACATCGTCGCCATGGAGCTTATCCACGCCGTTCAAAACCGAAGATCGGAAAGTCGGCGTCAGATATCGTTGATTGTCGCACTTTGCGAATTGTTGGAAGTCTTAGCCAGGCTGTGGAGCTGTTCTCGCAAAAATTATTCTGCGAATGGAAATGACGTCGCAAACGAAGATTATGAGGCGTTACAAAATGTTGCACGAGCATCATGCGCCTTTCTCTCGTCTAAAATATGTCCGCGCGATCACATCGCATGTGCGCATGTATGTGCCGCGCTCGAGCGAAGTCTTTCATGTTGGTCGAAGGAAGCAAACGCTGTGGATGCAGCGAAAGCTATCGATATAGGGAACGTGGCATCCCAGGCTATTCAAGATATTCGTGCTCTGGCAGTATCGAAAGGAGTACCAGCGGCATCTTCCGTATGTGCTTTACGATTACTAACGAAATTATTCGGTAATGATGGTGCTTTTGCGTCTCCATCGATGCTTATGCTGGGAAGTGATGTTTCATCAACATCGTTTATACCAGACATATCTGGCGTTTTCTCTGGTGAAAGTACACTCGCAAGTTTGCGTGTATCAGTGACGAGTGGAAAGATAGATGTGGACTGTACTCCTTCTGAATTTGACGAACTTACCCGATTGACCACTTCTGACGTGGTCTTCTCTGCACTATACGCATGCTTAGAGTTTGCAAAGACGTCGGAAGGAGCATATGTCATAATACAAACAGGGGCATATGATCGAGTGTATGAAATTGCCTCGGAGTTGTTGAATAACTGGGCTTGCGTGGTGGACGCTTCTATCGACGAGGACAATGTCCTGGAACTTGCTGCGTTGAGTTTAACGATTCAAATATCAACCGAAGTTGCTAGAAGTTTGCGAAAGTCCGATATAGATGCTTCCACCACTACAAAACTAGCATTATTTGCATGCTTAGTGGAGCGTTTCATCCTTTCGACAATGAAACCAACCTCAATTACACTAAGCAATCTACGCAAGACGAAAGTGAGCTGCGCATTACTCGCTTCTATATCTATGGACGAGCGTTTGAAGTTTGGTTGGCAAATGCGCTCCCCGAGCGGCCAAGCGAGCCTTCGCGATGAAGCTGCTCTCTTTCTAAGATGGTTTGCGGCTCCGCCTGTCCACTCTGGTGCCACCTCACACAACTGCTGTTTACCTCAAAATGCAGCAGAGGAAGCCCGTGCACTCCAGCCTTCTGAGACAGGGTTATCCTCCTGCTGGTTCGGTGTTTTGAATCGTGGATCGCGCGTGCTCACATCGTTACGAACACAGTCTTCAACTCTTTCTCCAGCGGCGTTGTCCCCGACAGGCGCTGCAACTGCAAATGGCGCAAGTGCATTGGTGCTAGGATCTAATCCATCAGCCACGCCTCTCGGGACGAAGAATTCCGTTTTGTTTACTTCTTCGACGCCAGGTAATGCTGACACTATGAATATTTCAAAGACGCCAACGACGCCAATACTCATATCGAATCAAGGTGGGCAAGCTCTGGGGACACCGTTAGGAAGAAAGCAATTTAACGACACAAAATCGCCGAAAACGCCAGACGGAGGTATTTTGAAATCTCCCTCCCCAATTCATTCTTTGAATGCGGGAAATGGGAGCGAACGGACGAACTTGCACTCAGAAATTTTAGCCATTGAACTGCACGACATTGCAATGCACTGTTCGCAGTTTTTGTCATCGTTCCAGGAGAAAAATGTCGCATCAGATGTCGTTTCGGCTATAGTGGATCAGTGTGACGTCCTACTCGAGGAGTTGAACAACGTAAACAACACAAATAAAACGAAAGTGGGAACTAGAATAGAAGAAAGCTTAGTAGGAATAAAAGCCTCAATAGGGAAGAGCACGCATTAATGGATATTAAGGGTCCTTAGTTTTGTTATGTATCATGTGAAAGCTTTGTGAAAGTAAAAGTAATAGTCATATGTCTCATGATTTTCTATTTTCTAAATGTTCTTCTATTTTTCTTTTTCGAGGAAAAAAAAGGGAAGCGGCGGCGGCGAAAGAACGCCATTGCTAAATTGTACTTTTGTATATCTATTAGTACGGTTGAAAGCATTCTTTCACATTTACTACTATTACAATACACACAAAAACATCCTCTCTATACGTTGAATTTCTTGAAACTGCTATGACATTTGCTACGGTCTCGTCCCGCGCAAGCTATGTGCCTCGAGCGCGTTCATCCCAGTTTGCAACGGCTTCGTCCACGTCGTCGTCGTCGTCGTCACATCGGATTCCGAGGAACACGAATATCCACCGACCGTTTAAATCACTATCGCGAAAAATACAACATCGACACGATTGCTCTCTGCATGCGAAAAAGAAGACGTACGAATCTTCCGAAGAAGCTGCGGAACATTTGTTGTTTTATAACGAAGAGGATTTGGTTGAAGACGACGAGGACGTCGAGGAGTTGTTGAAGGCGCGAAAAGTTTCAGCTGACAAAGAGTTGATTATTGACGATCGCGAACTTGCCATGTTAGGACTCGCCGCCGGCGGTGAAGAAGATGATTTTGACGAGGATGGCGAGGATGGAGACATAGATGGTCTCTTCATCGAAGGAGAGGATGGCGACTCCTTGGATATCGCGAGTTTCCTAAAAAAGAATGGTAAAATTGACTCTGAAAATGACTTTGATTTTGAAGAAGACATGAACTTTGACGTCAGCGGTAACGATGAAGCTTATTATTCCGACGGCGAAGAAGAAGAAGAAGAAGAAGAAGAAGAAGAAGAAGAAGACGATGACGACGATGATTTTGTATTCATCCCAAAAGGCTCTGGAATTGAATTTAAATCGGAGGATTTATACAACATCGACTTGCCAAACCAACAAGATTTTGGTTTCCTCTCTGAGTATGTAAAGAAGAAACCAGGTTACGAAGATGCCAACAGGGATGGCGATCCAACGGGGGGTAAATTGACTATCAATACTGCAACGCGTTCTCCTCGAAAATCTAGAAGCAAAAACGATGTTTTCATCCGCGATACTTCGAAGGACAATGCTCCGAAAACCTCTGAATTTGACGCCCAAAGTGACGAAGAAGATTATCTCGCTTTTGGTGCCGACGACGAAACTAAAACGAAAAAACGACTCGATTTAGAGGTGAAAAACGCGACTTTAGTTCAAATGGGTGTTCCGAAAGCATTATTGGAGCAGGTTCAAAGGGAACAAGAACTCTTGGATGCCGTTAACGATAAGAAGAAAAAGAATCTAGATTCCTTTGGTGAAGAGAGAAAGACGCACAAAAGGTTACAGATCGTAGCAGGAAGACACTCAAGACGTGTAATTCTCACTCCATCTGGATTGAATACTCGACCGATGATGGGCGTTGTTCGCGGGGCGACGTTTGATATGATTCTAAGTTTCGTTGGGTCGCGTTCAAATGTACAATTTCCAGAAAACGCCCGATGGTTGGATTTGTTCGCTGGCACTGGCGCAATTGGATTAGAAGCGCTTTCGAGAGGATGCGTGGATGCGCACTTCGTTGAAATGGATGACTGGACGGTAAAAAATGTCACGCGTGCGAACATTAAAACCTTGGGAGAAGAGAACAAGGCGACTGCGCATTGCGCTTCCGTGGAAACGTTTTTACAGAGACACTCGAAAAACGCTTCTGGTGTCGGTGGGGCTTTTAATTTCGTGTCCTTCTGTCCTCCCTACGAGAAGGTTTCTTATCCAGATCTTCTTTTAACCTTAGATGCGTCACCTTTATTGAGTGACGATGCCATAGTATTGGTTGAGTATGCCATCGGTCAGCGATATGAAATCAAAACGTCGATTGGTAAGCGTCTGCGACGCGTTCGAAATCGCCGATATGGTCGAACATTTGTCGCGCTTTACGTATGCGATGGACGCGAGGTGGACGAGGATAATGTCGAAGAACCAAAACTTCACGGCAAAGCGATGAACTAAAGTTAATTTGTAAGATTTGTAAGACTGATTTGTAAATATAAACGTGTTTTTTTCACCACACAAATTCGTAAAAAAAAACATAGAGAAAGCTTACCGCGTGAGACAAAAGTTCATACTAGTTGAATATCCTAAAACTTCTTCTTTCGACAGTATAC
>Ga0163180_10000998_pt1 | contig 16211 bp, 12 predicted proteins | sample AtlANTMetagenome_2_FD_109647 | JGI IMG/M metagenome (GOLD analysis project Ga0163180, IMG submission 109647) | Marine eukaryotic phytoplankton communities from the Atlantic Ocean - Atlantic ANT 4 Metagenome | ecosystem: Environmental > Aquatic > Marine > Oceanic | place: North Atlantic Ocean...
AGCTGCTTTTAGATCTTGTGTAGTCGCTTCTCCACTTTTTATTCTATGTAGAAAGTCCTCTGTAACAAGATAGTGTAGCTCATTAAAGGTTTCTTCTGTCGCTTTTCTAGGTAGTTTCTTTAGTTCATCCATTAAACTTTCTTCCCGTATTGTCTCATAATAGAATCTTTTTCAAATCCTTTCATTTTATATGTAGGATCTGCGTCTAGTTTTTTTTGATAGTTAATAACATTCTTTTTATCTTCGATGCTGTAGTTAGCTACGTTTACGCCTTCTAAGACACCGTCATTAAAAATCTTAACTTTTTTAGCTCCTTTACTTGCACCAGATGCCATGTTATGTAGACTCCGTAGTAGTTTTCTTTGCTTTTTTAGCAGTTTCAGCTTTTGCTTTTTCAGCTTTTGCTTTATTTGCTATTTGTTCTGATAATGTACTCATTTTTGCCAAAATTTCTTTTTCTGTGGTTTAGGTGGTAACAACGCTTGAATCGGAACCACGTCTGAACATAAATGTGCAACACGTGTCTGAGGTCTAAAAGTAAATCCTTTCTGTTGTAGTTCGGCACATTTAAGAGCACGTACCAGCTCATGATCTAACCTCATCTTCTCCTCTTGTCTTGCTGCAATACGTCTGCATTGCTCTAATCCTTTTCTGTCAAGAGGAACCATGAAGTTAACTTGAAATCCCCAGTTCTCATTTAGTTGATAACTTGAGGGGTATAGACCTTCCATGTTTTCTTTCTCAGAGTATGGGTTGATATGGTTTCCCATATAAAAAGGCGAAAAAGTCATAGTCGCCCCATTACATGAGATTCCACTGCCATAGTTCTGTCGTGATGGTGCTCCATTGTTCTGGAACTGCACCGCACTGTTGGTAACATTGCCTGTCGCGGCTGCAACCGGGTTGGCGTTATTCGTGACTTCTGGGTCAGTCTCTGTTGCTAGAACAGGACTTACTGTGAGAAGACTGATAAGGATGTAGTAGTAGTATTTATAGTGTAGTCGATTGTTGTGTCGATTTGCTCTACTAGACCGGCGGCTCTTGATACTTGTTCCATGTTCCAAGGCTTGGTTACATCTTTGACGGAGAATGTTGTATCTGCTGCTATAATGTTTCCAGAAGGCTCGACATTGCTTCCAGACCAGCTCTTGAGGGCTGTTCCGAACTTTTGTGTTTTTATGACTTCCTTGACTGTTTGGGTAGTTGTTGTCGTTGAGTTCATTGACCCCTGTGTAAAGTTTGGGGTTATTGAGTTTGCTCTTGCAGCTGCGGGTGACAACAGAGCTAAGAGAAGAATCCATTTCTTCATTGTTTAGGTTTTGTTTGTGTTTGAGGGTTGCCATTCTTCTTACTGTTACCTGTAGACAATCCGAAGGTTGCTAGGGCTCCAGTAAAAATGCTGGCGACAAAAGTGATATCCGATGATGCTCCTAAAGGTTTTTTAACCATCGGCAACTCGACATAGTTTAAAGTGATGATAAATCCTGACCAAATAACAACACCCAAGCGTACCATTGCACCAAGGATCTGCATTTGTTCTTCATGATCATCAACATTTTCTTTTAATTTTGTTAGTAAACCTTTTTTTGGTTCGTCAGGTTTTAGGTTTTTTTCTTCCACTTATTTTTTTCCATGCTGTTTTTAATATAGGTTTCATAGCAGTAACAACCCATTTAAAAGCTGCTGTAGCTGTAAGGGTTGCTGCTACAGAAATAACTGCCGTAGTACCAGCTGTAATAAGTATTTCACTTTCTGGTACTGGCAGTTTTACATTTACCACAGGTATATTAACTTGATTAATGCCAGACGGTGTTTGACCGGTACTAGCTGCTGCACTGTTTGTAGTCTTTGGTATAACTCCTTTCGGAGCTCTTATATCACTTGGTGGAACTACCAAAGGAGTATACCGTGGCATCTCTCCTATAGGTAATTCAAACTCAAAGTTTGGAAAGTCAACAGCATCAGGTAAGAGTAAGGTGGGTATCTCCATTTAGCCAGCCTCTAATGTGGCTACTTTTGCTTCTAAGGTTTCTACTTTTGTAATTAGCTCTTGTATAGCCTTAGCTGATACAGTCATGAAGTTTATAGGAACTACATGTCTTACTCCTAATTCATCTGTTGTAGGATCTTTTGGTTGATATACAAGCTGAGAACCACCACTTAGTTGTTCTACTTCTTGTGCAATAATACCGCAGTCTACATGTCCACCACCTTCTGATTCTTTCCAATCAAAATCTACAAAACGCATGTTTTTAATTAGTGAACCTGCGTCAAAAGTAGTATTAGTTATATTTTCTTTTAAAGTCTCATCTGAAACATTGAAGTAAACACCCTTAGAACCAGACGAACCACCAGTGTGTAGATAAGTACTATACTGTACAGCATCATATAAACTGTTATTAGATGAGTATACAAGTCTCATGCTAGTTCCAGTATATACGTTAGCTGCACCAGAACTATTACCTGTTGGTCCAGTTGGTCCAGTCGGACCTGTCGGGCCAGTCGGACCAGTTCCTCCAGAAGGCCCAGAAGGCCCCGGAGGTCCAGAAGGCCCGGGTCCTCCGTTCGATCCGTTCGATCCAGACGGTCCAGTAGGACCTGTACTTCCAGTATTTCCTGTCGGACCTGCCGGACCCTGTGGTCCTGTCGGTCCAGCCGGTCCTGTCGGTCCAGTAGGTCCACTCTGAGGGTTAACCCAATCAAGTGCACCTGACCCGTCTGTTTTTAAAACTTGTCCACTTGTTCCGTCAGTATTAGGAAGTACAAGAGTATAAGAAGCAGCTGCACTGTGAGGAGGTGCTTTAAGTTTTACACCGTGGCTATTTTGTGAACAATTAAACTGTATATAACCATCTGTAGTACCGTCACCTTTTGCCTCTAAACTAGGTACAGAAGATGTTGATACTAAATTTATTTTATCTACTGTTACGGCATCATTAGCTAGAGATGAAGTAGCAACCGTACCATCTAAAATTTTAGCAGCAGTAACTGCATCATCTGCTATCTTAGCTGTAGAAACAGCCAAATCTGCTATAGAAACTCTAATAACTGCCCCAGTACCCATTGCGTTAGTATCTACACATGCTGGTCCAAGTTTGGTTGAAGTAATTGCATCATTTGCTATCTTAGCTGTAGTGATATTACCGTCGGCTATTTTTGCTGTTGTAACTGCATCATCAGCTATTTTAGCTGTAGTAACCGCTGCACTTTGTATTTTATCAGTTTCTATCGTATTATTAGCTAGTTTTGCAGCCGTAACTGCATCGTTAGCTATCTTTGCTGTTGTAACTCCAGTCGAGACGTTAGTAGAATCTGCTATTTTTGCAGTTGTAATACTTCCGTCAGCAATAGTCGCTGCTGGACCTGTCGGTCCCGTGGGTCCTGTTGGTCCCGTAGGTCCCGTAGGCCCTGCTACGGTTGAATCTGCTCCAGCCGGTCCTGTAGGACCAGTTGGACCTGTAGGGCCGGTAGGGCCGCCTGCTGGACCTGATGGGCCTGTAGGACCTGTTGGACCTGTTGGCCCTGCTGGTCCCGGAGGACCACCTGCTGGACCTGTCGGTCCTGTCGGCCCAGTCGGTCCTGTACTTCCCGTTGAACCGGTTGGTCCAGTCGGGCCTGCTGGTCCTGTTGCACCTTGAGGAATAGTAAAATCAAATGTAGCTGCACTAGATGATCCAGAGTTAGCTACAGACGCATTAGAACCTGCACTTCCTGTAGATGTACTACCTACTGCAATTGTTGCCGCAGCACCACTCGGTCCCGTAGGGCCTGTCGGTCCAGTTGGACCAGTCGGACCTGCTACAGTTGAAGCCGGACCTGTAGGTCCAGTTGGCCCTGTAGGACCTGTTGGTCCACCTGCCGGACCTGCTGGTCCTGTCGGTCCAGTCGGACCTGTAGGACCCGTCGGACCTGCTGGTCCCGTTTGACCTACACTACCTGTACCACCTGATGGACCTGTCGGACCTGCTGGTCCTAATGGTCCTGTCGCTCCTGTTGGACCTGCTACAGTCGAAGCCGGTCCAGTTGGTCCAGTTGGACCTGCCGGTCCAGCCGGTCCTGTCGGACCAGTCGGGCCTGCTGTACCAGCTGAAGCAGCAGTTATTCTACCTTGTGCATCAACAGTTATATCAGCACTGGTATAAGAACCTGCTGAAACACCTGTATCAGCTAATTTAGCAGAGCTAACTGCATCGTCAGCAAGTTTAGTTGTTGTAACTTCGCCGTCTTTTATATTATCAGACTCTACTGCATCTGCTGTAAGGTTTGCATGTGATACAACCCCAGCATCTATAGTAAAGGTTTGACCAGTATTACTAACTGTTATATCTCCTTTATCTCCGTCTGACAACGGTGTGCTACCTAGTTTTGTCCAATAAGTTCCATCCCACCTATACTGAAGCCCTGTAGGTGCAGTATAAATATCATTTGTACTTGGACTTGGTGGGAAATTAAAAGCTGTCATATTTATTCAGCCTCCAAAGCTGTTACTTTTGTTTCTAATACTTCAATTTTTGCAACAGCTTCTTGTAACGCCTTTGTTAAGACTGAAACTATCGCATCCACACGTAGTGATTGAATTTGATTTGGTGCATCTTTTGCCCCATCAACAGCACTTGGGATAACTTCTGCAACTTCATGTGCTATAAATCCTTCCCTTTTAACTCCATCACCTACATAGCTGAAATCTGCATTGTCTGCAAATTCATAATTAACAGGTCTTAGCTGTTTAATTTTATCTATACCTAAAGCTGTTTGAGATGTAATATCTTTTTTAATTCTGTAATCAGAAGTAACAGTAATTGTTCCGTGTAAGTTAGAATCTATATAAAGATTAGCTGCTGTACCTGTCCAATGAATATTAAAAGCGTTGTTAAATGCTGCACTAGCACCTACACCAGCTTTTGAAGCAAACCCGTTTGCCATTATAACACCCGGATGTACACTTGTACTTGTTGAGTTAGCAGATACTTGACCTAACCAATAGAACCCTGCATCTTCTAATATTCCCCACTGTTGAACTTCGTTATAACCAGTAGAGGTATTAGTAGGTGCACCTTTTATAAAAGCAAATCTTTTAGCGTATATTTTACAATCAGAATCACCGACTGCACTAGCACCACCTTGAAAACTAAGTCTGCCATCAAAGTCGTTATCAAAACCAGATCCATGGAAATCAATATGTGCATCTAAAAGTGGTGATAATGCTGTGTTATTTCCACTTGCGTTACGTAAACCTACAGTTAAAACCCGTTTATTTATATGTACATTGGCTGCGTCGATATATAGGTTAGACATACCAATTCCGACACCTCCACCTTGAGAGCTTATTTTTGCATCGTAGTCTTGGTTAACACCAGAAGAATGAAAGTGAATTTCTGAAAAGGCTGTACCAGTGTCAGTGTTTGATCCTAGAGAAAGACGTTTGTTATATAATACAACGTCTGCCGCAACGAAGGACAGTGTACCTTGGCCATCGTTAGTCGTTCCGCCTGAGGAAAAAATACGGGTGTCATAATCATTATCATATGTACCGCTGTGAAAGTCGATAAATCTGTTTACTGCTGAACTTGCTGCGTTTTGACCAAGTTGTAGACTTCCTCCATTATCAACTCTAAAAAATGTATTACCACTACTATCTTGACTTTGAAAACCATTTTCAGCACAACCGTATGCAGTAAATCCATTGGTAGTTAGCCAAGAAGCAAAACCATGATTCCATCCAGCAGGTGATCCGGCTCCAGAGGTTCTAGCAATAAATGCAGCCATACCCATTTTACCACTTGAACCACCTAGGTTAACAACGTCCATACCCCAGACTCTATTAGCTACAGTCTGAAGTTCATTAGCTGAGTTAGATTTATAGTTTCTAACTCCTAACTCAAAACCACATGCTTTTTCAGCATAACCAGCGGCATATAAGTGTACGTTGGCGTTCATCGCCCATACTTTTTTAAATCCAATAGCAAAACCAGATGTACCCGTAGGGGTGCTAGTCGAGCTTGGACTATTATATTGATACCATCCGCCTTGTATATTTATAACCTGACCATTTGCACTCCAGCTATCAACGACACCAACCCAAGGTGTACCATGCTTTGTGTCTATAATCATACCTTTACGGTATCTTTTTAGTACATCAGCAGAAGGAGCAGAGGACATAGTTACAGAAGTTGCAGTGTAACCTGATACTGAGTTTACATTAAGTAAAGCTTGAGCATTTTCGTTATCAACGTATAAAGCAACTGAGTCTCTATCTTGATACGTAGCTAATTCTCCGGGTGTAGTTATACCTAAAATTTCAGCGTTAGTACCATCTCCACCACCTAAACCAGACGAAGCTCCTACGTTTGATCTAATAGCATAAGTACAAGCATAGTCTGTAGATCCGTGTTTATAAGTGTTTATGTTAAACTGACCGGGTCTTAGTAACTCACCATTTAGTTTTGCATTAGAACCAGCTGTAAACTTTGCAGCTTGGTCAATAATATATAAAACTTGTCTATTGTTAGTGTCGACTACGTTAGCAATGTTATATGTACCCGGAGGAACAATAACCTGACACATTTCTGCTCTACCTATATTTGTACCTTCTACTCCGTCTATATTAACAAGAGCTGGTGCAGCCTTTACAGCATTAGAAAATGCAGTAGAGTCGTCTGTGCTTCCGTTTCCTGTAGCACCATAATCTTTTACAGAAGTTGTTTCTTGTAATTTTGTGTTAAGGTTTACTGCTGAAGCCCCAGTACCAGAGTTAGTATAAGTAATTCCGCTTGTAGTCGAAGAACCACCACCACTACCAGTAGGTGCAGCAGCCCAAGTTAAACCACCAGTATCAGCTGATTGAGCTTGTAAAAAATAACCATTAGTAGGTGTATTACTTACTTTTAAATTAGCTTCATCAACTACGTTGTCTGCAATAGTTAAAGCAGTACTACCCGTAACCTCACCTGTATGAGTTGCGTTAGTTACTTTAGCTGTGTTAGCATCTAAGTTTGTTTTATCGTCATCTGTCATTACACCCCAAGCTGATGTAGTTGCAGCAGGTAAAGATGCGTTATTACCTGATGAAGACTCAATAGTTAAGGATGTACCGTTTGCTGTAAAAGTTAAGTTTGTAGCACCACCACCACTACCACCTGTAGCGTCAGTATCTGGAACCCAAGCAGTACCATTATATTTTAGCACCTGACCCGAAGACGGAGACGAAGCACTTACAGTACCTATTGATAGTGTAGCTAACTTAGTTGTGTTAGTAGCTAATTGAGTTTTATCAGCTGCGGACATTGAACCAGCTGCACTAGTTGTCGCTGCTGTAATGCTTATTGCAGGTGTATTACCTCCAGAAGAAACTATAGGAGCAGTACCTGTAACAGCTGTAAGTGTACCACCACCGCCGCTACCGCCGCCACCACCACCGATGCCGGATAAATTAGTTCCAGTAACTGCTACCCATTGGTTAGAAGGATCTCCTACGCCATCATCATAGAAAACGTATAGGTGTCCGTTTGTATTATTCCACCATAAATCACCAGAGCTATTACCGCTAGCTGGAGCAGTACCTCCTACAGTAACTTGAACATCAGTACTGTTTTTTAGTTCTTCTAAAGCATATAAAGCTTGTTTTTGATTATTATTTAAATCATCTGCTTTTACTGCTGCACCTGCTTGATAGGTTGCTTTAGCAGGGTCTAAGTCTGTATCACGAAAAATATGTATATTACCAGATGTTGGTATATTACCTGATGTAAAAACTACGTCACCACCACCTGTTGTAGTGTAGTTTGTTATGTTATAATGAGTACCTTGAGTTTGTAGCTGCCCATTTACTTTAACGTGTATATCAGATTTTTGTAAGGAACGGATAGCAAAATTTTTAGTTGCGTTTCCATCCCCAGTTTTGTCTACGAATGTTGCTGTCATTTATTTGTATATGTTGAGGATGTTAGCTGTTTGTTTTTGTTTTTGTATCTGTTCTATTCTAGCACGACGTTGTTCTTCAACTATTGCAACAACATCAGATTCAGCTTTAATAGAGTTCCAAGCAATTCTACGAGCTTTTTGAAACATTCTATCTATTTGTCTATTATGCCAGTAATCTCTTGCATCAAAATCTGCACGTCTACCAGATTTTATATCTGCATACATTTGATTCATAGAAGCAATAGCTTTTGGATTAACTGCTAACTTATCTAATTGACGTTCTAAGTTTTGTATACCGATAGCTCGTTGAAACTTAGATCTAACTTCTGGTGTATCAGTTAAATTTGTACTGTCAGGTGCATAGTATGTAGACATACGTAAATCATATCCACTATCGAATAAAAATTCTCTACCGGGAGTTTGTTCTAGATTTAAACTTATAGGACTCACAGCATTGTAAGCACGAGTTAAAAAGTCCCAATCTTTTAAAGGTCGACCATTTAACATATCATACTTAATAGGTAATGGGTTAGCTAATGGGTTAATACCAGTCAAACCTTCAGCATATGCGTTACGGTTACGTATAGACTGTCTAATACCTGAGTTTAATTCACGCATGTAAGGTGTAAATAATTTACCTAACTCATTACGTAAACCAGCTAAAGGCATACTGTTGTTAATTAAACTACCACTAATACGTCCGATTTGTCCACGTCTACCACCAAATAAATCTACAAATGACTGTATACCAGCTAAATAAGACTTACTTGTAATCGACTGAGCTACAACAAGAGATATTTTACCTAATTCATTTTCTGTCCACTCTTCACCCATAAGTTCACTTGCGTCACCTACGTCAGCTATTGTAGACATAATAAGGTTAAATGGTTCAAAGTTATCATAACCTACACGTACATCGCCAAGTTTAATTGTTCTTGGTTCCCATCTATTGTCAAACCACATCTGACGTTTTTGTCTATCAGCTGGTCCGTTACCGTGTAAATCACCACGCATCCATGCTTGTACAGCAGTAAATACAACCGCACTACCAATAGCTAATCTACCTACTTGTAAAGCTCTAGCGTTAGCTAATTCTTCTGGTGTGAATATACCATACTTACCAACATTTCCTAAATCATTAGGATTGGCAAATGCTATATCATTAAATTCTTTTACAAGAAAGTTGAAACCCGGTGTATACTTTCCCGTTAAAGCAAGTCCGTTTACACCTGTTCTAGCAAACAAAAAGAATGGTTTAGCTAGTGGTGTAGCAGAGAATACATCGTTTAATCCTTTAGCAAAACCTGTAAGATCTTGTGTAAGTGTTACTTCTTTACGTGCAAACTGTGTAGCTTCGTCTACTATATTACCAGCAGAGTCAAAAACTTGAGCATAGAAATCGTCTTCGTATGCTTTCATTAAGTCTCCTGTAATTTTAGGAGTCTGTATACCGTTGTTTTGTAACTCTAAAGCGTTACGCATAGCTTTTTCACGCATCTTAGCACGACCTAAAATGTACGCAAATGCGTCGTCAGTCGCTGCCATAAGCTTAGTAGAGTAAGTTAGTAAGTTAGCGTTGTTTGCATTACGTGCTAAATTAGCAACACGAAACGCTGCTACTTCTCCGGCGTTAGCTCTACCACTATCTTCTGCCCAACGACGTACTATTTCCCAGTTATCGTCACCTTGAGAAAACTCAGAAAAACGAGTTTTAATAGTTCTTATATCACCTTTCCAGTAAGCATTTAACTTCGTTTTAAATAGTTGTAATGATTCAGGTACAGCTTCTATCATAGCATTAACACTAGCTAGACTAGCTCGCATAGCAGCAACTTCTCCAGTAAACGGAGCCTTTAATGTATAACCTAAAGCTGTAGCTAAAGGTCTTAAAAATGTTGCAGCAGATGTACCCATAATTGCTCTGGCTGGTGTCTTAGGACCAGACAAAACACTGTGAGTCATAACTCCTTCTAGTTCTCGTATCATGACACCTGTACGATCAGGTCCATTAACATCTAGCTTACCACCAAGTATTAAAGTACGAGCCCATCTATCAAAGTCATCAAGTGTGTTAACATTATCCATCATAGAAAAAGCTTCAAACAACGCATTTATCATGTCATCATTATCATCATCTTTAGCTATTTTTAATACTGACATAATAGATTCTCTAGCATCTACCATTTCTTTAGATACAGCTTCTTCAACAGTTGTTTTACTTTTCTTCGCTGCACCTAATGCTCTAAATGAATCAGACTTTACAAATCTTGATTTCTTTGTTCGATATAATGCAGTTAACATTGTATCTACAATTTGTTTAGCTGGTCCATCTATGTCATCAAGACTTACTAAATCAGCTATTTCTCTACCAGCAATACCAGTATCTCTTAGTTGTTTAAGTAATGTACCTAATATTAAGTCAGCTGTAACTACGTTTTTAGATGTCCATACCTCGAAACCGTCTATAACGTCATTAGTTTCAAACAGTTCTTTTAAATATTCTTCTGGTGACATTTCCACGGGGTTTCTACCCTGTGTAATACGTTGATGTGCTTCTACGGATTCTCTAAACTTTTCAACTAATGCTTTTCTAGATCCTTTTGCAGCTTCTAGTTCTTTTGCAAACTTTTCACTACTTACTAATCCACGAAATATACGCTCTACTGTTGCTTCATCTGTAGCACCATACATTGCTATGCTTTCACGTTCTACTGGTGTAGTAACAGAACCTGTAGATCCATCTTCAGATCCGTAGTCCTTACGTGTTTGAGATAGTTGATCTCTAGCTACTTGTGGTTCTACCTCTGATATATGTGCACCTTGATGTGGTTGTGCAGAAGGTGCGTTTTTATCAGCTCTAAACTCAGCTTCACCACGACGTAACTGGGCTATACCAGCTTGTACAGTTTGGTTTTTTAAACTTTTGTTTCGGTTTATTATCTGATCTACAGCTTCTTTACTACCTTTCTTAAGTGTGTAAGCTAGACCATCAAATATTAATCCTATCCCCATACCTTCTACGATGTTTTTTACTTTCATCATAATAGGATGGTCAGTATTTTTAGTGCTTAGAGGTGTATCTACCCAACCATAACGGTCACGTAATGCGCCTAAAGCATTTTGCTCATCTGATTCTTTAGATACAAGATCAGATACAGCTCCAATTGCAGCACCTCTAGCTACAGTACTACTAGCTAAAGCTGTAAGCCCTGCTGGTATTGTAACTAAACCAGTGGCTACTGCACCTTTTGCTGCTAATATTGTACCAGCTGCCATAGAACCAAAGTGAATTAGTCCTCGTAACTGTTTCCCCCACCACGTTTTTGTTTCGATTGGGTTATCGTAAGAATTAAAAGGAGTCCAGTCTGGTCTGTATCTCCCTGTTTCTAACCTTTGTCTCTGCATTTCACCAGATAACGCATCTGCTGTGCGTTCTGGGAATGTAGCTAGTGATGAAGCAGTATCTTGTAATCCACCAGATAAGATGGATTGCCCTTCTTTGATGAGAGCCTTAGCTCCCCATGTATCAGCATCGCGAGGGTCATATCTAACATCGGCAGCTTGCTGCTCGACTTGCTCTTCAGCTTGTATAGATGCCTCTTCTGCTTGTCTACGTTGATTGTATGCGTCTGAAATGTTTAATGCTTCTTGTTCCAGATTATCTAAGTCATTATCATCAAACTCAATACTATACTTTTCGCTCATTATCTTCTAGATCTTTTTTTAGATTTTGGTTTTTCTACTGGAGTGGTTTTGGGAATTTCGTTTACTATAGCAGCCATGACATCTTCCTGTAAAGTATGTGGCCTGCTGAAGTAAGGAGCATTTTTTAATGCTGGCATAAATTCTTCAAGTGCTGCTTGTTCAACATCTGTAATTCCAGATAAACGCCATGAGAAATCTCCGTCTATTTCGACACCTCTAATGGAGTTCATTTTTTGTAATTTAATGTGCCATAACAATGCCATAACTTGGCTTTGACTATCTTCATCAAAAGTTTTATTTAGTAATCCTTCTAAAATAGGTTTAGTACCAGCACCTTTATATGTAAATGCGTCTTTCATTTCAGATGTTGATATGCCATATCTGCCAATATCATCAGCACCTATCGTTAGCAAATCACTAGCTGTTAAATTGCTGTTAATTCTTGGTAGTTTTTTAACGCCTTGACCTCTTAGTGTATAGTAACCATCGTCAATAAATCCTGAGCCATCAAACTTTTTAAGTCTAGCAGCGTTTAACATTATGGTACTGTTTTTCTCACCAGTCTCTTCGTTAACTTTATAGAAGACATCAATAGAACTGTGTGCATTAGGGTTACGATAGAGCTCGTATAAATCCTCGTCGCTTAATTTGTAAATGTCATTACTATTAACAATGTCTCCAGTTTTGGAATCTAATCCACCTGTAGCGATTAGTCTATCTAATAACAATTTCTCTGGTGCAACACCTAGTTTTTTAGCAACGTTTTTCCAAAAAGGAGTAATAGCAGCTGCAAGATTACCATCATTTAAAGCAGCTCTACTGGTTTCTAAATTAACTTTTTCAAGAGGTGATGCGAAATTAGATGAATTTACATTGCCGGGTTTTGAAAAGTAATCTCCTGTTGTAATTATATCTTGTGCAGTACCTGTGCTGTATTCTGGTATAGTAACGTTATAACTACCGTTTGCTAATTTAGCTTTTACTACTTCTAATTCACTAGCTACTCTAGTACCAAAATCCATACCTTGGTTTCCTATTTCGGATTGTTCTACACGTCTTTTTAGATCAGCATATGCTTTTTCTATAGCTCGGTTATCACTTCCGGGTAGTTGGTTACGAGAATACTGTTGATCTGTTAGTTTATATTTTTCAAGAATAACATCTTGTAAATCTGTTTTGTAATCAGCAAGCACATCAGCTTGACCGGGTACAGAATACTTACCATATGATGAGCCAAACTTATTACTTGTATGTGAGCTAATTCCAGCACTTAGTAGGCTTTGTGGAAAAGCTTCAGCCGGAAACTCTTTTCTCCATTTAGCTGCAATTGTAAGTTGATCTTGCTCTGATATGTCACCATCTTCATCTCTAGACGGATCTACAACATTAGTTTCAAATTCTTGTATCCTATCTTTTAACAAATCTTTGGGGTCTTCAAGAGCGTTACGTTTAGCTCTGTTTAATCTAGCAATTAAGCTGGTTGTTAACGCACCATTTTTACCAAAGTTAGACTCTATTAAAGTAGTTTTTTTACCAGTTCCAGAGTGTTTAAACTTAAATAAACTCATAAAGTCGTCAACCATAGCTGGTGTAACTCTTTCAGTTTTATTAGTTAATTCAGCATACAAATAATCAACTATGTATTCCAAAGCTTCTTGATCAGTACTGTACTGTTTAGCAGCTTTAACATAGTTTAAAAGTTCTGTAGTATCTAAATCTTCACCACCTTGCAAACTTTCTCTAATTCTCATATCTACTTTTTGAGATTGAGCAGTTCTAATTTTTGCGTTTTGTGATGTTTCCCACTGTTTAAATGCTTTTTCTTTTCTGACTCTTATTTCAGGTTGAACAACATTTTTAATGTACCTTTTCCATTTACCACTTCTTGTATCACCACCAGCTTCACTATATTTATCATACAAAGCTACTAACCATAATTCTTCAGCTGCATCCCATTTGTTCTCAGCCTCAGCACTTAGTCCTGAATTTAACCACTCATTTTTATTTATGTGTTCGTTTATAGCTCCGTATGAAGGGCTAGAAAAAAGCTTTTCAATAATCTCTTCGTTAGTATCTGGCTGAGTTAAAAGAACTGCCATATCATTAGCTTCTGTTGTATTTTCAGACACTAAATTACCTGTAGCTATTGTTGTTTCGTCATCTAACTCTCTTTGGGCTCGGGCTTCTTCAACTCTGTCTCTGGTAGCCTTATCATCTTTTCTATCTTTTCTAACTTCTGCTGTTGCATCAAAGTACTGTTTAATTTTAACAGCAGATTTAGTTAAGTTGACTAAATTTTGTAAGTTAGTATCACGGTTTTGAATACGTTGTTGTTCAATCTTCATCATATCATTGAAGAACTGTTTTGTATCCGTTATATTTCTGTCAATCTGTTTATTAACCGCTTCTGTCAAATCTGGCTCTGTGCGGTCATAATTGGTATCACCCATGCTGGGTAATTTATCCCGAGGTGTACCAATGACGGTTCCAAACGACGATGTCATACGACCTCCATGTTAACGTCTATTTTACTGTAGTCAACAGTTAGATAGTTTTGATCTATTCCTACAGCCATAGGATTCTTCTTTAAGACATCCTGAGCCATAGCTCCACGGAATCTTACATCACCACCTTTGTAGTTAAACTCGTAGATCTTATAACCTTGTGGTGATACACCTACTTGTTCTATGTTTTCTTTTGCTTTTATATCAGATGGAAAAATTCCAAAGCTTGTGCCTATACTTGCCACACTGCTTAGTATTGATAAAGCACCACCAAGTCTGTTGGTAGGAGATAACATTACAGGTGCACCATATGAAGCTGGTAAACCTAACTGTTCTCTTCCTTGTGCGTTAGCAGACATAAATCTACGTCTTCCTAATTCTTGTGCATATGCCATGTTACGGCCATACAAATTATCTACAATACTGTCTACTTCAGCTCTTTTGTTAAGTAAATTTTTATAATCTTTGACTCCGAATCTGGTAGATCGTCCGCCTTCATTAACTTTTTTACCAGCAAAATAAGTGCGAACTACATTTTCTACTTGTTTTCTACCCTTACCTTGGGTATATAAGGCTTGTACGTAAGCATCACTGATGTCACGTGTATAACCGATTGTGTTTCGATCTAGAGTCTTTTCAAAAGATACTTCTTTATTAAAAAACTTTAACTTTTCTTGAGCAAAGGTAGCGTCTTTTTCTCTAGCTCTTTGTTTTTGCTGGGCTCTTATACCAGCATTAGCGTCCATGCACACGGCAAAATTCGATAAATGTTATATTATTCGGCCCATGTTTTAACTTACGTAAAAACTTAAAGCCAAGAAACTTAAGCAGTTTTAAGTGCATTTTGTTTCTACTGTCAACTATATTCCAAAGTAGAGGTTCTGGACGGCTATCGACATACCGTTTTGCCTCTCTTGCAAATGTAATTGGGTATCGGTGTATATCAGGAGTGCAAAGCATCCATATATCACCTTCTGGTCCTACTCCGGCCATGCCAGCAGTCTTGCCGTCAGGCACTGTGAAATACACGTAGGATGGTTTCTGAGACATCGTAGGTAGATACTCTATAGGATCTATCCCATGACCCTCTTCGACCTCTCTACGGTCTTCTGGGCGTAAATTAGAGGCCACCTCTAGGGCAGCCTCAAAAGTTATTGGGTGAATGTATTTAGACACGTTTGTAATATTTGGGTGAGTAGTCTCCTTCCCATGACATAGCTCGTAGCGTAGCTGGTGCTGGATGACTTGATTTAAGTATTATATCTACGTTCATATTTTTTTCATATACTGGTACAGTCTTGACATATTCATCTAAGTATGGTGCATCTGATACATCATACTCATCTAGAATACTTGACTCATATACCTCTTTGTAATCCTGTTTACCTACACGTTCTAATGTAGTTTCATACAGTCCTATCTTACCAAAGTGAAACTTAACTCTATGTACTACAAGTGATGAGTTAAGATCAGATCTAGTTGACTCTCCTTGTTGTGTTGTAGGATATATTCTTGGTAGCTTTACATTGTATTCATAAATGTAACCTATTTTTAACGTGACACCTGACCAGTCTCCCGGTAGTGTAAAGCTTGTAGCTCCTGTAGAAGTTGGTTTACCGTACCTACCTACACGGCTAGCGTTTGTATTTGTATCAACTACAACTAAATTAGTAAATGGATTTGTTACACTACTTAACCAAGTAACACCTGAGAATGTAGTTAACATTGTAACTTCATCAAATACCCCACCACTAACATCAGTATGGTTATCTATGTTGATCTGAAAGTCTGTGTTATCTTCTACAATACTAGGATCTGTGTCATCTTGTATTAACTTTACACTATGTAAAAAATAGTTTTCATCTAGGTAAAAGTATTCATCATCTATAATAAAATGATATATTAAGTTATTTTTAAATGACCACTTGAACCATGCAGCTTGTGTACGTTTGTCAGAAACTTGAAAGTATCTAAAACCAAAGACAGTATTTGACCCAGTTTTACCAAACAATACCATAGAGTTTTCTCTAGAGTTAGTTATAAGATCAATGTCTTTAGGTAATAATGATGGTACAATTTTAC
>Ga0163180_10001000_pt1 | contig 16194 bp, 3 predicted proteins | sample AtlANTMetagenome_2_FD_109647 | JGI IMG/M metagenome (GOLD analysis project Ga0163180, IMG submission 109647) | Marine eukaryotic phytoplankton communities from the Atlantic Ocean - Atlantic ANT 4 Metagenome | ecosystem: Environmental > Aquatic > Marine > Oceanic | place: North Atlantic Ocean...
ATGACGTTGGAATCCATGACGAAATCTTTCGCAGAGAGAACGTTTTCGAGCTTTTGCCGTTTCGTCGCTCGCTCATCATCATCGACGTCGTCATCGTCGACGTCGACGTCGTTCTCTGGCGCAGAAGCGCTGGTCATCGTCTCGTTTTGCCCTCGCGCGTGATGTATCTCTGTTTCACCAGTTTGGAGAGAATTTGGAAGTGAGTTTTTTTTTCAACCAAAAATGAAAGGGAAAAAAGAGGAAACAACAACAACACCAACAACTTTGGGAACACTCGATGTGCTTTACAATGGGCGCGCGACGTCGAAAACTGAACCGCGAACTCCTCGGGATCGACAGAGAGGAAGAGAAGGACGAGGAGTCTTTCGGATTTAAGGGTACTGTTGTTGTTGTTGTTGTTGTTGTTGCCGACGCTGCTCTCGTCTCTTCGTCATAAAATTCTATTTAATTTTGTGTCTGGTCTTAACCGCTTTTCTCTCTTTTTCCTGTGCCTCTGTTTGCACACATAACAGACGCTGGACGATCATCGAGCAGACGACAGAAGTACATCGAAGCGCGCAAAGCAAACAGCGAGACGTTTGTGATAATTTGCGTGATCGCGGTGCTGATTTTTGGACTCGTTTTGTGGGCGCATAAACACCATCTTTAATAGAAGAAAAAATGGCTTCTGATTCTACCCCAACAAAGAGAAGCGCTATAGCGAAGCGCATCGAAGAGTTCGCTTCGGAACCATCCACAGCAAACGCTTTGGCGAAACTGATTTATTACAGCGCGGCGATGGTTGTGACGCCGTTAGTGACGTATAACGTGTCTATGAAAAGGTTTGTACCGTATTTGTTCGAAAAGTATGGCACCGAGTTTCTCGAGAACCCGACGACGTGTAGCGGGTTGTTGGCTATTTTGAGTGTACAAGTCGTGCTTGCGATGTATGTGATTTCGGCGTTGAAAGAGAGTAGTGGTGGTAGCAGTAGTTCGTCTCAGGCGAAGAAGAGAGAATAGTACCGTGTTTGTAGTGTGTATACATGTTCACAAAAAAGTTAGAGAGGGAGTTCGTGCGTTACTTTAATGACATTACAACATTCATATACGTTCACCAGTACATCTCATTCCGTCGTATCCGTGGTCAACTCCTGCGCTCGGTTCCTTGTCGCCATGACGTCCGAGAAGCACGAGTTCCAAATTAATGTGGTTTGCAACCACGCCACCGGAAGCAAACTTAAGAAGAACAAGAATCCGAAAATGCATCCACCCAAGAACTTGTCCATCTCTTTATACCAAAAGTCGCCGTAGTCTCTGCACACTTGTAGTGCGTTGCGGTACCCGTACGCTACACGAGGTTTCCATCCAGACTGTTGGATCGGGTTACCTTCCGCATCAAGGCCTGTTTTCAACATGAACTCTAACGAGTTTTCAATTTGGTAGTTACCGATCAAAATGAAGGACTCGATGATGACCGAGTTGATGCATATAGCCGCGATGGTGGCGTAAAAGAGTTGGCGGAATACCCATAAGTTTGGAACGTGTTCGTACACCATCGCGCCGTACAAACCAATCCATAAGATGACGAACGCGAAGCGAACGCCACCACGAATAACGGATATTTTCCATAGTTCATCCGGTTGCATTTTTCGGTGTTCTCGGTCTAACAATCGCGTGGAGAACAAGAATTTTTGGAACATCATCAAGACACCGAAGATGGCGGACGCCATGAAGATGCTGATGCAGTTCATGGAAAACTGTTCATCTTGCGTGACACCTTCGATGAGTTCGGTGCCGTGGTAGGCACCGATGAGGACAAAGATCAAGACAAAACGACCAAGTGCAGAGAAGCACACAAAACCTAATTTGTACCAGACGGAAAGCATCTCGCGGTAGTTTTCCAACATGCTCTCGTGCCATTTGCTCCACGAACCGCGTGATACTTTTGGTTGATCAAACGTGCCGTCTAACCACTTTCTCCAATCTAACCATGAACGCTGCATCCAGTAGAGATTTACACTTTGCGGAGAGAACCACCATGGAGAGATGATGAGACATATGGCAAATGGCCACACCGACCAAGCGTATAAGAATGAACTCTTCACCGACGTGTTTGCATGGAACAAGAGGAGGTAAAAGAGCACCTCAAAACCAAGGTATAAGTGCGATTTGGCGTACAAACCGTACAGGACAACCATGGAGGCGTTCTGTAAGACGTAACCCCGCTCGGTAGCGATATACATAGCCTGACCAAAGACTAATGATCGCATGTAGTTGTACCCTTTCGTGGTCATTGTGAAAACGTTGAAGGCCCACGATCCGGCGAGCTGTGTTTCTAGTGTGTACTCCATGCCAGCACGAAAGCCTCGATCCATCATCATTTTCAACAGTAACGGAAGAAGCGTGAGCAATCCAATCTGTAACGCGTAGATTGAGTTGTAGTAGCCACCCTCTTCTTTCGAAAGAGATAAGGTAGTTTGAGTCTCTGTCATTTTAAAGTAACGGTAGACACGGTACAATTCCAAATCCGCGATGGCTAAACTCGCATGCGTCAGGGCAAAGAAGTAAACAGCCCAGGCAGTTTGCATGACCGAGACGTAGAAACCAGGACCGGAGAAGTACAAGGAGAAGAGTCGGAAGAAATCTAAACCGCGATGAAGCCTGAACAAATCTCTCGACATGGAAATTGTACCGGCGGAACCAGAAATCTTTTGTTCGAAACCATTAACCGAGGTAAAACCCATATCTCGTCCTTTACCGCACTCGATGAATTCCTCAAACAAAACCTTACCGCCCCGAGCGACGGCATTAACGCCACCGAAGAAATCCTCTGCAACATGGATCATCTTCGAAGCTTTGGAGACGCCACCGTTGGTGCACGCGAACGCTTTATCCCAAACATCAGGGTGACCATAGTGAAAGCGAACCATCAACGGCCATGTCATGAAACGCTGAAAGGTTTGGAAAATAAACTCGGAAATCGCGGCAAATTGTGCTACAGCACCGTGCGTTTCCGAGAAGATAACCTCAGGAAACCCAACCAGCACGACGTCGTCGCGAAACACGTCCATTAAGTTACGGATCTTGAAGGATTCGCCCATGTAGTTATCTTGGTTCATATCTAATGTTTGCAAATAGGAACCGCGCGTGAAGATAATCGCATGGTTCTGGTTCTCCGGTTTACCTTCACCGATAATCGGGTCACCAGGCAGTCTGACTTTAAAAGTCAGATGCAAATTACCTTCGTTTTCTTCGTCGATACCAACCAAGCACGAAGCAAAGCCGTTGAAATTTTTCGCATCTTCTTGGACGTTTTGCCGCGGCATGTCTACGAAGCACACCTTCAGGTCGCGATGGGATTTGATCAATCGCTCAATCTCCGTCGCTTTCGCCCGATCAATCGTCCCAGGTGCAGCCTGGCGCATGCGTCCGAATACCTGACACGTGACAACGTACTCAAATTTATGCGATACTAATCTTTCGATGGATTCTTCTGGGATCCCTTCTGCGCGCGCTTGCAACCGCAATGCGTCGCCGTACAAGCATACACCTCGAATGCACCTTCCTAACGTCTGGGAACGATCGGATGCCCACCTTTGTGCTTCCTCCCAGTGATCCTCAAGAATAGTCTCGTCGTCTTTATGCAAAGCTTTCACGCGTTCTTTGAAGTTTTCGTAATCGTCCGGAAACGTTGCGACGATGAGTGAAAAGAGCGTCTTTTCATCCTCTAAGTGCGCAGTGAGTTCGTGGCGTTGAAACGCAACATCTTCCGCATAATAAGGTGTGAACGCCGAGAAGCCACGCATCGTTCGAATATCAGATGGTGTTCGTAAAGCCGTGAAATGTAAGGAGTTTGCAAAAAACATAAGTTGTCTTTGCGCTTCGGACGATCTCGGCTGACCGCCTGGGTTACTTGAATTCAGCGAACGCAAGAGAGCATCGATGATGTCGTGCATCTCTGGCGACGCTGCCGAAGCCGCGACAACCTGTACGTGGTTCTTTTCTCTTAACAAGTCCGATTGTATCATATCAAGCAACTTTGAGTACAATTGCGACACTTTGTATTTGTATTGGTTGGCGTGAGCCGACCATTTCCCAGAGTCGCGTTCCATGGCGAAGGCGCAAATCTTCCTCACCGCAAGCAAGACATCGTGTAAAGCCTCCGCGACGCGCTCACCTCGCGTGTCCGAATTTTCCGGAAGCGTGATATTCTTATATCTTTTCGCTTCTTTTCTCTTGGTTTTCCGAACTTTTTTGCTCGAACCTGCGAGTTCAGCTTCGCGCTCTTCGTCTTTTTGTTTCATTTCTTCGTACGCCGCTTTTTCAGCTTCGGTGAGTTCGATATTTTCTTCAATCACAAAGCATGCAAATCTGCCGCCTTTTTCGCGCATCTTCTTCCTCGTTTTCTTGCTAAAGAATCCAGTGCATCCATATTTCAACTCAAGGTTCATCGCTTCGAGCATTTGCTCTTGTCTGGCGAGTTCTTTCTCGCGAAGCTCGCGTTTTTGACGGTTGTATCTTTTCCTCGCCAACGCCTTCTTGACACGCTCGGCTTCTTCCAATTCGCCAGCCGCGGTGAGCTTTTCAATCTTGTCCTCATCGTCATCGTCGTTATCTGACTCTGAGTCGAAGTCACTGTCAGGCGTTTCACCTTCAGCCTCTACATCAACGCCACATGCTTTTAATTCTTGGAGCAATCGAATGATAGCGTCTCGTAGAACCATGTAGCTCTCGATATCGCCAGTCTTGCGGTGGTGCATTTGCTCGTTTTCAACTTGCGCAATATCAACAATAATCTTCATGAAGTCCTCCAAGTCTCTAGGAGCGACTAAACGTAAGACATCTGTAAACAAGACCGCGAGCAAATCTTTCGTTTGTACCATCGTGCGGTAAAATGCAGGATATGCTTTCATCGTGCCTGTTTGGAAAGACACAGTTGAAAAAACAGTGGAGGTCATCATCGCTGGCATGATGACATACTCTGGAGCATGGAAAATCTGGGACATGTCTCGGCCAGACAAGAAAGTGAAGCACAAGTCGTGATATTCAGCATCGCTTAGAAGATCACGATGGCGCAAATTCTTCGCAATCGCATTCCAAGCCCTTCCAAAGTGTTGCCACTTGATATCAAGTGCGTCAGCGCAGAAGTCTGCCGGGTTGGTTTCGTAGGCGTTCGGGTCTGTTTCGTCGATTTTCTCCGTAATTGTAAGCAACGCATCTTTAGAATCATCGTCTATTTCGTCAATGTGTGCTGAGTAACCACCACCAGATTTGCCAGTTCGCTTATCACTCAAACCTTTCGCCACACCTAACATTTTGTTGTTCGGGTTCTCCATGTCGTCTTCTGAGTCCGATTCTGCTATCTTCTGGATATCTCTATCGCCAGAACGAACGACAAACTCCGGCTTCGGCCATTTTCTGTTGAGGCACTTATCGCAGAAGAGATACGGAATAGTCGAGAAGCTTCGCAGAAAGAAGCTCCAGTTTTGTGCATGCGAAATTTTACCCCACCATTGAAGTGCGATGGTAAACACAGTCGCGTAAACGGTGTACCAAACAAAGGTATCACAAAAGTATGTCACCAACGCCGGTAAAACGCGCATTATGGTCATGAGGTACATCAAAACGCTACTCGCGTGCACGTCGTAATAGCTCGAAGGAATTTCACCTTCAATTTCTTCGCCAATGTAACCCAAGGAGGCGAGAGGTGTGACGTTATCCCCCCCGCCCAAGATGGCGGCAAGCTTGCCGATATTCGCCGAGAGATCAAAACTTTCCAAATCAGCAACAGATAATAACCTACGACGACGCATAGTTTTATCTTCCTCATAATCGTCGTCATAATCGAGTGGATCTAACTGTTCCGCCAATAACTCTTCTTCTTTCGTTATATCTTGCAAGAAGTACTTTTCTCTCGCCTCAAAGTGCAAAGCGTTCTTCAACGCGTCGCCGTCCAAATTGATGCATGAGGTATACGTATCAGACTCTTTGTTCCAGCACAAGTCCGGATGTTGTAAAGCATTCACAGATTCACGCAACGGAGGGATCAGAAGATAATGACCAAATGCCAACTTTGTCCCCAACACAAACATCCAGAAAATGGAGTAAATGCAGCGTTCGCGGAATGGCGTCGCGAATTGAGCGCTGCCACCCATGTAGGGTTCTCTCTTGATCACTGACGTCATCACGCCACACATGGCTAAAGCGTACACCACGGCCAACGCTTGGAAATATGGCGTTTTACTATCTGGGTTGAAGGATTTTTCCAGCCCGTAAAACAACGGAATCATAATGAAAGCGAGCGATCGCGTGATAATTACGAACCAATCTTCAAAGGATTCTTGTTTCAAATTGCGAAAGGAGAGCGTAGCAAACTCGCAAATGAGCTTCAAAACTGCGTGCGTAACCGCAGCAGTGCACACGTATCCCCAATCAAAACCATGCACGAATGCGCACACGCATGAAATGTGAAAGCAAACCGCATGGAATACTATGATCGTGTTGAAGTTGACGTAAAGACTGAACCATCCGGCAACTTCGCGATGCGTCTTGAAAAACGTCCCCGCCAACCCCTCACCGGCACCAAGCGGGTGCTTTGCTTTGTTCATCATGTATGCTCTGAGGTGCGCATACATGCGCTGATCGAGTGGATTATCGCGCATTTCCATTGGTACACCAATAAATTCGGGTTGACGGTTCTGCTTTTCCTCTTCTGACATTTCAGCTTCACGTTTTTCAACGTCTTCATTTGCGTGGCCATCCACCGGAGGCATGACGGCTTTGAACCTATTGTATTCCCAGAAGAACTCGTTGACGTCATCATACATGACCCGATCAACGATTGACGACTTCACACGTTCCTTCAATTCGCGACGCATGAACAAATACATCGGGGTGACAATATTGTTGAGGTAATCACACTCCTTGTATGGCATTTCAGACCCTTTTACTGGTTGCGCCAAAATAAGTTCGGCGTTAGTCTCTGGATCTCTTTCTGAACGGTTTTCAAGCGTCACCGTGCATAATGCGCAATGAAAGAGATAACACAACACTTCAGACATGTGACGCAAGTTAGCAGATTCGCCATAGAGCAAAAACCAAATTGTCAAATGATGGGCTTTCGCGTTCGTTTCCACCTTCAAGAACTCTTCCCGATTGACATTGTTAAAGAAGACTTCGTTACTTTTACGTTGCGCCATGAAGAGCGCGAGGATTGGGGATTTCTTTTGTTCAGAGTCGCTGTTATCAATTTCGAACGCTTGCACGTCCGCGTTTGCTTGAGCTTGATCCAGCATACCGGTGTAATCCACCCAGTGCTTGAAATTCAAGAACATATGGCCGTGTAAGTGGTTGATCGCTTCCGCCCATTGCGCCTCAGTCAAGCCGTCTTCAGCGATACCAGCTTCGTCGGAATACGTGGCAATGGTGTTTTCGATCCATCGCGACATGTTTTCGAGTGCATTATACATGTTCGACTTTACTTCAATAGGTTCTTCCGAGAAGTTCGAATCAGGGCAGGTTTTTTGAAATCCAAACAGAGTGGCCTGTTGCTCAAATAACGGCATCAAGCGCTTCTTGATATCTTCGCATCTCGGATTGATAGCCGATCCAGAGCCTGGAACGGTCATATCACGAGGCAAATCTGGCAAAATCGTCGGTGCCGGGCGTTTGTATTTCATAGTTTTCACGTGCAAGCCAATAACTTTTCGGAGGAAGAGTTTAAATCCAGAGATTTTCTGGCGTGCTCGCGACGAAACATCCGATCTATTAATGGACGCAATCATATCGCGTCTACGCATTTCAACCGTCAACACGGCGGCGTATGCGCGGTTGAACAATGCTCTGGCATGCATGAACGATATTGGAAACAAACCAATAACGAATAAGACAATGTGTAAAATAGTACCGTTGATTATATCCAATTCTCTCGCCATGAAGTCACCATAGGAGCGAAAGGACAACATGAGCCCTCGGACTGCTCTTGGAGGCTGATCCGAGATTAGACTGAAGATTGCTGACGTACAGCTTATAAACACGTAGCCAGATATCGCGAAGACAATGGCATTGATGAAATCCCATTGATTCATTTGCGCCGAAAATAACCTTTGGCAAAGGAAATGGTGCAAAACCACGCACACGACTTTGAAAAAGTAGCCGTATATCAAAACGATGGATTGCTTCGTCACTTCAGACAGGGTACCCTTGCCAGCAAATCGCTTCGCTAACGATACTAATCTATGCGGCCACAAGAACCGCGGTGATAATGCAAAATAATATACCGCCGCTAATAACCCTGCGGCAACACCAGCTGTCAAGATAATAATTGGACGCAGGGCAGTGGTTGTAGAGGAATCTCCAACGTTCAGCGCAGCAGCCGCGGCCAAGGAAATAATTATTGGTCCAGGAACATGTCTCAAAGACACGTGCCAGAATTTAACAGACATTGGAAGTTTTCTCCAATTGCGCATAGTGTCTGCACGCCAAGTCCACCAGGTTGGCTTATTCCCCAACCCGCGCCTGGCGTTGACTTTCTCCTTCGCTGTGCGCTCATCATCGCCTCGAGGGATAGAGTCCAACCAGCAGACCCACTCAGCCATACCAAACTTGATCATGCCACTCTTGAACGTTTGCGGGTGAAACAACCAGGGAGCCATGCTTAAATTCCAAACTGCAAACCAGACGTGCCATGTACTCGAGAAGAATTCGTGTAAAGCACCGAGCGAAGAGAGGGACATAATTGCCACCGTCACCCATGCCATTTCGATAGCCGGTTTGATGTGACTTTCGGCGTACTTCGAGTACAAGCTAACAAACCCAGCACGCATGGTCATGCCACGTTTAGTCTTCATATAAGCAGCTTCGCCGGTGTTGATCGAGCTGTCCAATGAAAAGCCTCGCATTTTGGCGATGAACATGTTGAAAATAAAGCTTCCGGTTATCGTGTGATGATACAGCTTGGAAAACATATTTACAAAACCGCCATCGAGCCAGCCTTCTAACATGACCGGCCACGCCATGACAAAAGATGCTTGAACAAACCAATGCGATGGATATATGTTATGCGTCCCGATTTCTTCGTGAAAACCGATGTTGTCGAACGCATCTCCGGATTTAAAGTATACTTCGACATGGACCATGGCAATGATAAGTTTCGTCACAACGAACACGAGAAGTGACATGAATAAGACATACTCCGTGAACATGATGCCTGCCGAGGATTGGAAAAACGAAAGACCTCGTAAGAAATCAAAGGACTTCGATAATCTGTGAAAGTCGCGCGAAATGAGCTGCATACCGTTACCGGTAGCAATCTTCGCGTGAAACTGGTTGGCACCGTCGAAGGAAACTTCTCTGGCTTTACCAACCATCTTGAAACCTACGTATCGCACTTTCCCTCCTCTCAAGACGATATTCATACCACCAAAGATATCTTCGGATAAGTGCAAAGATTTAGTAGCTTTGGATACACCACCGTTAGATCGGGCCCAAGCTAAATCCCAAACGTCCGGGTGACCATAGTGGAACCTCACGCATAATGGCTTCGCCATGTAACGCTGAACCATTGTCCCAAACACTTGCTCAGACAAAGCAGAAAATTGAGCCACAGAACCGTTCTGTTCAGTGATCATTTGCTCGGGAAAACCAACGAGGACGGTATCATCGGAATAATCGAAAGTACGAATGAGATTTCGCACTTTCAACCCCTCAGATAGTTGCGCGTCTTGATTCATATCAATAGTTTGCATATAATTCCCTCTGGCGTACACGATCCCGAGATTTTGATTCTCTGGCTTACCTTCACCGACGATCGGATTTCCTGGCAAACGAATTCTGTGCGTGAGCTTCATAATACCAGCAGGATCCTCCTCGTAGTCGATTCGAGATCGACACAAGTAATAATAACTTCCCGCATCTTGCATACTCTTCGCAGCCAAATCAGGCTGCTCGTAGTGCGTAAGTACGGTGTGTGGATGCGCCTTACACATCTCAACGATTTGTTTATCCTTGGATTCCCAGCCTTTGACGCCATACATTTGGCATGATAAAACGTGTTCGTACTTCAATCGAACAAGTGCTTCAATTTCTTCTTCTTTCGTGCCTTCTAATCTCGCCAAGATCCTCGTCGCGTCCGCGTAAGAGGAGAAACCTCTCACCGTGCGTGAGAGCGTCTGCGTACGTTCGGACGCCCAGCGCGAGATTGTCGCAAGAATAGCGACATCCTCTGCTGTTTCTGCATTCGTTTCGCGTCTTCCCGCGAGTTCGTCCAGGAATGCTTCGTAGTTTTGGTGCGGCAAATGTAAATTTGTTCGCTCAAGCACGTTCGCCCATTCGCGCGGAAGCATGCTGGTTAAAAATCGAAACGTAGAGACGTTCTCCCCGTCGATTTGCTCCCTTAAATCGTTCGTCGTCAATTCAACTTCTTCGACATACATGGGGGTCAAAGTAGACAACGCCGGCGTTTGTAAAACACTTCTCGCTTTCTGCAATTGCGGGTCTGTGAGAGATTCCAGGAAAAATCTCAAAATTTCCCGCGCTTCAGCGCAATCTGGTTCCCCCGTAGGATTCGCAGTGGAGAATGTTCTGTGAAGAACGTCAAGGACGCGTCTACCCGGAGCACTTACCAGAGCAGGTTTTACTCGAGATCGCACATATGACGCATCTTCTAATTTATTCGAGTCCGAAAGCACCTTCAACAACGATTCGCAAACTTGGCCCAACACAACGTTGGTTTCTTTGTGCGCAGCAGATAACTTTTCATTATCATCGACGACGATATCTTTGTTGATCAATTCAATCGACTTTTCAATGTTTTGCTTGAATACTTTACACGCATCGACGAGAGAGCGGCCGGAAACATCTTCGTCGTCATCGCGCGCTTTGCGAATCAACTTGATACCGTCGTGGGCCAATGTGCGAATATCGATGAGCCATTTTGGCCCGCGCGTCGACTCACGACGCAGGACGATGCCCATCAATTCCGTTGCTGATTTCAGTAACGTACAAAACTCCGCACGTTTGCTCGCATCTACGACACCTAAAATACAAACAAACATAAACGCCGATATATCAATCATTTGCGACATGACTGATTCCAACAAGGCGTATTTCATACTTGCGTTGCGCTCTGCGCCAACTTTCGAAAATACCGGCGCGGTTAACATTGTAGGAAATAACATATAAGTATCAGAATCACCTCCGAGGAAATCCTTCACTGTTTTCCCGTACAATGGAGCAAATGAAAGTGCACTACGTTCTTCGTCACTCAATAAATCGCGCTGACGCAAAGATTTAATCACCGCGTTCCATGCGCGCGCAAATTCTCTCCATTGCTCGGAAGCAGCTTCCGCACATAAATGAGTTGAGGGCGATGATGCTGGCATCGGTTTAAGCCGCTGAGTAGATAAAATCTTCTCACCAAATGCGGCAATCTTGAGCGGAAGCTCACGAACAACTTTCGACCATCCGTCCTCTACGCCTTTCCAGCGCAAACGGTCAAAAGCCGAGGCGATACCCAACCCGACGAGGTACCAGAAGAAGGTATCTGCGTAGTACAAGAGAATACTCGGAAGCCATCTTTGTAAGACGACGAGATATTTGTATGTGTGGCGTCGGAAAACACGGACGATGTGAATCATAAATTCCGGTAACAAATCACTGTAATCGTACTTGTCGCAATCTTCACCGGCAAAGTCATAGCCCCAGCAGTACAAATCGAGCTGTAAAATAGCTCTGGTTGGTGTTTCGAGCGGCTTCAGGATAAAAAAGAAATCAAAGGAGAATTTAGCCGTCAACACGACAACCCAGAAGAGGCGATACCGGAAACCGTCGCTTCTGTCTATGCTCACATCCTCTTTTCTGCCCAGGTATTCTTTTTGGCCGCCCATCGGAACAAGTCCACTGAAATCAATCAAACTGATCGCGATGTAAACATATCCAATTGGCGCAAATATGTTCAAAGACATGATGTCATAAATAGTTAGAGCTGTTACAATCAACACCGCAGAAGAAACGGCAAGTTTTGCAATACTCATAGTTTTACTCTTGAAGAGTTCTCGTCGGTGCACGAAGAGGACTTGTAATTCAACGAAGAAGTCACACACAGCCGCGACGCCAGCCAGGTACGAGTAATATTGCCACTGTAGACCTGCGAACAAGTAAATAGTCATTAACGCAAACACATTTGTCATAAACGTGAACATTCGGTGGAAATTCAAAAGGACCATGCTCCATCCAAGGAACTCGTTGTGCGTCTTTTCAAAGATTGCGCCAAGAGTTTGGTCAATTTCCGCCGCAGTGCGTGCTCTGCGCATGTAGTTTCTGTAGTTTACGTAAGATACCGTCGTTCCATCCCCGGTATCGTTCGATGTCATGCGTTTTAACTTACTTGGAATCAGGTAGCACTCGTTGATATCGTCATATCCGAGTCTGCGGTACACGCGTAAATCCGAGCGAATTTGCGTAGCAAGGAACTCCGTCACAGGCATGATGATAGACTCCAAGAAATCACCTTTCTCAAACTTCATGACTTTTGCGTTTACTGGCTTCCCGTTCGCAGAAATTGCGTTGGAACATATGTGAAAGAGGAACGCAATCATTTCAGGCATACAGCGACAGTTAGCGGCTTCGTCCAAGATGCATTCAAAGAGCACGAGGGATCGCAGCTTATTCTGCCCCATTTGCGACTCTAACGATCCAGAGTGCATAATGCCTAAATCACCAACAAAGTTACGCCATCGAACATAATTTCGGAACGATTTCGAGTATCTCCGTTCGATGACAAAATCTTCACCCCTGCCCTTAGATTCCTCGGTAGAGGCAATGTTCCAAAGTTGTCCGGCCAACCGATCTGCGACGTTTTCAACCGTCGCCCCAATATTATCGTCTCCGGCGCTTTGGAAACCAAACACTGACGCGAGTTCTTGCGCGATGGGTAAGATTTTATTTCGCCATTTTGTCACGGCGAGCTCAATTTCAGACTTGCCCGTCGGCTCTGGACCGCGGCGTGTCAAGTCCTCGCCTTCTAATTCTTCTAAATCTTGTCCACTCGTAGTTGATGGTTCAGAAGCCAAATCGGCGGCGAACCTTTGTGAAGAGGGAGGGTTTTTCGTAGCTTGCGCGGCTTTTTTGGTGAGTTCAATTTCTTCTGGTTCGTGAGATTTCGAAAACCACGAGAACACAGGGGTTTTCGCTCTCACCAGCGCATGAAATGCATCTCTCCAAATTCTCCCTAGCTGTTTTCGCTTCAAACCGAGAGCGATGATGATATAACCAACACATATGAGTTTGACCCACGTTTGGAATCTAAGATCAAGCACGCTCAAATCGTACACGTCAGACCCCGGGCACGAGGTATCCCCGGGCTGCGTCCATGTCGAATTTTCTTTTTGAATAAACCCTTCAACGTCGAGTGCGAAAGTCGGTGGTGCCGGACACACGGTCGGCGACTTTTGGTGTACCAACATTTGGTGATGACATGATAAGTACGGCGACTGTAACGACACGGCAGTTGGATTAATTAGACCTGGCGGGTGCGATAGAATGGCCGAAAAGTTTTCGAAAAACGCAAACTGTGGCACCTGCTGTCCCGGCTTCAACTTAATTTGATGCCACGCTTCGGCTTCTGTGTGTGCAAACGCGTGTACGGACGCATTGTGCGCATCGTTGATTGCTTCCCCACATTTTGGAAATTTGAGAGGATCGTACGGCTGGAGATCTTCGCCTCCGTAAAATGGTGTACACGTGCCACCCTTTTTCCAAAGGAATTTCAACATAAAGTAAGACGCTCTCGGTCGAAGTAAATCGACTTGATTCACTTTGCACCTTTTCTTTATCGCCATCATCCCAAAATACTCCTCAGACGTGTATAAATCTGGTTGTGTCGGCGACATGTATCCGCACGGCGAGTGTAACTTTTCTTTCAAACTCGGGCACACTTTTTCGATGATTGGAATTCTCTCATCCGTTGTGGGTACCGCGGTAACTGCTTTTCCCTTCCAATACTCGTCCACCCAAGCCATAATGGATCCACCTGTGACAAATCGCGTGCCACAGCCACTCGCGCAAGTCGTGGCATGCTTTTCTAAATCTTCAATCATCGATGTCGTCCAATCGGCTTGAGCGATTTCGTCTTCTTCGCCCATGGTATCGTACCCGTTCCAACCTTCATGTTCCGGAGCTAATTTATACGCATCTACGCCGTATTCAGAGATCATGAACGGCTTTTTGGAAACTAAATGATACTTTTTGAACAAAGTAAGCGGCGACCAAAATCTCCGTGTGTACATGTTCACCGCCCAGAAATCGAGCTGGTCCATCCACGCGTCCGAATACCGAATCCAAGCCAATGCACCCCACATTTGCATGCCGACGACGTGTTGTTTCGTCTTTGGTAGGTTTACATTCGCTAAAGCAGTTCCGCACAAGACACCTTCGGAACGCACGACCGAACATAACAAGTTGACGGATTTCATCAACTTCTCGATGGAATCTTCAAACTGACACCCACTGATACCAAAGTTCTCGGCTAACTCTTTATCGCAGACGAACAAATTCCACGGTCCGTTCAACTCGTTTCCTACTATCCAAGCGCCAACAGCTGGGTGTTTTGCGGCTCTAACTTGCGATCTAAGTTTTCTTTGGACTCTTGTCATAGACTCTTCGTCGTTAAAGAGCGACTTGGTTCCGTCTTCGAAATCGAAACCAACAATGATAACAATGCCGTACTGTTGACACAAATCGAAGAATTGTGTGTGTCTATGCGAATATTTCAACGTATAAATACGAATCGCGTTCACCCCGGCGTCGGCCAGGAGAGGAATATCTCTTTCAAAAATCCCAGCATAGTTGGACGTGAAATAATCCCCATACGGTTCAAACCAATCCGGATCAGCTCCTACTGGCACTGGAGAATAACATACGGCGCGCATCAACCATGGTCTCCCGTCTAAATATAGAGTTCTACCTAACCTGCGCAATCTACCGGTATCTAATGTCGTTTCGTTCAAATTCGGTGGGTTCCTAAACGCCTCCAATCGCTTTCTACCTTCAGCGGATAAAAACTCCTTTTGAGGATTATGGAAAGCTGGGTCGTAAATATCTCTATCATCATCAATAGCCGGTGCAGTTAAAGCGGTCGCGTTTATTTCCTCTTCGCGTTCGATTTGTTTTTCCATCTTTTTTTGCTCGTCTGCTTCTTCGGCATTTATGTCAGCTTCGGAATCTTTGGTCAAATCGTTTGCCGTTCCGGGATCCACCGCACCAGAGGAGGTGCTCGTCCCATCGTCCGCGCCTAACTTACTCAATTCGAAAGGCAACGATCCTTTCACGGTTTCTTTACCTCCACTTGGTTTTGGCCCATCATACGGCCACACCATTCCGCCGAGTTTCGCGTTCAACCTTTCCAAAGGAGAAGATCCATGAATCGTACTCTTATTCTTTTTATGACTCGAACTTCTGGCGCCGCGGAACATCGCGTCTGCTTTGCGCCCAGTGTGGTCGTACTCTTCGTAATCGTCTGCGATTTTATACGCGCGATCGTTCACCAAGGACGGCTCTTCGCTCCCGTATCGAGCGAACGCGATGTCCAATTCGCTCTGTTTGGCGCGGCTATTATTCTCTCCCGAACGACTCAACGCGAACGTTGTCGCGAAGAGCACGGCGAAGATGGCCGATAGGATGACTCGCCACGACATTTTCTTCTTCGTCGTCCTCAGAGCGTCGTCGTCGTCGTCGTTATCTCGAGAGACCGGTATGGGAGAGTAGCCTCCGTTCATATGCTCCGCGCTTCCGTCCAACGCTCTGGCTCTTCGTTGGTAGGCCGCGAGGTGGTCGGGATTGGAATTCATCGTCATTTTGGCGCGCGCGCGAAAGAAAAGAAAGAGAGAGAGAAAGATAGAAAGAACTCTCTCAGATGCGTTCGCTTTTCGAATCCACTCGTTTTTTTCCTTTTCGAGCAATCCTCGTCGCGTATCTGTCCGTCGTGTGCGTCGTAACTCTCGACTCTTGTCTGCAGAAAGAGAGGCGCGCGTAATGACGAACCAAGCAAAAAAAGGGAGCAAAGAAACGACAGGATCACATTAATCAGGGTTTAGGGTATCAACATTACAATTTTCTTTTATTATTATTTTTCCGCCTCATCTTTGGACGCCTCCATCAAACCGGGGTCGCAAAAGTCTTCGTTGCCGTCTTCGCACAGCGCGTTGGATGCGATTCTAC
>Ga0163180_10001003_pt1 | contig 16182 bp, 11 predicted proteins | sample AtlANTMetagenome_2_FD_109647 | JGI IMG/M metagenome (GOLD analysis project Ga0163180, IMG submission 109647) | Marine eukaryotic phytoplankton communities from the Atlantic Ocean - Atlantic ANT 4 Metagenome | ecosystem: Environmental > Aquatic > Marine > Oceanic | place: North Atlantic Ocean...
GCATCCGCATCCGCATCCGCATCGGCGTCCGCATCGGCGTCCGCATCGGCATCGGGGGAGCCAGGTAGGGCGATACCACCCGCTGCCGCGGTACCGGTGTCGTCGGCTTCAGAGTCCTTCGCTCCTTCCAAACCACCCAGACCACACCCTGTAAACAGCAAAAACAAGAAACAGTACCGCAAAACCCCAAACCTCCGAGAGCGAATCTACCCTACACAGCTCGACACCGTCAGATAGAATCTGCTTATAATATAGGCTACAAGACGAACCGTATGCCCCAGTGGCTCCCTTTCTGAACACCCGGTACGTCGACAAATTTCATAAGCGCAGTCTACCAGAGTATGTGTCAAACGTCTCGGCAAGTTGATACCCGCCTTGAACGACCCCCTCGAGACGGACCCAAGAAAAGTGAAAAGGCCATAGGAGCCTCATTCACAGGCTCTATGTAGACCTGAATATGAGGCCATCGTTCCCGGCACCTCATCCTATGATTTCCAGGACTATAGCTGAGAACTCATTGCCTCAAAGCATCAACATGGTCTCATCCCTTCGCACGCAGAGCCCTTAGGCGATATGCTTGTTGCACCCCCCCGAAACGAGTCTCTGATGGGCCGCACACCCGACACTGATACCGCCAACGACACCGATACCATTACCGCCGAAGGTCACCTCTCTCCAGAAGTTTGGGCGCGGCTGGTTCTGGCTCGAGTGAACAAGGCTGACACCGGCACCCTTACCGTGACCCGTGACTCCAATACCCGCACTTTTCGTTTCCTGAATGGGACGCCGATTGCAGCGACCAGCACCATTGCTGAAGAAGACTTTACGGAAACCATGGTCGCCACAGGAGTCTTTTCCCACGACAAACTGGTCTGGATTCGAAAACACACCAGCGTGGATGAGTCTGAAATTGAAGCGTTAATAGGTGCGGGGACGATTGACCGCTCCGCAGTAGACGCACACCATGCCACCCATATTGAGCATTTGGTAGCCGCCACTGTTGCCTGGCCGGCAGGCGAATTTAGCTGGTCGGGAGCACCGGCTATGGGCGACAAAATCGAGCGCTCTCTACTTCCTTCAGTCAACGCCATTGAAGGGATGATCCGAGGGATTCTTGGCGGGTTTGATTTGGGTGCTCTCCATACCTATGTGGACGCGGCCGACGCCGGTGATTTTCTTCCTGATGCTCGGCTCACCGGAGAGCGCTCTCCTGCTTGGGTTCCTCGGGACTTAAATGCCATCCATACCCAACTTGGGCAAGGCCTTACGCGAGATGAAATATCGGAGAATCTAACTGTCGATTCGGACCGAGTGGCGGCCATGCTTTGGCTATTGGAAGCTACGGGCTGGGCACGTCGTGCTCACCCTCCTGCAGCACTGATCCCACTGGGCACCGTCGCTACGATTCAACAGGGTCAAACCGAAACACGGCAAGAGGCTGCACCCAAACCTGCTCGACCGCAGGCGAAAACAGTGAGCTCACCATCGGCCAAACCCAAACCATCTGCAAAGCCCACGGCACCGAAGCCGACACAGAAAAAACAAAATCATGCCGAATTCGTCAAAAAGACGGCACCGGCGCCCCGTACGCCCACTATCGATCCAGAAGCCGGCCTGAAGCGGGCACTAAAATCCATCGCAGACAGCGACTTCGATGCCGCTTATCGACTCCTGGGCGATGTTCGGAAGGAACGCCCCAGCTGTCCAGACACCCTGGCTGCATTGGGATGGACCGCGTGGAGAACCGAAAATCTAGGAACAAACGCCTACGATGGGCCAGAGGACTTTTTGCTCCTGGCTCTGACTTTCGATGCCGCGCATCCCAAGGCACTCGAATACTACGCGCGTATAGCGATAGAAAAGGGAGAGAAAGAGAACGCCCGGAACCGACTTCTGCAAGTGCTCAAAGCCACACCGGAATCTCCCTGGGCAAGGAATGCTCTGGATGAATTGAATCCAAAAGGTAAAGGCAAAAGCGGCATGAGGCTTTGGCCCAAGGGAAGCTCATGAGTGAGCGGAACGACAAGGCCGTTCTCCTGGTTGACCCGGATCCGCAAACGGCAGCGTGGTTGCAATCGCATCTCGCCGACACCGATGTTGAAGTGACGCACTACAAAAGTGCTGAGGACATCGTGGATTCAAACTCGTCGCCATGGCTGCTTATCGCCAATGGAGACACTGTCGGTGGACGCAGACTTTGCGACCGGTTCCAGCGGGAAGACGAGAAAGGTGAAGGCGGTGTGGTGCTCACATCGGGCGGAGTGGCTGTTCCTGAGCTACTCGACCACGGCTTCCTGGATACTGCGGCCGACCTGTATGTGCGTCGACCGCTCGACAAGAGTCGCTTTACTCATCATCTGCAAGCATTACTCGAAGCCCGCATGGCCAATCGGATTGCGGCCCGTGAAGCGGAACTGGCGGCGCGCGAAACCGAAGCAGCCTTGCAATTGGCCAACGCCCAGGCGGAACGCGAAGCGGCCATGGGCATGGTCGAACGCGCAGAAAAGCAAATGGCGGATGCCGAAGCCAAAACGATCAAAGCCATCGCCGACGTCGAAGCAGCGGTCACCGCCCAGCGACAAGCAGAGGCGATTCGAGAGCAGGCGGAAACGGATCGAGAACAAGCGGTTCAGGCAAGAGACGACGCTGAACTGGCGCGTGAAGCGGCTGTAGAAAACCAGAATGCGGCCCAACAAAGAGAACAAGAAGCCACCCGTTTACAAAATGAAGCCCAGGCCGCCCAAGCCGCAGCCGAAGAAATACGGGACGAGGCGATCAAGGCCCAGACCTCAGCCGAGGATCTGCGCGACCACGCCCTACTCGAAAAAGATTCTGCGCTGAAAGAACGACACAACGCGCTTGAAGCACAGCGCGGTGCGGAAGCCATCCAGGCCCAGGCCGAAATGGACCGAGAGGAAGCCATTTCTGCACAACAGGCGGCAGAACAAGCTCAGGCCCAGGCCGAGGAAAAGCAGGCCAACGCAGAAGCCGCCCAAACTCAAGCAGAACACGCGCAACAGCATGCCGAGGTGCGGGCCGACGAAGCCGCTCAAGCACAATCCCATGCAGAGGCAGCAGCCGATACGGCAACACAGGAGCAAGCCAAGGCAGAAGCGGCAACAAAGCAAGCTCTTGAAGCTCAGGTCTTAGCTGAAGCTGCCAGAGATGATGCCCATACGGCAAGGGCGCAGGCCGAAGTCGCACAACTCCAAGCCGAAGCATCCCTCGCCCAGGGGTTGAGCGAAGCCGAAGCATCCCTCGCCCAGGGGTTGAGCGAAGCCGAAGCCCGTATCGCGGCCACTGAAGACCGCACGCAGCACGCCATCGCTCAAGCGAACAACACCACCGAAGCCGCCATAGCTGAAGCCACCACCGCCAAAGCCGAACAAGTGGCGGCAGAAGAGGCGATGCGAGCGGCCCAAAAAGCACAGTCCCATGCGGAAGAAGCTCAAGCTGGAGCCGAACTGCTTAAGGAACAAGCCCTTGGGATTGCCGAGGACGCGGAAGCCGAACGCGACACCGCACAGGAAGCACAGAAACAGGCCGAATCTCAGGCAGCCACGGCTCGAAACGAGCAAACCCTTGCGATTCAAGCGAAAGAAGAGGCCGAATCCAAAGCCGAGCAAGCGCACTCAAGTCGCAGCATTGCGGAAGAGGCCCAAGCCTCTGCTGAGGATGCTCAACGGATCGCCGAAGGCCAGAGAGACGACGCACTCGAGGCACAACGCATCGCTGAAGAAAGCGCCAGTATCGCTCTCACCCAGCAAAACGAAGCGGAAGCGAAGCGCGATCAGGCCATCGGCAAACAAGAAAGTGCTGAAGCCGCCCAACTCCAGGCTGAGCAAGCAACCGAGACCGCTCAAGCGGCTCAAGCGTCCGCTGAAACCGCTCAGGAAAGGGCTGAAACTGCTCAACAAGAGGCCGAACAGCGACAGGCTGAAGCCGAAGCCGCACAGGCTTCAGCAGAAAATGACCGCGCGGAAGCCCTGGAAGAAACAGCCCAAGCCAAGGACGCTCAAACACATGCGGAATCCGTCCGGAATGAAGCCGAGACGGAGCGAGACCAAGCAGTGCGCGCTCGCGACGCTGCCGTGGACGCAAAAGATGTGGCCAAAAGCGCGCAAAGTGAAGCTGAAGCACAACAAGCGCAAGCCGAGTTGGCTCGCGATGCGGCCCGTGATGCCCAAGCCGAAGCGGAATCCAACCGCGATGCCGCTCAGCAGGCTCAACGTGAGGCTGAACAAAAATCAGAAGAGGCCAACTTCCTTCGTTTAGAAGCTCAACAGGCTCAAGAAATCGCCGAATCTGACCGAGACGAAGCACGGTCTGCCCAAGCGGCCGCCGAGAGCGCTCGAGAGAGCGCTTTGGCCGAGCAAGCCCAAGCCGAAGAGGCACGTGCGGGAGCAGAGCACATCAAAGATCAAGCGCTGGAAGCCATGTCGGACGCCGAAAGCGAGCGCGATACGGCGGTAGCCTCACAGAATGCAGCCGAACAGCGTCAGGCCGAGGCGGAAGCCGCTCAAGCTTCGGCAGAAGCGGACCGAACCGATGCCCTCAGCGAACGCGATGCGGCGCTACTCGAGAGAGAAGCTGCCTTGGAACAGGCCAACCTGGCTTCTGCGGCACAAGCTCAAGCCGAAGCGGCCACCGAACAAGCGAAACGAGAAGCCCAACAATCCCTTGAGGCCAGCCTCGCCGCGGAGCAAGCAAGGAGTGACGCCGAATCAGCCACTGCTCAAACGGAGGCCAAGCTGCAAAACGCCAGAAAGGTGGCGGATGAACTCGAACAAACCCTCAGCAGAACGCATCAGCGGCTCAACGACGCTCAGTCCAAACTCGAAGAAACGGATACAGCCAGGCTCACTGCGCTGAATGAGCTCAAAGAGGCTGTATCGGCCAAGAGGCAGTTCGCGGAAGAACTCCAGCAACTCAAAGTCACCACCGAAGATCGAGAGACTCGAATCACAGACCTGGAACGCGGCATGCGCGGCCTTCAAGCCGAAAAGCAAGCGCTCAATTCTAGACTGGCTGAACAAGAAGACACCATCAATGCCACGCGTATCCAATGGGATCGCGAGCGAAACAGTCTCAATGAAATGGTCGAAGAAGCCAAGAAAGCGCACACCCATACCGACCGTTTACTCCAATCTGCAAACCAGAAAGTGTCGAGCCTCACAACAGACGCCGAAGCCCTAAAGGCCACCATCGAGGATGGAAACGCGCGTTCGATTCGCATCAAGTCGGAGCGAGACAAAGCTCGATTTGAGCTCGACGAACTCCGTTCGCAGCTGGATGAGGCCTCTCGAGAGACGGCCAAATTGGGCGCAGATCGCGATGAAGCAATCAATCAGATGGCGCTGTTTAAGGGCGAAAAGGCCGAAGCCTTACGGGAGCGCGAAGAAGCCAATCAGGCACGCGATAGCGCCATCGAAAAACTCAACGCAGCCAAGAACGAAGTGGGTAAGAACTCTTCTCAAGCCGAAGAACTCAAGCGCACCATCGAACGGTTGGAGTCCGGTCGACAAGATATGGTCGACGCCCGCAAAGAGGCCGACCGGCGCCGCCAAGAAGCCGAAGACGCCATGCGGGGAGCTCAAGACCGAGGCACTCAAGAAGTCTCGATGCTACTCAAGCGGATTCAGCAGATCGAAGCGGAATTGGATGATGAACGGAAGGCTCATGCGAAGACCCGGCTCGCCGCCGAGCCCCGTATCGCCGCCTGGAAAGCTCAGGCTTCGGACGCAGACGACCTTGAAATCGAAGACGAATAGCCGATAGCTCTGAGCCTAAGCTCAATGTTCTTTGGGCCAACGATGCACTCGCTTTTTGCAAGATTCCATCCGTTTATGAAACAAAAGCCGGGTATCCCCCTTTATGATTGACGGTGCCAATCAAAGGGAGGGTTTGTGATCAAGGCTTGGATCGGATTTGGATTGACGATTGGATGCACCGCTCCGAGTTCCAAGACCGAACCTCCATATTTCGACTTCAACACACCTCTCGATACCGGCCTCAACACACCTCTCGATACCGGCCTCAACCCTTGTGACCCTCGAGAAGCGTTCACTCCGTCAACGAACTTTTTTACCGACATATCGGTCGAAAGTGGAATCCAGGTGGGTAATTTCGATACCGACCCGCCCGAAGGGATGGTGATCAATGACCATAGCCGGCTGGCTTTTGCCGATATCAACGGCGATGGCTTTGATGACATCGTGATGCACAGCCTCTACCCCAACGCTCAGAACGACGTCCCGTTTGAGCATCTGGTCTTTCTGAATAATGGGGACGGAACTTTTACTGACCATACAGATGCTTCAGGCCTGAGATCGGTTCAGGCCGGATTTTTCGCTTTCGCCGATGTCGATAATGACGGAGACCAAGATCTTTTCGCGGGTCTGGATTTACCCAACTTGGGAAGCCATCGCTCGGCCATCTACAGCAACGATGGTATGGGGGTCTTCACCGCAGCCCAAGACTCCGGCGTGGCCGTCGCGAACCCGACGGCAGCGACGGCCGCCTTTGCGGATTTCGACTCCGATGGTTCCGTGGACTTATTCGTTGGCAATGGCCACACTTCTTACGGCATGGTGGACCAATTGTTTTGGGGTGCTGGAGACGGCACCTTCTCACAAGACACTTCGGCCCTGATCAATCCACCCGCGCAACCCACCAACGGTTCCGTGACTTGTGACTTTGATAACGACGGAGACATGGACATCTTCGTCGGTTCCTATGGGGTCAGCGTTGGGAATGGCCACAATCAGTTGTGGCAAAACAACGGAGGTCAGTTCACCAACGTAGCCGTCGCAGCCGGGGTGGCGGCTCTATCCACAGGAAATCCATGGTCGGAATCCGCCGATTTTGGTGAAGCCGATGAGCCCAACAGCTCATCTACCGACTGGATCGGTAGCAACACCTTTGGAGTGGACTGTGCAGACGTCAATAACGATGGTCATCTGGACCTTCTCGCCGCCGCCATTTCCCACCCATCCTCATCCGACCCGTCCCGAATATGGTCCGATCCGACCGCCCTATACCTGAACAACGGTGATGGAACCTTTAGGGTGCCCGAAGACAACAGCGGCATCCCTTTCAACGAGGGCGATATCGATGCGGGCCTCATCGACTTCGACAACGACGGCCTTTTGGATGTATCGATCACACGAGACCCTAAGTACGAAGCCAACTATGACGGTGCCGAACAATACGGATGGTTTGGCTTGTTATGGGCCAATTCTTCTGGTGAATACCAATCCGTGGGCCTTCAAAGCGGTATCAACATTGATCTGGAAACGGGCACCGATGCTGGGAAAAAACGTCAGATGAAGGGTGGGCAAAATCACGCTTGGTCAGACATCGACCACGACGGAGACATGGATCTACTCGTAGGCGGACGCGATCAGGGTGGAGGCAGACCCAACTTTCTTTACACCAATGAACTGGGTCACCAAAACCGCTGGGTCGCCATCCGATTAATCGGCGATGGTAACGCAGTTTCGACCGACGCATTCGGAGCAAGAATTCGATATCAATGGGAGGACGAGGTCATTCTTCGGGAACAGCATGGAAGCCGGGGCACCTACAACTCGGAAGACTCACGATGGATGCATATTGGACTGGCCGACCGGTCCTGCGATGCCGACATTGACGTGGTCTGGCCCAATGGAGAAACCGTTTCATTGGATTGGGAGGCCATTGGAGACACTCGGTTTGTGACCATCACCTATCCAAACCGTGTGGATTGGGAGTGACGAGACCACTATTGTTTTCGGTGTGTTGTATGATGAAGCAGGAGACCCCATATGTACATCTACCGAACCGTATTCCTGTCCCTTCTTTTTATTGGTTGTGCGAGCAAAGATGATGGTTCAGGCAGTGATTCGGGCGACAACCTCAACTGTTCGGAAGAGAATGGAACCCTTCTCTTTCAAGCCTGCGCGGGTTGCCATGGTAACGATGGCGATTCTCGCCCCAGTGGCAGTGATGATCTCAACAGCGCCGTGAAAACACTATCGGACAGCGACCTGATGAACATCCTTGAAAATGGAACAGGGAGCATGCCAGCTCCTAATCTGACTCCTTGCGAAGAAGAAGCGGTCCTTCTGTACCTACGGGATACCTTCGGGGACTTTGGTGGATGATTGATAGTCATCAAGCCAAGAAGGCTCTTGTCTAAAGGGGTGGCCACTCCATTGAACACATCGTGCAGCATCAACTGAGCACCAACGCACCGTCAGGGGGGAGCGCCCGAAGCAAAACACCGTTCTATCAGCTACATTTATAGCGGGGAGTCAATGAACTTGGTCACCACCACCATGCTCATCTATTTGGGCATCAACGTCGTGGGATTGCTGTGGACAGCGGCAATCATTCAGTTCGGTATACCTCAGGACATGCGCATTCAGGACCGTTCGCACCGCTGGGACACTCTATTCAGCCGCTTACCGTTGGTTCTGTTCAATCAAACGGTTCTTCTCGCCGCAGTATGGGCGGCCTTTAGTCTCTTTAGCGATGCCTTCAGCGCGGACACTCCCGGCCTGGGTCTACTCGCGCTACAAATCGGCATCATCGTTTTTTTAGACGATGCATGGTTTTACGCCTGGCACCGGTTCATGCACGAACACAAAGGCCTGTACAACAAGGTTCACCGCATTCACCACAAAGCCTACGCGCCTTTGCCCATCGAATACATATACGTCCACCCCATAGAGTGGATTGTGGGTGGCGTCGGGCCCCTGGTCGGGCTCATCATTATTGGACAAGTTTGGGGCACCATTCCAGCTTGGACCCTTTGGGGGTACTTGCTCATCCGCAATCTGCATGAACTCGACGTTCACTCCGGTATCAAGTCGCCTCTCGGGAAACTGATCCCCATATATGCGGCTTCCGAGCATCATGACCTGCACCATGCCAAGCCCACAAAGGGCAACTACGCCACCACCTTAGAACTCTGGGATCGGCTCTTGGGGACGTTTTGGCGACCTGAGCGCTAGGCGTCCACCGGCTGGGCTTTCGAGCGCAGACCAAACCACGGCAAACTCACAGCGGACAGACCACAAAGAATGACAGCAGCTCCCAACGCGAGCCCGGTGCCGATCGTCGCCCAATAGGCGGAGCCGATTCCAACGACACAAAGCCGGATCCACTCCGATGGGCGCGCCCAGCCTTCCCCTTCGAGCAGTCCAGCCCAATTCATTCCCGTCCAAAAAATGTATGCGGCTCCCAACCCCAACCAAGATGCCGGCCAAATATTGGAATAGGCAATCACGTAGGCCGTCGCGGTCCCCACAGGCAAGAGATGCGTCACAATGTACGCGCCCAAGTGGGGAACAGCATTCTCGTTATAGCCTCGATTCGGCGCAGGAAATGCGGGCAACTGAACACCTGACGGGGTCCAACCTGGCTCAGCAAACCAAACCTTAAGTTTGTCCGTCCACTTTTGTTGATTCGCCGAATCGCGTGCGAGGTTCACAATCGGCATGACATTAGCAGTCAATGGATTCCAAGTCCGTGACGGCTTCATAATTCCATATAAAACCGTCTCTTCTTCGCGTTCAAAGGTGCCCAATAGGCGATCCCAAATAATAAAGATTCCAGCATAGTTCTTGTCGATGTACTGAGGGTTTGTCCCATGATGAACACGATGGTGACTGGGGGTGTTCATCACCCATTCGAGGGGACCTAAACGACCGATGCTTTGGGTATGAATCCAGTACTGGTACAACAAGTTGGCAGCATAACTACCCGCCCAAACAATCGTGGGAAGTCCGAGCAGGGCGAGCGGAATGTAAAACGCCCAAGAGAAGCTTTTGGCAAACCAGGACTGCCGCAGTGCCACGGCCAGGTTGTACTCCTCACTTTGGTGATGAACCACATGGGTGGCCCAGGCGAAATTCACTCGATGAGAGAACCGGTGGTAGCAGTAATAGAAAAAGTCGACGAGGAAGATCGCAGCGACCCAGGTGGTGGCCGATGATGAATCCCACTCAAATAGCCCCATTTCCGTGGCCACATAATGGTAAATGGCGACAGTGAAGACGCTGGTGATCAAGTCTACGAGTTGATCTCCCATTCCACACGTCAATGCGGCTATCGCATCATTGAGTCGATACAGAGACCGCCCAGTTTTCCGGCTATAAATATACTCCCCCAACATCAGGATGAAAAAGAAAGGGACTGCGATGCCGATGGGGTTGATGGTCTCCAAAGCTATTCACGCTCCTTGATGGGAATATTAAACCGGTCAATGTACGTCCGATACCGTTCGTAAATACGGGCCGGGTCTAAACCGTAGCGCTCAATACTGTATTTATGGGCACCTTTAGCGTCCTGGCGCTTGGTGTTGAGGTACCCGTCAATCGCCTCGGGTGCGATACTCGTGAGCCCGAAGTGTTGAGTAATTTCACCCACAATACGCTGGGGCTCATTGCACAACTCCACGAAATCCACGTCGAAAAACCGGTCTTCTCCGACACGATCTCGAACCGCCATCGCGCGTTCGATGCCGTTTAAGAACTGATTTTCGATGTGGTGTCCGACCTCAACGGGATCGAAGCGCCCATACATCAAGCGCCAATTCAACGAGATCAATGAACAGTATGACGCGATGGATGCGACAGGGTCTCTATGGGTCCAAACGATGCAGGCATCGGGAAAATTCTCCAGCAGGGAATCCACAAACCACATGTGGTCGGGGCACTTCAGAACGAAGCCGCTTTCCGGCTGGCGTTGCGCCATGACTTGCAAGCACTGCCGATACTCTGCATAGCTCTTGTCCATATCGTGATTCAGCAACCAGGCTCCGTAGTTCCGCCAGCCACTGGCCATATCCCAGGCCATGACTGTGAATCCGTTCGCCAGAAGCGGCCAGCACTCTTCGAGAGATTCTGCTCGGATCTCATGCACTTGAGCCATCTCAGGGAGGACCCAGTATGCGATCCGCAACTTCGCGTTCGCTGCACGAATGCGAGCCTTGATGTCGCGTTCAGGGTCGTCATGAAAGGGGACCGGGTTCATGATTTCCCAAAACGGCAAGGCGCGGCGCGCTGGGTCGAGAGACAGCAGGTTCTGTAGGAGCGTCGTACCGGTACGCGGAAAGCCGAGGATGAAGACGGGCCGCTTGATGTCATGTTGAGCGACGTGAGGATGCTTTTTGAAATAATCCGTCAATCGAAGACGGTTGCTCAAACAATGCAGGCCGATATCCCGCGTCGAAATACGCGCGAGGGACGTGAGATCCGAGTTCTCAACATCATCGATCATCACCCGTAACGGTTCGAGAAAGTGCTCCCCTCCCCAATCTTCTAGGCCGGTCGCCTTCCGTGCTCCGGCCAATAGGGATGCCTCGGCAAGTTGCCCAAACGGAAATCCGAGGCGATGCAAAAAGGTAGCACCGGCATTGAGCACTCTTAGGCTCAATCGGTATTCTTCGCGTTTGACTGTCAGCTCTTGTTTCATGCAAACCCGTGGTCATCGAGAAAATAGAAGTAACGGTTTTTAGCTGAATTGGTTGCGGATCTCTACTGCCCAGTTTACATAACGACTGTTCTAAATAAAGCCAGTCATATGTTCTGGCGACTCTTTTCAGATTTTGCCAGACAGTAGGAAGACCCCCGGGTACAACTCCTGAAACTTGCTTAAACGAGTATCTCCCCAACTCGTTGAACTGAAACCCAGAATCTCACGATTCCAAACCGTCCCCATTGCCATCGAGTACTACATGCACACACGTCCTCTTTTTCTGCTCGCCGCCCTTGCTTGCTCAAGTACCAAGACCCCTACTGAAGGTTCCAGTGGGTTTCCAGATCTGACCGATGGAAGCGCTGATGACGGGGACGACCTGGACGACGATGACGGCGACGACGATTCGCAGGATGATGACCCCGCCGATCCGGACGGCTCGGATGACGATAACGATGACGACACGCCGGACGATGACGACACACCGGACGATGACGACGACACGCCAGACGACCAAGACGACGATGACGACACGCCAGACGATGACGCCACACCCGACGATGACGACACGCCAGATGATGACGACACACCCGATGACGATGACGAGGACGTGACGCTTCCCACTGTGGACCTGACCGTTCCCGGTTCTTCGGCACTGGTCGCATCCTCCGGAGAAATCACCAGTACGGGCGGTTCAACCGTCGAGTACGAACGGTTCGTGCCGGATGCACCCGCGACTTCTGGCGAAGTGTTCATTCTTCACGGCTTCATGCGAGGCAAGGACCAGTTCACAGACTTGGCGAACCACCTGGCAACCTGGGGGATCACCACGACCGCCGTGACGATGTCGCACTCCTCGCTGGTCGATATTGATCCTGAAGAAAACTCGGCCGATGTCATCGACTTGGCGGACTATTTTGGCGCAGAAAAGATTGTCTGGATCGGACACTCCAACGGCGCCATCTCAGCCCTGATCGCTTCCGCCATGGCCCCGGATGTTTCCGCCGCCATTCTGGGTCTTGATCCGGTCGAGGCCATCGGAGGTGTAGGCGCCGAATGGACAGATGAAGTCACGGCTTCCGTCGGCGTGCTGATTGGTGAAGAAGACACTTGCAACAGCAACAACTCGGGACTCCCCACCTATAGCAGCACATCCCCTATGAGAGCCTTAAGGGTCACTGAAGCGGACCACTGCAACTTCGAGTCACCCACCAACTGGCTTTGCACCCTGTCCTGCGCACGCGACAAAACATTGTTCTCAGACGAAGGCATCAACGCCACCATTACCGAGATGACCACATCCTGGGCACTGGGCCATCTTGTCGGCGACTTTGACATGGGACCATGGTGGGATGCGAGCGGTTCGGCCTTCCTTGAACTGGAAAGCGCCGGCGCCCTGACTTCCCTCTAACGGACGATTCGCGCTACCCTCCCGACATTGGGAGGAACTATGCCCTCGTCGGATCAAACACCGGCCGTCATCTTCATCGGCTCCCCAACTCGAGACACTGTGATCCGAGCGGGGCGAGCCCACGAAGTGATCGGTGGAGCGGCGTTTATTTCCGCCCTCGCGGCGTGTTGGGCGGGAGCCAAAACCGGTATTGTCGCTCGAGTTCCTCCCCTTCTTCCCGCCATGGCCAGTGCCGTCTTTGGTCCGGGTGGTCTTCATAGAGGCGGCCTCAAACTCGCCGATGGCGCTCTCCCTAGTTTCCGTATCCAATACGACGAAGACGACCGCGCTCAATACACCCAAATGAAGTTGGGGATGGAATCCAACCTGGTCGCTGAAGATATTCCGGCCCACTGGATGACATCTTCGGCGAAGTGGCTCCATATTGCCGGAATTGGGGCAAGCTCCAAACAACAGCTCATCTTTCTGGATGCCCTCAAGCGTTTGTATCCGACATGGATGGGCAGAATTTCGATCGGCACCTGTCGAGCTATGATCGAGTCTGATATCGAATCCACACATTCTCTACTGAACTCTGCGGATGTATTTTTCCTCAACCAGGAGGAATTTGATCTCCTCTGCCCCGATGGACTGCCAGAGGGAACAGACACAACGGTCGTGATCACGCAAGGCCCAGACGGCGTGCAGGTCCTCGGCGGCCCCCACTGCGGCCATCACCCATCGATTCCCGCCCCCGTGGTGGACCCTACCGGGGCGGGCGATTCCCTTTGCGGTGGATTTATCGGCGCCACCGTCACCGACCGACAAGAGCCCGTGAAGATCGGGGTCAGAGCGGCATCCAATGTACTCGAAGGTCTGGGGGCCTCACCCTTGTCCAGTTGGGTGGCGGCCCAGATCCAACGACGGGCGGACCACAACACCAGCCGTTTAGACACCATCGCTCCACTCATTGCCGCAAGCGGTCAATCCGCAGCATTTAGTTTTGCGGATCCACCCCACCTTGAAGCCGGGCACCCCCTGGCTCTATCGATGCTCTGTATCGCCACGCTTCATCAATATGGATTCTGGACTGGAGACCCGACCCAGGGGTGGCAGGGCCCCATGTACGCTGAACTCGACGGCCACCGATACAAGGGCTCCGACTTCATCTGGGCCGCATTTGCCCGGGCCGCTCGAGAAACACCGGACATGCTTAGCCTCGAGCGAATGACCAAAGATCGCCATCTATTCGCTACGATTTGTACTGCAGATAACGGTCAATGCCCCATCCCCGATCTGGAATCCCATCAAGCACTCCACATGGCCCATGCCTTTGCGATGATGCGGGAATGGCCCGAAGGCTACTCACCGCTGGTTGATCACGCGAACCGCAGCGACAGGCCGGTGGCTACTCTACTGAAATCACTGTCATCCCTACCCGGCTATATGTCGGACCCTTTGGCAAAGAAAGCCAACCTCTTAGCCATTATTTTGAGCGCGAGACCCGAGCGGTTCATCGACCGTCGCGACCCAGAAAGTCTCGATCCTATCGTCGACTACCACATGATGCGCCTGTGTCTCCGCACGGGAGTCGTCCGGGTGGATGACCCCGATCTGGCGCGACGACTCGCTCAGCGAACCTGGGTCGATATGCAAGAAGAGTTGGCCATCCGGCAGGCCACGGGACGCGCGATCCTCGGGCTGGTCGAACGCACTGGCTGCACCGTCGGAGAGATCGATGGACTCTTTTTCAAACTCGGTCGCAGCCTCTGTTTAGAAGGTGAAACACCCCACTGTGAACGGTGTCCATTACAGGCCGAATGCGCACAGAAAACGGAGCTATTCCAACCGATTTATCGGACGACAGCTTACTGACTACCAGGTGGCCGTGGTGGCATCCGGCTGGACATCGCTCTTCTGGGCGCGCTGGACCAGTCCATCGATTGTCTTCCAAGGCCAATCTTTTTGAATGAGGTTGATAAGCCAAGCCGGAAGCGCACCCTTGGGATCCGTGAACACCTCCACCTCTACACGCGTAGTGTCCGAGTCCACCACAGTTAATCGCCAATACGTTCGAAACGCAATCGCACGCACATGGTCGTCTTGCGGAGGTTTCAGCGCGTCTTCCACACTCTCATAGCTGATCGTGAACACCTTTTTGTCGGCGTCATAGTGATACTGCTCTTGCATGAGGTAGTCCCGATCTGAAATCGGCCAAGGCAGACCATAGGCCTCATAGATCAAATTCTTGTTCTCACCCATCTTCTTCAAAACGATGTGTTCTTTCATTAAGTCCACCCATTCTGCAGCGATGTGTGGGTTCTTAAGAACACTCACCAAGCGTCCAATCTCGGTGTCAAAGACACCCTCCCCTCTAAAGGCAAACAAGGGTGAGTCCGGCATCACTTTACGTTCAACCTGGACCCCCGATTTTGTTCCCAACTTATCCCAACCCTGACGGGCTTCGGCGTGAGCCGTTGGAGACAGACACGCCACCAAAAAGCCAATAACTACGAACAAAATACGCATTTGAACACCTCGACGAAACGTCTATCTCACGTTTCGGACTGGGCCACTCCCCGTCACGGGATAGTCTCAAAAAATGCAAACGCGTGTACTCATGGTCTGCCTCGGCAATATCTGTCGTTCTCCCCTCGCCGAAGGCATATTTCAGCACCTGTTGCACACGAAGGGTCTCACCTCCAACTACCGAGTGGATTCCGCAGGAACCGGGGGATGGCATGTGGGCGAATCCCCTCACTCGGGATCGCTCGACATCGCGAATCAACACGGCATTGATATTTCCAATCAACGTTCACGCAAAGTCACCGGGGGCGAACTGGAGAACTGGGACTGGATCATCGCGATGGATGCATCCAATCTCAAGAACCTACTGCGGATGGGCGCGCCCCAGGACCGAACACGACTGCTTTTGGGCTTTATTCCTCCCGGCTACTCGCGCGATGTTCCAGACCCTTATTACGAAGGTGGATTCGACCGGGTCTTCAGTCTTGTTCAACAAGGGTGTGAACACCTGCTCGAATTCCTCGAAAACGGAACTCAGAAAGCCTGAAAGTGTTATACGCGCCCGGATAGGGAGGGCTCATGGTATCCGAGATTTTTGACCCCACGCGCTGGCGGCCTGTGGAAGGGTTTAACTTCACCGACCTGACGTACCATCGGGCAGTAGACCAAGGAACCGTACGCATCGCGTTCAATCGGCCGGAATGCCGCAATGCATTCCGACCCCATACCGTGGATGAATTGTACACAGCCCTCGATCATGCTCGGATGTGGTCGGATGTGGGTACGGTCTTATTGACAGGCAA
>Ga0163180_10001004_pt1 | contig 16181 bp, 12 predicted proteins | sample AtlANTMetagenome_2_FD_109647 | JGI IMG/M metagenome (GOLD analysis project Ga0163180, IMG submission 109647) | Marine eukaryotic phytoplankton communities from the Atlantic Ocean - Atlantic ANT 4 Metagenome | ecosystem: Environmental > Aquatic > Marine > Oceanic | place: North Atlantic Ocean...
AGTGCCGATTGTGACGATACGAGCGATACGATCTACCCGACCGCTGACGAGTGGTGCGATGACATCGACAACGATTGCGATGGTGCGATCGATGAGGGTGCTGCCGCAGATGCGACCCGTTGGTACCGAGATGCAGATGGCGATGGCTATGGTGATCCAGACACATCGGTAGACCGTTGTCTCATGCCTGTGGGGTACATCGAGACGAGTGGAGATTGCGACGATGGGGCCGCAGCCATTCATCCCGGAGCCGAAGAGTTGTGCGATGGAATCGATAATGATTGCTCGCCAGAAACGACGGATGATTCGTCTGCGGAGGCCGAGCTTTGGTATGTGGATATGGATGGCGATGGGTTCGGTTCGGATGCAACCACCACCGTCGCCTGCGATATGCCGCTTGGGTATGCCGACAACCCAGATGATTGTCATGACGGTTCCATGCTGGCCTACCCGGGAGGTACCGAGGTCTGCGATGGAATCGATAACGATTGTGACGGAATCACCGATGGTGAGGACGCGACGGACCGCACTCTATGGCACCCGGATGATGATGCGGATGGGTTTGGAGATGCGGACTACGGGGAGTTGGCCTGCGATGCACCCGATGGCTTCATAATGGATGATTCAGATTGTGATGATAGCAGTGCAGAGGCGTACCCGGGAGGCACCGAGGTCTGCGATGGTCTGGATAACGATTGCAACGGTGAGCGAGACGAGCTCGATGAGTGCGGCTGTGACCTGACTGCCATTTCGAGCCCAGAATATTTCGGTTCTTTTGGCCCGACCCATGGTGCGTGGATGCAGGATCCCTTGGAGACTCTGGGGGAGAATTTAGTGTGGGAAATGGAGTCTTATTCTGACGATGATGTGGTGGTTCAATTCTCATCCATTTCGGACATGTCGTCACGTACATCCGCCATGTACCACTACCTCCCGGCTGGCTACGATGGCACGGGTCACGTGGTTTACGATGGGTACCTCTACTACAATCAAGCCTATGGTAATACCATTCAAAAGGTGGACCTAGAGACCATGGTCTCGGTCGGAACGCTATACGTTCCGGAAGCTGGATATCGAAACATCTACGCCTACCAATGGGGCGGATACAGCGATATCGATTTAGCGGTGGATGAAGAGGGCTTGTGGGTCATCTATGCGACACCTGGAAACGGGGGTCGTTTAGTCTTGAGTAAAATCGACGTGGACACGTTCACGATCACAGACACCTGGAATACCGGCTCGGTCAATAAAAACTCCATCGGAAACGCATTCATGATTTGTGGCAAGCTGTACGCGACGTCCAGCTATTCATCATCGACCGCGTACGTGAATTTCAAGTTTGATCCGTTGACGGGAGAAGAGACAAATCCGGATATTCCGATCGAGAACCCAGGGGGCTACAACAGCTCCATCGACTACAATCCGCTTGAGCAAAAACTGTACTCCTGGGACTCTTCACGGAGGCAGACTTACGACTTGAGTTTCTGATCACCGGGAGTCTGGTTGGATGACGATGTCGCCGGTTGAGGATTTCTTTCACCGGTGTGCCAGAAGATCTATACAGCGCTGAAAAGTATAGGTATCGTTGGCATCTGGACAGGGGGCGAGCGTGAGGCAAAACCTTTTCTTTTTGGCCGGTCTACTTGGCTTGGGCTGTGCCAAAGACGATGGCGCGTTGACCTTGGGCGATTCGGATACCGACGGAGAATGTGCGGACTATCGCACCACCTATCCTTCCGGTACCTACGGTTTTGGCGTGGGCGAGATCATGGAGGATCTCCCCGGTATGGTGGATGCCACCGGTGCCGTTCAGTCCTTGATGGATATTTTCAGCGATCGGACCAAACGGGTGTTGGTGATTGCCAACGCCTTCGACACCTGAGGCTCCTGTCAATCAGAGGCGGGTTCTCTGGATTCATGGTTGGAAGGAAAAGACGAAGTGGCGCTGATACAAACCTTGATTACAGGTACTGGGCCGGGGTCTGCAGAATTGGCGGCCTCGTGGTCATCGGCTTTCGGGATTACCGATGCGCACGTGTGGGGAGACACCACCCAATACATGTATGAACACTTCGCGATTCAGGTGGACGCGGCCTATCCGAACACGCTGGTGGTCGAACTCGACACGATGGAGATTCGGTTTTTGGAGGTTGGGGGTCCAGCCTACGCTGAGGATGTGATCAACGAGATCTTGGCCGAAGAAGTGGATCCCTGCGCGGAGTAAACGGGGTCCGTGAGTTCGGAATGGCGCTTTAAGAGCGGGACAGGATCGCTTGGGCGTGTTTATGGATGACTGCGTAAAGGGCGTGGCACAGTTGGAGCGATGAACGCAAGTCCTTCACCGCCGGGGCACGGCTCGTGATCACGGTCAAATCGTGCTGGGTCGCTAGGGTGAGTGGAGCGATGGGCCGAATGGCTACTTTGAGTGCCGTCTCGACGGGCTCGAGTTTGCCCATCCGTTCGGGGGTTGGCCGATGAATGCATTTCTCGAGCAGCCGTGTACATCGTTTACTTAGACGGACCACCTCGTTGAGCTGTCCTTCGATTCGGTCCATTAGCGCATGGGTTCTCGAACCCCGCTCAGCCACGATGCCGTGGGTGTCGTGACCGGCCAGTCGCAGCTCGACATCAAGGTCGATATTTGGGAGTCTGTTCAGTACCGTTTCTAAACGAGCGGGCTGCCATCCTTCGATGCGTGCTCCGCCCTCGGTAGCATTGATGAGCGTGCACTCGTGCTGCCAGTCAGCGGCCATCTTTTCGAGCGTCAGTCGGAAGTCGTTGAAACTCACCGATGTGGGGACCATCCCGCCATCGATCCCAGGCACATCAAGCAAGTCGAAAGGGTCGTCCAAAGTGTCTTTGAGCGTTTTCACCCGGTCGTCTCCATAGCCCGCCAATTTCCATCGACCGCTGGCCTCATCGGCGACGACATGGGTCTCTCCATCGGCGCCTTCTTCGTGGTACACGGCGCCTCCTGGGAAGGCGAGGTCCTGGCCCACCAAGATGATGGGATCGCATCCCCAAGCCTTGGCCAAGCTGACAGCGGAGTGAGAAACTGTCCCCAAACTCAATGCTTCATGGCATCGGTCCTGAGGGGCCAGCAGCCATTCTTCGCGGCCCTGACTGGTGTAGTAAATCGTCCGTTTAGCACCCGACGCTTGCAAGTTGGGATGCACAGCAGTCGACAAGATGCTCGCAGCCACCGATTCGATGCCCACATCCTCAAACTGGTGTTTGACGTCGCGAGGTTCCACAGCGATGGTCAAATCCGCCTGGATACCCTGCCGATTCAGAGACTCCAAAGAGCGATGCATGGCCAAGACAATGGCTTTGCCTTGAGCCGCTTTGAGGTGGGCGATGTTCTTGCCCAACGAGGGACCAGAACCCACGACAATCAGTGGGACGCCCCGAAACACACCGCTGAAGTCCCCGATCATGGGGTTCGCGGCAACATGTCGACCATTCGCGAAACCGTTTTGTGCCCACAGAGGCCCCAGGTGAGCCATCGTGCTGTGAAAGCTTCGATGTTGTTCGGCCAGATCGCTCAGTTGAGCGAGCCACTGTTTAGCCACGGCTTGATCGACACCCCCGCCCGGCGTCAGACGCATCAAAATGCGTCGAAGTGGGGTGTTGTGAGTCCAAACGAAGGACTTGAGCTCTGCTGGATCTTGGGCCAGACTCACGCCAGGCACAGGCCGGCTGGGCAAGCCGTTGGGCACGATGGCGAGCCCGCGTTTGAGTCCAACCGATTGCCATGCGGCCACTTGGGCTTCAGCCCCTGCACCGATCACGACCAGTAAATCGTGTTCGACATTCCAATTTTCGGGCAGGGTTGCTTGGCTCATGGTGTCCTCGGTCGCTCGCGCGCGTGGAGCCACATCGGACTGAAAATGTTGAAGCTGAGGGGAATTGCATCTTCTTGTGATGGACCGCGACAGGTATGATGCTCTCCGTGGGGACCCTGTTTGGCTGGCTGCTGCTATTTTCATGTTCGGATCGGGCGACCGATTCGGGTCAGACGGCTGTCGAACCGTCCAACGCAACCGACACGCCCGATACTCCCGATACGCCTGACACGCCTGACATTCCCGATGAGGAGACGGAGCCGTCCCTTCAATACGAACCGCCGATCCAAGACGGTTCGCTGCTCACTGAACACGTCATGGCTTGTGACCGGGCCGCGACTGTCCGAGCACACCAGTACTTGTGTGTGAACTCGGATGGAGCGTGGTGGGTGGATGAAACGACAGACGAGCCCGTTTTGATCGGTGCCCATGATGCGGTGGCCGCAGCCGGTACCGATAGCATGACCCTGTTGGCGGTAGATGGGCAGCCCTATCGATATGAAGATGGAAGTATCGATCCGCTGGCGTGGTCGGTTCCGGTGCCGATTGAGGCCATGCTGGTCCGCGATCAAACGGTATGGATGTCCGGTGTGGGGCGTCTTTTTCGTTTGGTGGACGACCAGATTGGCGAAATAGGACTGGCCGAGCACGGCACAATCTACGGCTTTGCGGCATCGAGCGAGCGCCTTCATCTCGCGGTTCCTCATTTGGTCACCCTCGATATTTCCGGTGAAGCTCCGACGGTGATTTCCGCCTGGTATGAACCCGTGGATTCGATGGATATCGATGCGAATGGGAACTTATGGGTGGTCAGCGATGGGGACCTGTATCGGAAAGATGGCGACGATGAACCCATCCACGTCGTCATGCCCGAACCCATACGGAATGTCATCGGTCCTACGATGTGGATGCAGGGAGACTCCAGCACCTACCGATTTGAAGCGGGTACGATCGAGCAATATCCTCTGATCTCAGCGGGATTATTTGGAGTCGATGCTTATGGGCGCCTGCTTCAGCTTCATGAGGGGCAGTTGCTGCGGCACGCCGTGGGTCGACCTGTGGTGGTGACAGGGCTGTCCGATAGTGTGACGGTCAGCGAAACGTTGACTCTATTGCCGAGCGACCCCGATAGCCTGACGGCGTTGTCGGTCTGGGTAGATGATGTGGCCTTAGAACTTCAGGTTGACCCCTACCAGGTGACCGTGGACCCTGAAACCCTCGCGGAGGGCGAGCATCGCCTCCGCTTTTTTACCGAGTCGGAAAAGGGCGACCATCTATCGGAAGTTCCCGTGTGGGTGGGCGAACTCGAAACGGTGGAGTGGCCCGAAGTCGAAGCCCTTTCAGAGGCACATTGTGCACGTTGCCACGGGGGTGAAACGTTGACGGATCTGTCGACGTCCGAGGGATGGGAACACCACATCGAGCGGATCATCGAGGTGGTGACAGATCAGGAAATGCCCTTGGGTGGCCCCTACTTGTCGGATGAAGAAATCACACTCATTCGGGCTTGGAAACAAGGAGGCTTTCAATGACCCGCTTGTGGATAGGGCTTGCTGCGGTATTGCTACTCGGTGCCGCCGATCCTTGGATTGATGCCTCGAGTCAGGATCTCAATGGCTACGTTCGTGCTTTGTCGCTTGACCTTAGAGGGGTTGTGCCCACAGAAGCTGAACTGACCGAAATCGAAGAGGAGGGTCATCTGTCGGAGACGATTTTGGACGTTTGGTTGGCCAGTCCAGAGTTCGAAACGGTGGTCGTCGGAAAGCATCAAGAACTGTTTTGGAACAACCTCGAAATCAACCTCTTGAACACCCGCCGCCTGGTCAACCGAGATGGCATTGTCACCGGCATTCCCAGGTCTCGATATACGCGGGGAGTCCCCCAAACGGAATGCCTCGACTATGAAGCGGACGTGGATTCTCTGAATCGCCCCCTCTCATGGGAAACCAATCCGGACGATAGTCGGTCCGAGGGGTGGGTTTGGGTGACGCCATACTGGGCACCGGACACACCGATGAAGGTGTGTGCTTATGATGCGCAGTTGACCGAATACTCGGCTGCGGGACCGCATTGTTCGACGCCGGAAGGCCATATGGAATCCGATTGTGGCTGCGGCCCGAATCTTCAGTGGTGTTTTCACAACAGTGAAGAATCGACCATCGAAGAGGGCATCAGTGGCGACCTGGATCGGCGGGTCCGCGGCATGTTGCAAACCGGTACCAGCTACACCGAGATGTTGACCGGCTCCACCATCTACGTGAACGGGCCCACCGTGCATTTCTACCGGCACATCGCTCAGTTTGCACCCGACAACTACGAAAGCCCGATACCGTTGGTGACGCTGCCGGAGATCGACTACGCCGATCAGAGTTTCGTGCCCGTGACCCTTGAGGACTACCACGATGGCATTTTTACGTCGCCCGGATGGTTGCTTCGGCATCAGACCAACCGGGGCCGAGCCAATCGTTTTTACAGCGCTTTTTTGTGCTCCGAGTTCATCCCCGCTGAAGAGGAGGTGAGCGGTTTAACCGGTACGGTTGTACCCTCACCCGACCTTCAAATGCGCGAGGGATGTCTAAGCTGTCATGCGCGATTGGAACCCTGGGCGGCGTATTGGGGGCGATGGAATGAAGCGGCGGCCATCTACCGGTCGGCCGATGCCTACCCGGCTTACCTTGAAGAGTGCGCGATGTGTGCCACGGCGGGTACAGCATGTTCGGATTTCTGCGAAGACAACTACTTGGTTGAATCCAGCCATTCGGATGAATTGCCCTATCTGGGTTGGCTCAACACCTACGCCTTTTTGGAGGGCGATAAATCAGCCCATCCCGATTTGGGCCCCTTGGGTTGGGTCTTGAAGTCGCAAGAATCGGGGGATTTCAGTCAGTGTGGCGTGACGCGCGCGGCCGATTGGTTGCTGAACTGGGATTCAAACCCTGAAAACGTCGAGGCATGGGCCGAAGACTTTGCCGCCGATGATGATTATCGCGCCATGGTGAAGCGAATCGTGATGAGTGGGCCGTACTGGGGAGGTGCGGAATGATGTGGTGGTTCATTTTGGCATGTGGCGGTGACACTAAAGCGCCCGACACCACGGGATCTGTGGCGGATGACCCGGTCATTCCATCCACTCCCGACCCCGACCCGGATCCTGACCCGGATCCCGATCCGCCTGATTTACCGACGGCCACGGATACGGACTGGGGTGGCATTACGGCTCCCGATCCGCTGCCGGCCCATACTCGCCAACTCAAGCGGATGACGGTGGCACAGGTTCGCGATTCGATGGTTCAGATCAGCGGGGGCATTCACTGGGGGGATGCGGACGACTCGGATTGGGATGGCTATGCGGACACCCTGGGTGTGGCGGACTTTCAACTCCGAGTCGAGCATGACTTGTCCCCATCGGTCATGTTTCAGAAGTTCCTCGATGATGCGGCCAGCGCGACGTGTTCAGGCTGGTTGGAGGCGGCGGACAGCCACTTCCATTCCATCGACGATCCGGAGAGCACAGCACGGGAGGATGTGCGGACGAACATCTTGGGTTTGCGGTGGAAGATACAGGGCAAACCCAAGGCGTCGGTAGACGCGATTATCGACGATTATGAACAGCTCTTTACGACGGTCTATGCCCGGACCGAATCGGTAGAGAGCGCTTGGCAGACTGTGTGTGTGGCGCTGTTCACGCATCCAGACTTTTTTATGTACTGATGGAGGACGCATGAAGACCGATAGACGCGACTTCCTGAAACTGCTTTCCGCCGGTGCGGTGCTTCCCAGTCTTGCTTTGCTGCCGCGGGTGCTCCATGCCGCCACACCAACCGTGACGGATCGGTATTTCGTTTTTGCTTATTTCTCGGGGGGTTGGGATGGCCTGGTAGCGCTCGACCCGCGCAACTTGGACGACTTCCCGGATGACCGGGTGACCACGACGGGGATACAGCCGGCTTACGACAGACTCCGAAACGTCGATGAGGAGGACTACCTCATTTCCTCAGGCATCGATGGCATGGACTTTGGTCCGTTCATCGGCAACCTGATTAATCATTCGGACAAGCTGGCCCTCCTTCGTGGCATGACCATGGAAGCGGTGGCCCATCAGGTGGCTCGGCGACATGTGCTGACGGGCATTCGACCCGCTGGAACAGCGGTGCGCGGCTCGTCGGTCGCCACGCTTTTGGCGACGCTTTTGGGAGAAGACGAAGCCATTCCGAACTTGGTGGCGGGCGTGCCATCCTTCAATATTGGGCACCCGCTCTGGGCGACCGGCTTGCCCACGAGCAATATCGACGATCTCTACAAGGCGCTTTCACCGCCAGAGATGGAACTGGTCGAGAGTCAGCGCGATGCCTTGGAGGCGTTCTTCGAGAAGCAGGCAGCCCATGCTCATACCCAGCTTCAAAGCGATATCTATGGCAACCGCAGTATTTCACGGTCGTTGATCGAAAAAGAACTGGCGGAGTACTTCAATGTGGATTCCGACGCGGCCGAGATGGTCGCACTGCGGGACCAATTCATGATTGGCAGCGATGACACCGGAGATGGGGGCTATATGGCCCTGATGGCCGCCCAGGCGCTGACCAAAGGGATTTCACGCTGTGTCACCCTCAAGGTGTCGGACGGTTTGGACTCGCATCAGGGTACCTCTTGGGAGAATGACCACGGTCCCAATATGCGCCAGGGATTCAACTCCATTGCGGCTCTCGCCAGCTATTTGGAGGCCACCCCCTTCAGTGACGCTCCGGGCGACAACTGGCTTGAGCACACCACGATCATGTGCTTTAGCGAGTTCGGACGAACCGCTGAACTCAACTCCAATGGTGGCCGGGACCACAACCTGATCAACGCCATGTTGATGCTGGGTGGGGGCATCCAGGGGGGGCAGGTCATCGGAGCCACCACCGACTTCGGCATGTTGGCCCAGCCGGTTGATCTGAAGACTGGAGCCCTCGATTTGTCCAGTTCTGGGGAGCTCATCGGCAACAATCATATTGCGAGAACGCTGCTGCATGGCATCGGGATTGAAGACGATGTCGGTGATTTTCGTGTGGAGCCTGTGCTCGCACTGTTGGAGGATGCGTGAGGTTTTATCTGGTGGCGCTACTGGCGTTGGGCTGTGGGGGCGATGAGGCCAGCAAACCCGATTCCACTGAAACGGATGTTGAAGTAGAAGTCGAACCTGAAGATACCGGTGAGGAAATCGAGCCTTGTGAGCAATCCTCTTTTTATGCGGATGGCGATGGAGACGGGTTTGGCGACCCCTTTAGCCTCACTATGGCCTGTGAAACCCCTGATGGGCACGTCGAAAACCAGGATGATTGCGACGATACCGATCCCGATCAGTTTCCCGGTCAGTTGTGGTACCGGGATGTCGATGGGGACGAGTTTGGGGATGCAGACACCGAACTGGCCGCCTGTTCGCAGCCCATTGGCTACATCCTGTCGGCGGGGGACTGTGATGACATGGACAGCACGCGCTATCCGGATGCGGTCTGGTATGTGGACAGTGATGAGGATGGCTATGGCGATCCGGACGTCAGTGTGGATGCGTGCGGTGATGTTGACGGTGCTGTCCCCAACGCGGAGGATTGCGACGATACGGACTGGTTGATCCACCCCGATGGCAATGAAATCTGTGACGAGGTCGACAACGACTGCGATGGGGCCATTGACGACGATGACGACAGCATCGACATCTTCACCCAAGTTCCGGCCTTCGAAGACGAAGACGGCGATGGCTATGGGACGGATGTATCTCTGGGCCGAGCATGTCCTTTAAGCGAGCTGGGTGCGCAGGTGTCCGGGGATTGCGATGATACCGATCCCCACGTGTATCCCCACCGGCTCGACTTCAACGACGATACGGACAGCGACTGCGATGGTGAGACTGAGATTTACATGGCGGCGTCCAGCACCGGAGGCTGGGTGGGCGATGTGAACTACAGCGCCTTTGGTCTCTTTATCGCCACGAAGGATTTGGATGGGGATGGGAAAAACGAGATCCTCTCGGCCATTTACAACCTCGATACGGACCTCGAGGACGTGGGCGGAGTCCGCTATATTCCCGGCCACCTTGAGGGGGATCAAACCAGTTGGCCCGAAGATGATGGGCGAGGCTGGGCTGGCGTCATCGCCAATGCAAAGTTGGGCTATGACCTCGACTTTGCGGGGGATTGGGACGGCGATGGTGTGGAGGACATCGTATCGGGTGCCCCATACTACGACGCTATCGAAGAAGATGAGGATAACAACGCTGGGGCGGCCTACATTTTCTCCTCTGAGATGGAGACTGAAACGGTGGATGGCGCCTTGTGGTCGATGCTCTTTGAAGAGTCCGACTCGTTTCTGGGTTGGTCTGTGGCGGGTCTTGGAGACATCAACGGTGACGAATTGGACGATGTCTTGATCTCAGCCAGAAAGGCGGATGGGGACGGTAACAATAGGGGTCAGATTTCGGTGATCCTCGGAGGAAGCACCAGCGGTGACGACATGCCGACCATCTATGGCGGCTCCAATGGCGACCAGCTTGGGTTCACCATGGACGCTGTGGGTGACGTCGATGGGGATGGTGTGGCCGATGTCTTGGTGGCGGCCCCCTACGGAGATGAAGATCCCGATGTCAACGGTGCAGGGGATTTGATTCTGCTGTCGGTGGACGATTTGATGGCAGAGACACCGATTACCGAGGATTCCACAGTGTTTTATGGCACGGTGGCGCAGGAGGCTGCCGGAATCTCTTTGGCGGGCCCAGGAGACTTCAATGGGGATGGCCTGGATGATTTGCTGATTGGCGCCCCCAACCGCGATCTCACCGAGGACGGTGATGAAGGCGTTGCCTATGTGGTTTTGGGCAGCAATGTCGGTTGGGAAAGCATGGCCTTATCGGACGCCCATCTCCAGATTCATGGCACGACCATTGGCAACAAGCTGTCTCGTTACGTCGGAGCTTCCGGTGACATCGATGGCGATGGAAAGGCGGAGGTCATGCTCAATGAGTTCAACTGGGATGGTGTCGAAGAAAATATGGGCATGGTTTACGGCATTTTAGGCGGCCATCCCGGTGGCATTATTGACGCGGTTACCGAGGCGGATCTCTACATCGCTGGCGATGGAAAGAACGACTATCTCGGTCGAGGAATTGCACCCGCTGGCGACACCAACGGTGATGGGTTGGGCGATTTCTGGATTGGCGCCAGTGGGGCGGGAACCTCCGGTGTTTTGTACTTGATCGAGGGCGCTGAGAAGCCGTAGAGGCCCTGTGATGTGCCGCGCTGGTGGCCCACACCCGGTCGCCATGGCGAGGCCTGTTGGGGAGGGTTGAACGATGCCGGGAGAATGAAAAACCGAAAAAATGGTCACCCGCTTGACAGTTGGTGCATACATTTCGCTACCGTAGAGCCCTCTATAGACCGTGGTTTTGATGCCTCCTGAAAAATCCATACGCGAACGCGACCCCGATGCGCTGTACACGCCGCCTGACAAGGAAGACGGCGAGGAGCACGCGTCCGAGTCGGCGTCGGTCCACAATGTTCAGCCCGATGCGGCACCCTTGACTCAAGTCTCCGGCTACATCCACACCCACTTCGGCAACGCTCTCATGCAGTCCGCCCTCTCCGGCGGCCAAGACCCACTCTCTGCAGTGCTGGGTGCTGAAACCGTGCTCAGTGCGGCGGGTATGGGCGGCACGGAGTTGGCCAGCAATGGCCAAATGGGAGCCATGCTCGAGGCGATGGGCCCCGACGGGGCTGCGGGCGGTGACGTGATGATGTCACGCGATGCCGCAGGCTCAGGGGTCATCGATCCCGGTCAGGCTGCCGCATTGATCGCGCGAAGCCGGGGTCAGCGCCTGCCAGAGGCGGTGGCCATGCGGCTGTCTACAGCTCTCGGTGTCGACATCTCTCATGCACGCATTCACACCGATACGGCCGCTCAGAAAGCCGCCGACGCAGTCCACGCCAAGGCCTTTGCGGTGGGTCAGGATGTCTTCTTTGGCGCGGGCAAATATCAGCCGGGAACGAGCCAAGGCGACGAACTCTTGCTGCACGAACTGACCCACGTGGTTCAAGATGCTGAAGGGCGTATTCCCACGGTGGCGGGGGGCGAGGGCGTCAGCGTGTCCAGTCCGACCGATGCTCACGAGCGCGAGGCCGAGTCGGCCGCTCGCGAGGCGGTGGGGATGCTGCATGGGACGGACGCACTCTCCGATCTCGACTTGAGTACTGCGGTAGAGGGGGCCGGTGAAGACCAAGAGGTCTCATCGGGTCAGGTGGCCGGTGGCCTCGTCAGTCGGGAGTACGAAAATGATCGAATCATCGTGGAGTTCCTCTCCGATGAGGCGCTGGTCCATATCTTCACGGTGGTGGGCGGCATGCACGAAGACGAAGCCCGTGGTCTACTGATGGGCCAGCAGGCATCGCCCCATACCGACGGTGAGCCGAGAGGCCCCGATCTGGCCGAGCGCGATCGGGGACGGGCTTTTCCACTGGATATGGAGGAGCCCGCGTCAGAGGGTCACATTGATCCGGCGAATCCCGGCTTGGCCGATTCCGAACAGGTCTACGAGATGCCGCTCATGCAGATTTTTGAGCTGCATCGCGATAATCTGCTGCACTCCGAATTGGGGCACATGATTGACTTTCATCAGCTGGACCAGGCCATGGCCATGGCGGACTCGCTGCATCAATTTGAGGTTGTCGATGCCATCCACGCCTTCAAATTCCGTATTGAGCAGTATGCCTGGCTGGAGGTCTTCAATGTCGAAGAGTCGGGTCGATACCAGCGCACGCCCGACAAGACCTTCTGCAACATCTACGCCTACGATATGATTCGCGCGATGGGTGCCTATATACCGCGTGTGTTCTGGGATGAACCGGCCCTCAGTCGTATCGAGGCGGGGGCAATTGTAGTGACGGCGGAGGAGTGGGCCGGGCTGGGCCCCGAGGCCCGCCGGACACATATAGCACCCATCTATGATCAGACAGTCCGCGAGATCAACACCAACACGATGACTGGCTGGATGGATGACTACGGCGCCGAATTTGGGTGGGCGAAGGCTGTGGATATGACTGAGGCACAAGAGATGGCTAACGCTGGCCATCCGGTATTTATTCTTGCGGGGAAAGTTCGGAATGAAGGCTCGGGTCACATTTCGATCGTCTTAGCTGAGGATGAGAACAACCAAGCTCAGCGCGATGAAGAGTCCGGGGAGGTCCTGCACCCGATTCAATCGAATGCGGGAGGAACCAACGCCAAGGTTGGCTACGGGGCCAGCCGCGGCGGTGAATGGTGGAATGCCAGAAATTATCGAGATGGCCACGCCTGGTACCATGTGGGCGCCGGCACACCGCCCATTCCGTTGCCTGAGAACTACGAGTGAGGCGATAAGGCTGAGGAGACTCAGAGCGATCGAATCATCTCGACTTGGCGCCAGTGGTGCGGGGCTCAGCTCGTGGCTTTGGCGACGAACCAGGCCGCGATGGCGAGCACGGCTTGATAAGCTTGAAAAATACCGGGATGCAAGCCGAGCGCGGGCAGTAAAAACAATCCCGCTACCCAGGCCGCGATGAACTTGAGCGGGAGGATAGCTCCGTTTGAAACCCAAATCTTGGCCATGGCGGCCCAGAAGGCGATTATGACAATGATTCCCACTGTACCCCCTTTGGTTGTGTGTGAGGTGGAGGTTCAATAACCAGTGCAGCTAATGGGTCATCCAGTCGGTGGGTGGGGGGAACGACGTCTCTGATTTCCTACACATCCCATAAGGGTAAGGAACCAGAATAGACCGAGGCCCTGAGGATGGCTGGATGCTTGGCTACAGCCACCGCTGGTCTTATCGTCTGACCCTCCGGCTGGATCGACTGGGTCATCTTCCTCGAAGTCAGCGTCTGCGTCTGCGTCTGCATCAGCGTCTGCGTCTGCGTCTGCGTCTGCGTCTGCGTCTGCGTCTGCGTCTGCATCAGCGTCTGCATCAGCGTCTGCATCAGCGTCTGCATCAGCGTCAGCGTCTGCATCAGCGTCTGCATCAGCGTCTGCATCAGCGTCTGCATCAGCGTCTGCATCAGCGTCTGCATCAGCATCGGCATCGGTGTCGGCATCGGTGTCGGTGTCGGTAGAGGTCTCGCAGCTTGCGCTTTCATCGCTCAGTACGCTGCAGGTGAGCCCTGTCGGACAGGCATATGAGTCGTAGAATCCGAGGGCACACAGTCCGACGGTCAGGTCATCTTCACAGAAGCTGGAGTTGGGCCCTGCATCGCAGCGTAGGTCCATGCAGCTTGTACCCCCGCTGTCCTCGCCACATGTGGCACCATAGGCCGAACAGTCTCCGCGAGTGTAGGTCCCGTCTTCACACTGGTCTATGAAGTGGCCATCGCAGCTCTTCCCGTCGCTGTCGCCATCTGGGCAGCGCCAGTCCACGCAGTATGCCCAGTCGCCATCTTCTTCACATGTGGCACCGTAATAGGCACAGTCGCCCCAGCCTATGAACTCGCCGCCTTCGCAGGTGGCAATTTCGGTGCCTTCACACCACTTGCTTGTCGGAACATCGCACATGGGATCATCGCCCACCTCCACACAGTCGCCCATGTCATATTCGAATGCCGAACAGTCCAGATCAGGCCCTGTGCTGCCATCGTGACAGGTGCTGTCGCCCCAGTCGGACATCAGAGTCTCCCAGGGCCAACACTCACTGGCGCAATCTCGGATACCCGTCATGTCTGCTTCGCATGAAGCACCAGCCCCATCGCTACCAGACTCTGTCGAGCCACCACCGCCCCAGCCCGGGGTGGTGGTGTACTCGTCGACCATGGTCCAGAAGTCGGGAGTGCTCGCCACATGATGAAGCGCCCAGAAGCCGACACCTTGTATGCCATGGCTCTTTGCCCACTCAATCTTGGTGTCGAGGGTGTCTTCGGTGTCGCACCAGTATTGTCGGAATCCTGTTGCTGACCACTCTGTCTGCGCGAATGGTTCGAGGGTGGAGCCGTGGGCCGACATCCTGTCGATGCAAGTGGGCATCATATAGGCGCGCCCATGGCCTGAATGTGCTGCCCCTGGAGACATGCTGCTGGTTGGCCAGCCTCGGCCATACAGGGGTAATCCCCAGATGATTTTGTGCTCGGGGGTCAGATCACGATGGACGTAATTATCCATCGCAGTCACCATGCTGTGGCCTGGTACCCAGAGGTCTCCAGCCTCGAGGTGTGCCACGGGTCCGGGGGATGATGAGTCGACCTTTGCGTCATAGGCCATGACGAAAATCCCGTCAGACAATGATGCCAGCACATCCAGGTCGTAGGCGGACCCTGCCACGAGGGGTGTAGATACGATCACCTCGTCGACCATTTCGCTGAGTTGTTCGACCAAGTCCTCGAGTCCGTCGCGGTACTCGGGCTCGCCATGGATGTGCTCAAAGTCCACGTTCACGCCGTCAGCACCCACTAAGGCCACGAGATCAGCGAGCTCCATCGCTGTGGTGGCGACGGCGGCTGGATCCGAGAGGACGGCATGCATGCGGCTAGAAGCGCCCAACACCATCCCCTCACACGGAGGCACGGAAGGGCCGTCTTCCACTTCGACATTGGGCTCAGTCATGACCGCCAGGTGGACCTTCACGCCATACGCGTGTGCAATCGCCACCAGGTCTGCGCCATGGTCCTCCCATAGTCTCTTTCCTGAGCCGCACGTCCTGCCGTCAGGGTACACATCAATGTTGTGCCAGGCGATGTGGGTGACTGAGTCCAAGTCGGTGTAGGAGGCCACGCTGGGGCCAGCTTCTACGAACCCATAGACGGTGGATAGGAGTGGGTCTTCGGTGACCAGGGATGGTAAGAACGGGCCGTCGTGTGGCGCCGCAAGTTCTCGTTTCAGCACCTGGTGGGCACCTAGCGTCAGCATGTCTCGTTCCAGCCCCTCATCCGCGGTTGAGGCTGAAGCGATGTCGGAACAACAAGCGATAACTATAATGGCTTTGAGAAGGCTGTTTATGGGGGTCGTTCGAAACATGATGCCGCTTCACCAGGTCTGGGTTGGTTCGTCTAAAGTTGTCTGTCGGTACCTTAGCAGACATGCCTACGAGGGGTTCTTTAGGCCGGCCGATGGTGTAGACTCACTGCTGAAACAGTTGGGGTAGTCTGTGCATATTGTTCTCGTTGCGATGTTGGCGTTGCCTATGGGTTTTGGCTGTGGTGGCGGCGAAGAAAAGTGGGTTGTTGATGCGGATGCGGATGCGGATGCGGATGCGGATGCGGATGCGGATGCGGATGCCGACGCGGATGCGGATGCGGATGCCGACGCGGATGCCGACGCGGATGCCGACGCTGACGCTGACGCTGACGCTGA
>Ga0163180_10001005_pt1 | contig 16180 bp, 16 predicted proteins | sample AtlANTMetagenome_2_FD_109647 | JGI IMG/M metagenome (GOLD analysis project Ga0163180, IMG submission 109647) | Marine eukaryotic phytoplankton communities from the Atlantic Ocean - Atlantic ANT 4 Metagenome | ecosystem: Environmental > Aquatic > Marine > Oceanic | place: North Atlantic Ocean...
TAGAGTGATGCACTACCAAAAGTAATACCTATTTCATCTACTGCTGACTGGTAGATACCGCTATCACGGTCTAAGTCAAAAGCTAGTCCTGGCTGGGTCGCTGTTCCTGCACTAAGTCCACGAAACAGTTGGTTTATCTTGGCCTTTCTGTTTGGTATTAGTGGGTCGGAAATAACGATGGGCAGAATAGCTTCACCAGTTACCAATCCATCTGCAATAGTTTCTAACTGGGATATTCGTTTAGTTGCCACGAAATTTCAACACAATTTGCTACAGTTTTATTTATACGACTTACGGGCTACCCTTTTCACTAGGTATAACCTCGTAGGCAATAATATTTGTTAAGGGAATTACGGTATTTGTTGATACCAACATATAAATAGTGGTAGAATCGAGGCAAACAAGATGAATTGAAAACTCTTTTGTTATTTTCCCCTATTCGACTGTCCTATGCATAACCTTAGACCGCAAAATCAATTAGCTGAGTGGAAGCACTCTTCAGACCGTTGCTTAAACACACCACAAGATGAATTAATCGATGATTACTTCTCTTGTCTTATTGAGAGTGACACATATGAGCAAGAAAGACTCTGTAGACATTTGCTCTGTTAACTCTGGAGTGTTTTCATCTTTTTCAATCTGCAACAGCGGCTATCGTTATGTGTAGACAGTAACCCCCGAAAGGGGGTTTTTAATGTACTACAGGCAGAAACTTAGGTCTTTCCATCTCTATAATCAAGACATCTATAACCCTATTAAAAGATCTGGACATCTCACGATACCCAGATCCGACATATAACTGTCCTGTAAATACTGATACTGTTGCTATTGCCCAGAAGATGTAGTAGAACCTACTCTTCACTTGTGCTCTTCTTTTCTCGCTTTTCAGACTCATTTTCTTTCATACTTTTGACTATTCTATCATAATCCTCAGCACTGTCAACTATGGACCTTTTTAACTCTTCGAGAGACCAATCAGAATGCATCTAAGTCTTTACCATGTTTCCCATTATTTATCTCTGGTATGGTAAATGCTTTAGATCTCGATATAGTTGCTTGATAATCAGCATCAAATATCTCTAGTCCTTTATCAGTAAGAATGTGATTATACATTCCTTCAAAGATCTTAGGTGGCATGGTAACTATATGTGCACCATTCCAGAATGATCTTGATACTTTATATACGTCACGAATAGATGCTGCAAGTATCTCAGTCTTAACTCCTTGCACTCTATATACTTCGCTTATAGATCTGACAACCTCCAGTCCAGCAACAGAATTGTCATCCAACCTCCCAATAAAAGGAGAAACGTACGCAGCACCTGCCTTTGATGCAAGTATAGCCTGAGCTGCGTTAAAGATAAGCGTAACATTTACTCTCACTCCATCATCTGATAATACTTTACATGCTTTTAGTCCTTCTGGTGTGCATGGCACCTTGACGGTACAAACTTCGGGGAATTCTTTAGAGAGTCTTCTACCCTCACCAATCATATCCTCGACTACCTCCATACTAATGTCAGGTATACCTGCCATTGCTAACTCACGATAGACATCCTCTGGATCTCTACCACTCTTACGAATAAGAGATGGGTTAGTTGTAACTCCATCAATCAGACCAGTTTCCCAATGTTTGAGAATGGTCGGGACATCAGCAGTGTCTAAAAAAATCTTCATTCAGGAACTTCCTCATAATTTTCAATAAAATCTTCTACTGTAAACAGTAGAGGATGACATAATTCCGATATAAGATACTGAGAGTACCTATACATGTCCTCCATTGTGTATCTTTCATTACTAGCAGCTTCCTGCTGTATCTCTTCGATTGCCATCGGATCTGGCAATTCATCGAAGGTGAAAGGGATACCTTGAACATACCACATGTCAACTACTTTGTCATTCAAATAACAGTAATTCCTAGTAATACGTCCTTTCATTACAGACCCTGTGTCATCTCCCTCAATGCTCCGTCCACAAATGCTCGTGTTCCCACTGGATCAGGGACAAACTCATCAGGGTTTGGTATATTTAGCTCTGGTTTCTCTGGGTCTTGAGCAACAGATGCTACAGGTGATATAATACAGACAATACCATTGACTGTAGTTACCTTTAATGTATTTCCTTTCTCTACCAATCTAAGTGAGAAGGGTACATTCTCTTGAAATTCTTCTTGTGTCAGGTTAATGATGTTCATAGGTATGTGATCTGATCTTCTGGTACCATCTCTCGGAAATGCTTCAAGGTCTCAGTGAAACCATCCACTCCGTCTGGACTGAATTCCCATGTCACGATCTCATCGTAACCTTCATTATCCATAATCTTAACTTCTCGTTTTGCAACGTTCACCCAGATATGCTCTAGATACGTTTCGTTGTCACCTGTGATTTTTGCCATAGTAAGGGTATACTTGGATTCAGTATACACTAGTTTAGCAGAACTGGCAAGCCAAAGACCTGACAGGGACCAGCAGCACAACCGACTGCCATGTAACCGTTGTTGACCACGTATGCTCCTAGACCATTGTTACATTGGTTAATAATAGCACCCTGTGGGACAAATTCTGCAATGACACCAGTAGGTGCTGAGATAAACGTCGCATGGAATGCATTGGTACTACCAGCAAGAATGTCTGCCATACTACTAGGCATTTGCTGACCCACTGAGATCCTAACCTGAGTTGGTGGTGCAACACCTGGGAATGGTAAGTCTGTAGTAATATCAACGATACAACCCTTAACCATAGAGAATTGTCCAGTCAAGGAAGTTGCAGTCATATTGAATAGTGCAATAAACTCAAATCTACCTGAGTTTAAGAATGATGATATCCAGTTGGCCTGTTGTATAATTTCACCGTCCGCAACCGATTCAATAGTATTACCTTCTATCTTAACGTTTTGTGAGTTAATCATCAACGATTCGATAGCAGCATAACTTGTCTTCGCTGCTTGTACCTTCAATTCACCACTAACTGCGATGTCTCTGTCACCCTCAAATCTTTCAGAAGATTTCTGCTCAGTTGAATCTTGTAGACCTCCTGATAACTGAGGTCCAAACTGTGTCCTACCCATGTGGTCAGCACCAGGATCGAATGGGATATCTTCTACTGGATAGAAACCACCTAGATTCTCTTTCCTTAGTACCTTATTCCTTGATTTCTCACCATACATTGCTATGTCTTGTGACTGTGATACCACATCAGCAGATACTGTACCCTGAGTAACATTAGTATCTACCTGTGACATAGCATCACCTCCACCAGTAAGATCTGGTGAACTAGAGGATCCTTCCGACTCTGACTGTGGACCTTGAGAGTAGTGACCATTCCATGATCCTGCTACCTCTTGGTGCATGTTACCCATGACCTTAACATAGAAGTCACCCTCTACTGTTAAACAATAGTTACCTTTAATATTCTCGCACTTGTCCTTAGCAATGATCTTAGTTTCATTGTTAGGTATGTTACGGTGTATGTTACCAAACTTATCTTCAAAACTACTAACACCACCAGGTCCAGTGACTACTCTCTTCTCTTTCTTAGGAGTAGCATCATCTATAATTCTAGTACCACTAAGGTGACTGGTAACCTGCATCAGATATGGATTAGTATCCTTAAACATCTGATCAATATAACTACCCATCTCACCTGATTGGGTGGTAGGAGTAGCAGACATATTTAATGAGGTTAGATCTGATCCTTGCCCTGACTTACCAATCAGATCATCTACATTTTCATAGGGAGTACCTTTAATAGCATCTTCTATGTTGTCACACTCGGTGGATCCTATCAGTGGGAACCACCCCTTGGACTTCGGCCTCTTTATCTTCCTATTACAACTCTTTTTAAATAGTGCTCCTAGTATTGCCATAAGGATTTGAAGGAGACTACCCCAGTCTAGTGAGGTGAAATCAAATTCAAATATACTCTGCACTGTCTCACCCAGTGCCATTGCCTTACCTAGCATTCCTTTGGCAGTGCTGATAGCAGAGATAACATCACCAGCAACGTCCTTAACACGATTCATTGCTCCAGTGATACCCTCAAGTATACGGTTGCTTACTCCTTTAACAGCAGAGTCAATCTTCTGACCTATTTTAGACGTAGCTATCTTATCTATTGCAAGGCTCGCCATTTGGTTAGCGAAGTTCGCCGTATCACTCAGTGCTCCCTTCACCAGTCCTAACCACATTGGTGTCTTAGCACAGAATAGTGCAAAGATCTGATCCAAGAATGACATTAGTAGGTTAACAACTATCAGTGGTACGAATGAAGATATAATCTTCACTAACATTCCTACAACCTCAGCAATTAACTTTGCCATCACCTCTTTCAAAGGTGCAAGAATACCTGCTATACCACCAGAGAGGAAGTTCATTGTCTTCCCTAAGTGCTCTCTAATCTTATCTCCTGCTATAGTCTTACCACTAATTAAAGATATCAATCCATTCTCAGCTCTACCTAATGCTGCTGACATATTACCTAATTCAGTCAGCATTCTCTTTAAATCTTTCTCAAATCCACCACCAGCAGGTCCAGCAACACCATCACCAATACCCATCATCTCAGTGGGTGGTTTAATACTATTTGTTACAGAGTTACCAGGTGTAACTGCCTCTGCCATATTAATACCACCACCTCTTGCTTCCTCCTGTGCTCCTTCTAAAGATGCAGATGTATTCTCATTCTTAGGGAATGGATTACCAGACATCGCATTAACATTAGTAAGGTCAGTCTGTTGTGGTGTATCAGTCTGTAAATCTATAGCAGCAGTAGCATCAGCAATAGTTGTGGCACCATCAGATTTTTCTTGTGCAAATCCTCTGAATGCACCCATAACAACTGGTAGTTGTGCTTCTTCACCATCAAGGAAGAAACCTAATACCCATGCTCCTGGTTGTAATTCTGTTGTGGTACCTGCTGCCTTGGTTTGTGGTTGGTCAGTTGGTAGTAATACTGTTGCCCAAGGTAATATCTCTGGTGGGACTTCTTTTAAATATGCCTGTCCTTCTCTGTTACCAGTATACCAACCAAGGATACGCACCTTAATACGACCCAGCTCAGCAGGATCTCGAATCTCTTCGACTTCTCCTACCCACCAAGTAAATGTATCTCTTCCAAGATAGTCGGTACGTACGCCCATAGTATATTAATTGTTTCTTTTATTTATCAAGTCTTTCAAAGAGAAATTCACCTTCTTCAGGTGGCTTGCCCCATCGAAAGTCTCCAGTCTTTAAATCATAACCAGTATCTATAGCACGATACCTAAGTCCATCGAATCTTATTCTTGAGTCCATCCTTGTATCACCTTGGATGCACTCTCCATCAGTATTACCGTTCCACCAAACTCCATCCCAGTTCCAAATGAAAGGACAACTAGGAGTATTGGTGATAAGATTAGTAGTTTTAGTATAGACGATGTTTTCATCCATCTTTGCCCACTGGTACTCAATATGATTATATGGATCCTCTTCTCCCTTATACTTATACCATGACTTAACATGTAATCTACCGTATTCAGGTTCAGTTATTCTTATATCTATCTGAGGCCACTGTGAGGGATTAGAGAATGCCTGATTTCTATTCCTATAGTGACCTACTACTTCATTAAATAGCATTCGTATTCACTGGGTCAATATTTTTCCAAGTATATGGATCTATAATAGCAAATTCATTATTATGTTTACTATTAGATGATGTAACTATTATATCATATGATATAGAATATCGGGGAGTTATGCCATTATACCTTTCTACCTCATGCTCTATGTGAGATGGGAATATGAATAGTCTACCCTCCTCAGGTACGTATAGTGTGTCACTATAAGTAAGGTCATTTAATTCTTCTGGATGCACAGGCATATGCCTAGTGTTGGGTGAATGGAATTTAAGTTTACCTCCATTCAAAGGATTAGATGACTGAGGATAGTATACTACAGATAATACTGAGTTTGGATGTGTATGTCTGAATATATCTCCTCCCTTCTTTATAATCACAGGCCATGCCTTCGACGCATAGATTGAAATCTTATCTACGTCAACATTAAAGGCACTAAGAAATTTCTTACAATGAAAAGAGACCTCAGTGTTTAACCATTGAAATCTCGGATCATTAAACAGTTGATAATTCTGGTGAATGTCACCAGAATATCTACCGTCCTTTATGTCTGTTTCATGATGTATACTATCAAAATACTCGATCATCCGATCTTTAGTATGTTGAGTAGGTTTTAAGTCTTCATGATATATTGCGGTTGGAAACCAAAGATCAATCGTCATAAACTAAGCATTCGGGTTCATCTGGATGCTGATCACAGAATAATTCTAGTGCATTTGGATCATGATGATCACCAGCTTCTATCTCTGCTTTATGGTGGTCAGCATATTCTATAAGGTCGTGCAACTCTTCTTTAAAGTGACGACGAGCAGCAGGATTAGTTAGGGGATCATCCAATAACTCTTTATCATGCTGTATGTGTTGCTCTATAGTTGTCATAGTTCCTATTGAGAGTGTGTAGTTATTTATGTAATATTCTTCGGTATCGAGTCTCGAACTAGGTATAATCTAGTTGTCATGCCTTGTCTATGATAGATATGTGTTAATCCCGCAATAATATACTTACCACTGAACTTCTTATCTAGCAAAACTTCTGTACCTTCTTCAGTAGAAGAAGGGATCCTTAAGTCAATGACATTACCTGCTGTTAATGCTGTATTACCAGCGACAGTTATATTCAACTTGATTGCCTTGAATAAATTATACCTTGCTGCTGCATATTGTGCAACTGCCATGACATCAACATCAGAGTTTGTTCCGTTATTCACATTTCCAGTACTAGTTTGATGAGTTGCACCAGGTAATGCTCTTATCTTCATCCTAGTAGGTTGTGCCTTCTCTACATCAAAAAATGCTGGCATAACAAATGGTGGTTGTGCTTGTTTGCCTTTAGTATCATCATTACCATCTACCACCTTATCTGCCTTACCAAATACCTGATTAAATGTAAGTACCTTAAGATCACTAATAGTACCACTAGGTACAGGTGATAATCCAGTCCCTGAAACCACACCTCCCTCACTGGTGACAGCATCCACTGACTCTTCTGCATCTGCTTCATCCTTAGCACCAGAGACAGGTGTATAACTATTCTTCTGTACTCCCATTGATATACCTATAGCAGATGTCTTATAGGTACCCATCCTCATGTTAGCTAAATGATTTGCTTTATCAGGGTATGTTAATGCCTCAATAGCATACCTTTTATCTGCTCCTTCCTGAGCACCCTGAACATAGGTGTATGTGTAGACACCATTCCTAGTTGCTTCACCCTTAGCAATACTATCAATAGATCTAAAATTAAATCCATTTCTATTTGACCAGAATAGGAATCCAGACTGTTTATTACTACCACTACTACCAGTAAGTCTAGTTACCTTATCAGATAAGAAGTGAATAGCATCACTGGGTTTCCAACTACATGCTATGAATGTATATTTGGAATGACTCTCAAAATTATATTTGTTTGCCTTCTTAGTTCCAGCAGTCCCAAGATAATTATCACAGATATACTTTGGTACATTGTCAGCATCAATAGACTTCTCTCCAGGTCCAAATGCTTTAAAGATCTTATTACCCTCATCCTTATACATCTCTGGAGATACACAATGTAAGATATACAACTGCCCTCTCTCAGCCTTAGATATACTACCAATCTTATAGACAGTTAACTCAACATCTAAGTAATCCTTTCTAAGAGCAGTACCAGTTAGCATCTTAATAGTAACTTTCTCACCACCCTGTAAATTCTTATTCCAGTCAATAGCATCTAATATACTGATATCACATCTCAAGAAAGAAGACTCAATAGATTCATGGTATTGAAATTCCAATACCATCTCAGTCATATCATATACTGTGCTACCGTCTGCTGTCTCTAGTTGTAACTTCTGAATCTCAAAGTCTCTAGCATTATCTTTATCGAACGTGCCTGATCCATCACCCTCTGTTATACCATAGGTGATAGACTCCCATGTCTGAGCAACTTGATTAATGAATTCTACTACTGGCATTTACATAAACTCCACAGGATCTGTCATAAACTCATTGATAATACCAAACTTAGGATAGATATACTTATCAGCATCATGGTGATCCTTACCAGGAACAATGATGGGATTTTCTTGAGTAAGATCAGCACTGCCTCCAACTTGAGATCCCTGTTGATTTATAATCTGAGTAGAAGAACTATCCTGAAGAGCATTCTGCAACTTCACAAATCTTCTTTCTTGCTCTTTCTGTTTTGCATCTTCTAACTTCTGACCTATATTATCCTTTAATCTCTTAGCACCATCAATTATACTTCCACGTTTGTCAAAGTCAGTCAGACCCATAGTCATATGATCAGCAGCACCTGCTAACCATCTCCATAGACCTTGTGGTTTATCATCTTTTGCTTCTCCACCTTTAGCATAAGAGTGTAGATGATTGACTTTATACTCACCACCAGCAGCAAATGGAGTACTGTAACCTGCTCTCTTTGCTTGCTTCATTCGTCTAGATGTTAGACCGCTATCACTCCTAGTAGCAGGAGTATCAAATGGGACAATAAAGGATCCACCAGATGCCTTCTTATTTCCTACCCACTCAAGACCATGACCTATAAATGATGGTGTAATACCATTTAATGTGACTGGATACCCTGACTGAGGACCATTAATCCAACCACCTTTAGCTTTCTTAGGTAATTCTCCACCAGCTGCTTCTTGAGGCTGGGGCTGCTGCATCTGTCTGAATTTCTTCTGACTTTCTATTACTGCTTCTTTCCAACCTTCATCGCCTTTCTTAAGTGTTTTGCCATCCTTTGTAACCCTAACATCATCCATAGTACCCGCTTCAAACGGATCAGTAGTAGAATAGCTGACACTTTTAGTGTCACCTTTTTTATCCCCATCTCCCTTACCAGGATCCTCCCCTTTCTCACCACCTGTAAAGAGTTTAAGGACTGCGGTTAATGCTTTCATCCCTAAGAATAGGGGCCAGAATAGTACCTTAAATCCAATACCCAAAATCTTACTGATGATAGGCATGTGAGGTTCTACTGCTTCAAGTATCCCACTTAGGAATTTTCCAAGAGTAGTAAAGAATTCTTCCAATGGTGCCTTTATCTCTTCAATAACACCATTAAATGTATCACCAATCATCTTAAAGAAATCACCTACAGGTTTAACAATAGGTTCTATAAGACCACCGATTGCCTTACCTACCTTACCACCTGCTAAACCACCAACAATACCACCAACAACAGCACCCGCAGGTCCACCAACCTTTGCACCTATTTTAGTACCAAGTGCCTGACCAGCAGCAGCACCTCCACCAGCTCCAACTGCTTCAGTATTACTAGCACCTTCACCTTTTGCCATTGTAAATCCAGCAAAACCCGCACCTAGTCCAGTAGCAATCTTACCTGCTTTAGTACCAAACCAGTTACCTCTACCACCTTTTAATTTCTTAAGTTTAAAGTCCCTGAATTTTTGATCTTTACTCTGGAATCCAAATAGTCTCCTCAGACCTCCTACTAAACCCCCTATTACTTTCTTAGCACCCTCAAGAATCAGCTTAGGATTCTTCAGGAATAGCATTGTTGCGAATATAGGTGCTATACCAGTAATTAACTTGATCGCACCAAAGAATCCTTTCAAACTAATAGGATTCTCTAAGAAATCTACAAGACCATCAAGTGCCATTCCACCTAGGAATGAATATACATTGAATATAAACTTACCTATACCCATCAATATCTTCCCTAACCGTGCTACCGTCTTAGGATTCTGTGATATCCATTCAAATATCTTGTACTTAATCAAGTCCCCCAGAGCACCAAACAGATTAAAGATAGCAGCAAAGATGCCACCACCTGCTTTCTTAGCTGCGTTTATAGCACTCTCACCAAATCCTGCTTTCTTACCCTTCTTCTTCTCTGCCTTCTCTTCCTTACTATTCCTTAGTTGAAACAGTCTTCTCTTCTTTGTCTGTTTATCTTTAAATGCTTTTCTTTTCCTATCTTTCCTATCAGTGATAGCTTCTTGTTTCGCTATCTTATCAGCACTCTTAATCTGAGTCCTAATATTATCTCTCCAACTGGTGAGAGAATTCTGTGTATTAGCAGCAATACTATTAAGAGTAGATCCTAATGAGTTAAGACCAGATACAATCGATTGAAGTCCTCTACCTACACTCTTCTCAACCTTTGGTAATCTTGCAGCAGCAGTTATAGGTGTATACTTTGACTGAACACCAGTGACCCCCTTATAAGAGATCATCTTATACATCGATGGTTTATTGACTTTAGCAGATACCTTTGCCATCTATTAACAAACAAACATTGGACTTGGAACAGTTGATACTCTTCTGGATAGAGTACCAGTTTTGATAGTATTTATCTGTTGATTGACCTGTTTCATTATAACTGTCCTAGGTGGTAATATTACATCTCTAACTGATGCATCCTTCTCCTTCTTCCATTGAAGAGCATTATGTTGTTCCTGCTGTTTGAGTACCTGTGCTTCTATCTTTGACCTCATATCCTGGTCTGAATATGCAGGAGTTTCTTGAGTTGGTGTAGGTATCTCTTTCTTCTTACCTCCAAAGAGTCCCTTTACACCACCCCATAATCCCTTAGCAACATTACCTATACCACCAACTATTTTCTTACCAGCACCTATTACTCCCTTAGCTGCCATACCTGCCAACTTCAATGGAAGTTGCTGTAGATGCTGTAGAGGAGAATTACCCTTACCATCAAAGTCAAATATACCTCCAGTTAGAGTGTCAGCAACACCACCTAATACACCTTTCCAACCACGTTTTTCTTTTTTCTCACCAGGTTCTTGTGCATCCTGTTCACCTTTATGCAAACCTAGACGAATTTGCTCTGCATCAAATTCTGGATATGTATTACCTTCTAGTATTGTTGATCTGGTTACTTTATATTTCGGCAGTTGATTCATATCCTGCCATTTAATAGACCTTAATACACCCTCAACATGGACCTCTTCCGTTACTTCCCACTTCTCTTTCTTCTTAAATAAACCACCAAGGAAATATTCAGGAAGTTTCAAAGGTCCACCCTTTGCCATCTCTTCCAGTTTTACATCCTTTCCAGGATCCTTACCCCTTATAATTTTCCATGCGAATCCTATGGGATTCGTCATAAATGCAAATATATTCTTAGCAGCACTTATAATAAACTTGATTGTACCTGCCAGTACTTTAATGACACCACCTAATAACCAACCGATAGGTTTCATTATCCACCCTATCACGTCAAACATTACCTTACCAATTTGACCTATGAAGTCAAATAAGGTACCAAGAAACTCTTTTATACCTGTTTCACTAGCAACACCCTGAACTAACGTCCACATCAATTCAAAATACTTCTTAATAGGTTCAAATAGTGGTTTGATTACTGGTAAGAATGTCTTACCTACCCACTCACCTAAGAAACCACCAATAGCATTACCTACTATAGGTGCAAATGGTCCTAAGAATGGTCCTAATAATGCAGTACCAGCAGCAGCACCTAACATACCACCTGCTGCCTGTCCAACACCTGCACCCACTGCTTGAGTCTTATCCTCACCCATTGCAATACCTGATGCAATACGAGTGATACCACCTGCTATTGCAAGTCCCTTCTGCATGCCAGGTTTGATCATCTGTTTGCCGAAGTTCTTACCAGACTGTAGTCTGGTAGGATTCTTCATCCTCGAATTAAACTTCTGACCAATCTTATCTGCCTGTGCATTCTGACCCCTAGATCTTAACTTCTTCTGTTGTCTCTCTACTGACTTCTTCTGTGCCTTATATTCTTGCTCAGTGTATATCTTACCTGACTCTGCATCCTTATAACCAAACTTACGCCATTGCTCTTGTTTCTTCCATTCTAACTCCTTAACAGAAGTATCTCTAAAGAGATTTCTTACCTTCTTACCATCACTGAATAGTTTTAATGGATTTAATAGGTATCTAAGTGTAGCAATACCTGCAAGTAACTGTAGGAATCCTGTAAGTGGTGCTAATACCTTAGCAATACCTGTCTTATTAGTAGCACCAAAGATGTTAGAAATACCATTAGCAATATTCCCAACTCCAAACCCCATTATAGCGAATCCAAACTTACCTATAGCAGTAAGCATCTTGAATACTTTAGCAGCTCTCTTCGCTTTCTCTGGGTTAGTTAACCACTTAAATAATGTTGCCTTAAGAACTAGATCAAATATAGGTGTCAAGAAATTTGCTATGGTCTCAAGAAAGCTCAGAGCTGCTTTCTTTGCCTTCTTCTTTATTGGACTTTCTTCTTTTCCTTTGGTACCTTTCGTCTCTGCTTTATCTTCTTTCTTATTCCTCTGCTCAAACTTGAACATGCCCAAGAAACCTTTTCTCCATTTCTGGAACACATTCAGATCTTCTTTCTCTTCCTTTTGATCCTCATCTACCTCTTTGAAAGATTTGGTACGTAACCAATCCCTCTCAAATCTAATAAGTTTCTCTGTCTCTATCTGATTATGACTAATACTAGTTACTGTCTTACCTGTACGATTGATACCCTTCCGAATCTGATTGAAAGTTCCAGAATAGGCACCATCTTCCTTGATGGGTTTAATTTTGACGTAACTCTTAATTGCCATTAGAGAGACATTTTATTTTCGTCTTGTTTTTGTCTTCTTTCTTCCTCTTGGATATGAGCAATAAGAAGGTTCACATATACATCACGTTCCCACGGTATCATGTTTTCTAATTCAGTCAGAGAGTATTTGTGGTGTTGCATTAATGCGAAGTTAGTCTTGTAGTAATTCTCAAGACTGTCATGCATTAACGCTACTCGAAAAAACTTGCTAGTCCCTCCAGTACCAACTCACTCTCAACCTTTGTATTAGGGTTTGTTACCTTTAATTTATAAGACAGTTTAGGCATAGTCTCAAAGAAATTTTGAATCTTACCAAACTGATCTGCATTTAGATCTTCCAAGAATTCTAGTGCTTCCTTCTTAGTAAAGGTGTCATAGACTTCTTCTTTATCATAGACCTGGTCAATACATCCTGCAGCTAATTCAAATACATCCTCTATATCAGGGTCATCCGATAGGTTTTGTTGAATAAAGACATCCAATGAAGGATACTTCATCTTCACACCTACATTCCCATCCAAATCAATCTCAGAATTGTGACCATCTGGGATATTAACGTTGACTTGTGCAAGAGGAATAACTACATCCACTTGAGTTTTCTCATCATCTGGACATGTGACTTTAAATTCACTTGTCTCACCAACTGCAACAGATCTAATCTTAAGGAAGATATATTCAATCTCAAAAGTAGAGAGAGACTCAACCTTAGTCTTTAGGTTAGTACAGTTCTTAATGATAGTCTTCACTGCTTTGACCATCTGCTTGTTGTCTTGCGACTCCATAGCAAGATAGAGTAGTTTCTCTTCCTTAACTAGGAAGGGTCTATATGATATTTTAGTGCCTGTAACAGGCAAGGTCGCTTCATACTCAGGTATGGCTAACTTAGGTAATGGCATAACGATTGCATTATTATATTTCTATTTAGACACCAAATTGAGCTGCATCTGTTTGTGCTGAAGGAATTCCAACTGAATCTATTCCAGATGTGGCACTATTAACATATCTATCTGGGGTGTTAAGACCCAAAGCTTCAGTACCAACACCATCAAACCTATATCTTTCATGCTTGAACTTAACACTAAACTTAACTAACTGTGAAGGACCATTAGTATATGTTGCTCCACCCATGTCATAGGGCCATGCTCCAAAGAATTGCCAAACTGAAGTCACACTGTTAAGTCTAGTCCTAAATGTTGCTCCGTTATCTGCAATACCTTCCCAACTAACAGGGGATCCAAGTTCCCACTTTGTTATTATTAGGTTAGTAATATACTCCTCATATATCCCTGATCTATTCTCCATATCTGCTGCACACCAGTTCATCCAATGCTCAAAGTATCGACGATGATATTGATACTTATCTGTTAGGAAAGTAATATCCAGATCACCATGCTGCTGGATCCTAGCATGTGAATATGCTGCACCTTGCCATGCTGCTGCTACCTTCTGATCTTGTATTCTCTTACCAGGTATAGTAACTGAATCTGCCATGTAATTCATGGAGTGGAATGCATGTTTCCTATCTTGATTGATAAACTTAGTATTATGCAGCAAGCATGTAGGGGAATATAATTTGACACCATAAAGATTCGACCTAGATGGTTCGAGTTTACCAGTCGTAATCTGATGTCTAAAATCGTTAAAACTGTTTTGCATTACTTTAATCTACTCCAGATTATGCTACTTGGGACTTCCATAGTTCTACCAAGTCCTTTGGGTCTAATAACAAATTGCTCCACTGGGAGTGGTGTCATCTCTCGCAACTCTTCTTGAGGTACATTATATGCTGATGTAACACTATTCATAAAGTATTTATGGTGGCAACGCATAGGATATGAAATACTACCAGCAGCCCAGGTATTTGCCATACTTTTCCTACTATTAGGTCTCAAATAGTGCATATTCCCACCAGAGAACTGCCTCTTCCCATAATCTACATCTGTGATTAGTACCATAGGGAATGTATCCCAGAATTTCAAATCTGGTGTCTGGGCTGAATAATTGAAGAATATGATATCACCCACAATAAATCCACCAGTATAATCCTCCAGTCCATACTGTAGTTGCTCTCTATACCATTGTTTAGACTGTGACTTACCACCTGCTAAGTCTTTTACGTCTGTGAAGATACTCATACATTTAAGTGTTTTTCGGTCAGTATGATAAATTGCATATTCTTATGTGCACAAAACTGTCTTGCTGCTCTCCACTTAGCACTATTTACATTCCAAGTCTTAACTTCTGTTAAAAAAGTCCTTGCTTTCTGCGATTTACGCTTAGGGGGTTTAGTTTGTGCAGCTGGTTTAATTTCGATGATCGATTTGGCGATTCTTCCATCCTTAGTTCTCGCTCTGACATAGAAATCAGGATAATAACGGTGAATCCTGTTATCCAAAGGAGACTTATAAGGAATAATAATCTCTTCACTTCCCCACTCCAATACGTTGTTATTGCGGTCACACCAAGTCATGAACTTCTTTTCCCACAAACTTCTATAAATAACATTAGTGTGGTCACCTTTATACTTATGTTTGTTTGATGGTCGAAACTTTCCTTTGTAAGACATGGCGAAAAACGAGAAACCTTTAGTATTTCCAAGTGCTAAACCCATAGGGGTAAATTCAGCAAGTAGTAGAGAAACGATTACAGATGGAGCAGCTTTCCCAACTGAAGTAATCGATTATCTAAAATTTGATGTATTTGACCACAAATCGGATGTAAGATTGGATTCGATATATCTCTATTTACCCAAGTCACTATCTGAAAGTCATTCACAAGGTTGGGGTAAGGTAGAACTAGGGAAAACTGGTGCTGCCCTAATGGATGCAGCAGGACAGTTAGTTGATGGTGATACTGGTAATCTCAATGATGATTCACTTGCCGATAGTATTCAAACAGCAGCAGAAGGTGCAATGCCTGCATTAGGTTATAAAGCAGCAACTAAGGTAATTAATGCTGCTCTTGCTACTGCTGGTGGTGATGTAAGTCTTGATAGAAATCAAATAAGCTCAATAGTTAATAAAACAATATTCAACCCATACGCTGAAGCAACATACGAAGGCCAAGGAAACTTCAGGGGACATTCTTGGACTTGGGAAATGGTACCAAAAAGCACTAAAGATGCGATGACCATATATGACATTATTCGTAAATTTAGAGGATACGCCCTACCTGGTAAAGATGGAGATAACTGGTTAACAATACCAGAATACTTCCGTCTTAGTACTGTAAGATATGTTGATAAAGGTGGTGGTAATGAAACTATTGAAGACCCTGATCAAGGTGGTAGTCAAGGTATCTTAAGTCAAGTGCTGCAATTTCCAACTAAGATGGTTTGTACTGGTGTTAATGTTAGTATGCCAGATTACACTTCTTTGAGATCTGCGATGACTGACAGTAGATTCTTTGATTTTGGTGCTTTAAAGTATGCATTGAAATTAGACTTCAAAGAGACTGAATTCCTTACTAAGGAAACTTACGGTTTCACCGATCATAA
>Ga0163180_10001006_pt1 | contig 16163 bp, 14 predicted proteins | sample AtlANTMetagenome_2_FD_109647 | JGI IMG/M metagenome (GOLD analysis project Ga0163180, IMG submission 109647) | Marine eukaryotic phytoplankton communities from the Atlantic Ocean - Atlantic ANT 4 Metagenome | ecosystem: Environmental > Aquatic > Marine > Oceanic | place: North Atlantic Ocean...
ATCTGAAAAAAATATCGGAAAATATAAATCAGTGCAGTGTCTGACATTTAATTGGCGAGCAGCTAAAAAATTCGGAGTAACAGTGTACGGCGGTTGTACAAATAATAGTGATACCTGGTGGGGTGTTCGGGAGCAATACGATGGCAAAGCTGGAAATTTTACAAGTTACAATAACTATAAAGGGGAAACATGGACCGAGGAGTATTAAGATTAGCTATTCCAATTAACCCTTATTCTAACCCTATTTAGTAATTAAATTGAATTAAAATCGCATATTTTTATTGGGAATCACTTCAACATGCCTTCTCTTGCGAACTACATGATAGCGACCTCTATGAAAGACTATATCATAGATAATAAGAATCGTCTTGAAAAAAAATACATTGTCCCGCTAAGTTTTGGACAAACTCTTCTGATAATATTCTTGGTCTCCACCATAGTGGGATATGGGACACGAATAAAATACAATGGACTTTATGGCACACTTGCCGCATCATTTCAAATAAGCTGGTATGGAATAGGTTGGGGTAAAACACCTTGGTATGTTGCCGTTTTATCGGCATTATTAGCTGGCGTTCTTGGTGCATTATTCGGTAATTATGTGACAAATACAAAATTTCGTCATAATAGTTTACCAATGATAAGTATGTATGAAGTATATACTCTAGCCTATAATACTATAAAATATGAATGTCAAAGAATACTATGTAGAAGACCAAAGTCTTTTCATCAGGATTAGCATTAATACGATTTACTTTTCAAATAACATGTAAATGCTTTTGTTGGTTTCATATAATTAGAAATATTTTCTTTCATTAAATTATCCTTCTGTAATATATAAATGGTTAAATATTACGGAAGAGCCAAACAAAGAACCGGTTCCGTTAATACGAATCAAATCGGATTAAATATGAGTGGATGCCCTACAAAAATAGGAAAACAAGGGTATATTAGTAATTATACGAGTAGACGTGTACAGTGTAATCAAAAGTTTTGCGGTCCAGTTATTTATCAGGGGCAATTATGGAATTTTAATACTTTTCGCTGTGTTCCAAAGGTACCTCGTGGACAATCTTTTAATTCAGGCGTTGGACATAAATCAACGCCCCGGTTCACTTGCAATAATAACTGTTCTATTGATACAAATTTAAAAATTAATCCACCTTTAACACAAAAAAATACGGTTGAGATTAAAAAAGTATTATTTGGATTATACGGCGGTGGCGGCTTGAAACTCGATGAAGGCTTACTTAATAGTGTCTATGGTACAGCAGACCAATATACAATGGATATAGAGCGCACCTTGCAAAATTTAGTTGATAGAAATATGAAATTATTAATAGTAGATGTAGATGTATATCCAGGTGATTATACACTAGGTCCTGAATCAGGTGTTGCATGGAAGCGTTTAATAAAAATATTGGAAAGAATAAGAGACGCAGCGCCTAGTGATCCGATAAAAGATATTCAAGTAATTATTGGACTAGCTTCAAGGCATTTACTAGAAAAAGCCGGCACGGTGAATCGTTGGAGCATTGATGGATCAACATATGCCCCGGATGCTACGCCACTATGGAAGATTGCTATTACTGAAATAGGAGATTTAAAAAATGGTGAATCTATCGGACTTCATGACTATTCATCAATAGGACCATTTGACTGTTTGAAAGGAATTAAATGGAATGATTCTTCTGTAGATATAGCAGAACATAATATTCATAAGGTAGATTTAAAACATAACAGAGACCAAATCATAGAGTTATACGAATTTGCCGCTGCCCGAAATCTATTTATTGGTGGAATATCTTACTTTGCAAAATTTAATCGTTTGTATGCAAAAGATGGTATTGAATTAGGCAGTTCAGGTCCTAGCAGTGGCGGTGCAGGTGATCACGGGACTATCGATGGCGATGGTTTAACAGCAACATATGAAATACCAAATGTAAATTTTCAGAGCAGCAAGACATATGATCTTAAATTCTTATATTATAATTTATCTGCTTATAATTGGGGTCATACAGCTTCAAATATCCCTAGACTACGCATTATATGCAAATGGAATGATTCTACAATTTTAGATAAACCCGTTGATTATAAAGATAATATTGTTGGTGGAACTGCTCCCCCTTTTACATATAAAACGGAAAGTGAAGTTCCCCGCATATTCCCCGATCCTCATACAGTAGATTTTACTTCTTGTCCAACAGGTGCAAACACAGTGCAAGATTGTTGCACTATCGTCGATACAACGGTGCCGAGATATTTAATTACTTATGATTCAACACGTCCTAGTCAAAAACTAGAATTTATTTTAAAACCAAACACTGAGGGTGGTGCACCCGGTGCAAATGCAACAAGCGATGGAAATACTGTCTTTAATGTTTGGGATATAACTATTTCTGATGCAGCTGGAAATAAGATAAAATTTATACAAGAAGATGGTACAGATATTATTAGTCCAACCTTTAACAAAGAACCAACTGCTGCTAATAAATTAATATTGGGAAGAACCATATCACACAATGTTAGTCCTTATTTTACTCCTTTTATCACGATGCCGAAGTGGTGTAGATATCTTTATAATTACAGTCTTGAATCTATATATAAAAGCATTATCAAAAATTGCGATTTACCATACTATGCTATAGCAAGGTCGCGATCATGGGGATTTGATTATTCTGGTGAAAAAATAATAGAACAGTTTAAAAAAGCCAAGGAGGCAGGAGCTGAGGCTCTTTTGGTATACAATGATCCTACATTTGTAAATGATATTACAATAAACGCCGATGGAACAAAAAATTTCCAAGGAATTTTCTATAATAAACGACCAAGACTAACAATGACAAGATTTGATCAAGCATTATGGTGGACTCCTCATCATGGAACGTTGGAGGGATTTTATCAGGAACTGACTACAAAGGATACATTTACAGCGGGAACTAAAATACAATTGAATGTAAAATTTGATGGTGCAGTTGTTGGACATAATGAATTCGCTGATTCTGTCCCGGTGCCAGCAGATGGGGGAGCTTTTAATTTATGTATCACGGATGAGAACGACAATGCCATTGGATTACAGTACATAAATTCTGCTGGTGTAACTGTTTCTATTGTGGATGGTGTAATAAATTCATATCAACTTCCTTATGATATTGGCGCTGGTAACTCAAAAGAATGGGGTGACTGGGATGGTGCTACAGGCTCGCCAACGCATGTTAGGAATAGTTATTTAGAATTTGTGATTCCACCAGGGGTGTCAAAAATAAAAATGAAATTAAAGATCCGAGAAGGTAAAATGACAATGAGTTCTGAAAAATTCTTTGGAGTATTTATCCGTATTTTAGTTGACGGAGTCGCTGTGGAAGATTTAACATATGATTATGACGCTGGTTATCATCCATCTTATAAAAATATATACGATAAGGTTACCGATTATTTTTTGACTTCATAATCTTCTAATAATTAATTATTTCAATTTTTCAATACTAATTAACCGTTAACTATTAATACGTATATTAATAGATAATAAATTAGCGGCGGCGCGTTCTTCTCCGTTTTCTCTTTTTGTGGCGTCTGGTTTTTTTTCTACGTCTCTTTCTCTTCTTTCCCCCCATAATGGTACAAGGGTACTGGGGGCAAGGGCGCGCGCGACCGGGTCCGTGCCGATGGGGAAACGCGGCAGCTGGTCCTCCACAAGCTTCCCCATCAGGCGCCGCGGCAGTTGGTAAATTACCATCGTACACTCTGTTAGAGTGTGGGATTTGTGGAGGCAAATTAAGATGTGCCCGTCGCTGGTTCCACGCCACTAAAGAATCCCTATTATAACAGTGCCTATCGGCACATATTCCATTCCCTGCTGGAATAGGCGTGAGGGAAACTTGATCATGGGGTCCACGCTCATCATCCCCGTTTTCACACCTACGACATCTATATAATGATACAGCTGGACCTTCTTGACAGGGATCTGGTGCCTCCTCCTCCCCCTCAGGAACAATCGGCTGGGCTACCGGGAGTTGTTCCTCTGCATCGTCGTCACTGTCCGAGAACCCATCCCAAAAGCTGATTCTGTTTGTTTTCGCGCCACCGCGCATCCGTCTACGGCGGCGTCGAGTTCTACGCCGCCTCTTGGTTCGCCGTCGGTGACGGGTTGTCCGTTTTTTCTTATGTTTTTTCTTATGTTTTTTCCGCCCCCCGAGGTATCGTGGGCGTGGGGATTGTGGAACCGGTTGAGGTTCCAGCTCGTCGCGCTCTGCCGCAGCAGCAGCAGCCTTGTCTGCCGCAGCCCTGTCCAAACGGCGCTGTTCCCTCTTTTGCTCCTCCCAGAGGGGACTACCCTCTTTGTGCGGTATATAGTTACCGAGGGATGTAAACTTAGGATATTTATCTGCTGGCGGGTGACTGCTTTTTCTCACAACCATAGGAAGTGGGGCTTCTCCATCTGAACTACTGATACTCATTGTTATATATTATACAAAGATTTATTTTCATTGTATAGTATATATGGGAAATTCTGTTGGGAAAGCCGAGGAAAAAGTAAAAGCCGCTGGACACGAAGCGATGCATTCAGCTAAAAAGGCTGGAACATCACTTGAGGCAGCTGGAAATCGTGGCGCGAGTGACATTAAGGGATCAATGGGCGGAGGAAGAAGAACACGACGAAGAGGCGGAACACGGAAGAAGAAGAGAAGGAGACGAAGAAAAGTTGGCGGGTTTAGTTTGTTCGGAAAAGGTACGAGCGATGATGGTAAAAGATGTATTCCGGGGGTTCCAGGACAATGCGGTATGGGTACCAGGTGTGTAAAATCGGGATTTGGCATCGGACCACTTAGCCAAGGAAAGTGTATGGCTGGTGGTAAACGCAAAAAGAAATCAAAAAGACACAAGAAAAGTCATCGTCGGAGAACACATCGGCGGCGCAGAAGACGTTAGAGTGCGGGCAGAGGTGCCAAACACAATTTGATAGTACCAAGCGAGGCGACAGAATATTTAACTATGAGCGGTAAGTCATTTTCTAGATACATCTCAATAGAATTGCATAAATTTGTGCATTTTATAAAATAACCAAGATTTTTCAATGAAAACTCTCCTTGAATAATCTGACTTTTAGGCGGATGTTTACTAAATTCAGTAACCGAGTCGCTTTCACAGCGGTTTATCTCACAAGTTGCAAAAGGTCCTTTACATCTAAAGATAAGTTCGTTGCCCACAGATTTAATCTCTAGTCTATCGCTAAGATTGGAGAGATCTCTGATAATCTTCTGAAAATCGGACGATGGGAGATTTATAATTGAAGAGAACTCAACATCAGGTACATCCAACTCCTCCTCCTCTGGCTCAATGAGTTTAAGTTTTTGATTTTTACATTGCTTGATATCGCCATTTTCAAATTTCAACCCAAGATGATCAACAATTCCATCGCTGTATTCGCTTCTTTCGATATAAATTGTTAAGGTGTCATCATTATCAATGGTATTAATCAGCTTGAATAGATGAAACATGTTTACACCAATGACAATTTTCGGAAACTCGCAGTAATAATGTTCAAACTTATCGGCGTCTAGAAACAAATGCGCAAGAATGGTATGGGATTTATCCATATTCACAATTCTAATACCATCTTTTTTAAATGTAATATTAGTTTCTAATAATATATCCTTCAATGCGGTCATTAAAGTTCTAAATGGCGCAATCTGTACTGTTTTAATTTCAAGAACATGGGAACTACCTGAACTATTACTCATAATATAATAAGTCTAACGATTCAATCTTTAAATACTTATGTGCGTTCAAAAACATGGAGAATTATGATTAAGCATTTAAATATCATGAATATATATATTTAACTAATAATGTTGAGACTAATAACACGTGGATTCCAAAAAAAAAAGAAACTTTGTCAGACTACCCCAAAGTTACTTGACAAATATACAATTATAAAGGAATTGGGTACCGGTGGCACATCAGTTGTTTACAAAGTAATGGATAATGATACATATAACTACTACACCTGCAAAAGTTTAACAGAAAAATTAGATGTTAAGGGAAAGCGCGAAGTAATTATCTTAAAAAAAATTCCAAAGTCACTTTATTTTCCCCAATTAATAGAAACAATACATGGGGATAATTCGCAATATAACATTATAACAGAATACATACCGGGTACAGATTTGTTTGATTGGTTGGTAGCGACTATTAAAGGTAAGGAACTATTAGATGAAGATATTGTTAAAAAAATATTCAAAAATATGGTTATTATAACCTGTAAATTGCATAGTCTTGGATTTGTTCATTTAGATATAAAATTAGAAAACTTTATCCTACGCTCAAGTAAAGATTACGGTTTAACCTTGATTGATCTCGCTTCTGTTCATCCACATCGCCCACACGGTTCTGTGTCTTGTGTAGTAGGAACGCGCGGTTATTCACCCTATGAAATATTTAAGGGCGATTATTCGCCAACATCGGATGTATGGAATCTAGGTGTATGTTTATGGATATTAATAACAGGAGTGAATGCATTTAGTCATAGAGAATTGGATTACGGAAGACATGCTGTAACAAGGCGTTCTTTTAAATTTCCAACAAAAAAACATGAGATACATAAACATTTGATGTCTGAAGATGCCTTTGATTTGGTGGAAAAAATGCTAATAATAGATCCGAAAAGGCGCCTTCCTGTAGATAAAATTTTAGATCATCCATGGTTTCAATAATTGATTATATAAATACTTAAATCATATATTGAGTATGTATATAATGTCAAATCCCGATGGTTATGAAGCCTGTGCTAACCTATTGAGAGATGTTTACAATAAATATCCCGCATCACTGCATCCAAAGATCATGGAATTTGTCAAAAAAGAACTGCCATATAAATTAGATGGCTGTATTTCAAGAATGGAGAGAATTAAAGATTTGGAAGAGGGTGCAGATGCATTTATTAATGAATTCCTGATAAATTCAGAAAGAAAGTTTATGTATATTGGAAAATCAGATATTTTTATAGAATACGATGGAAAACAATTCAAGTTGGTAAATGAGAGTGAGATATTACATGAAATATTAACCGGTTTGACAGAAGAAAAGTCCTTACATGATTGGAAGCATAAGATCAAAAATATGATAGTTAAAAAGATTAAAGATACAAATATGTTCCATACCATTCCCGAATCATACACAATACAGCAGGTATTGTCTCATATGACGCCGTTACTATTTAAAACGAAAGAGGAAGCTAAGTATTTTTTATCCGTTATTGGTGATAATATCCTTAAAAAGTCTCAGAGCAATATTCATTTACTAGATATCAAATCTAAAGATTTTATTACAGCATTATCCGACAACTTATTTAGTTACTTTAAAAATAAATATCACATTGATACTACATTTAAATATGCGTGGTATGATCATCCCTATAGTAATTGTAGGATCATATCCTTTAATCCTGCAGTTACAAATAAAAATTGTTGGAATACCTTTATCAAATATCATATTTTAGACATTTTGGCTGTAGCAGTACATTATTCCAATAGATTTGAGAGTTCAGACAATTACATTCAAACAGTGACACCAACGAAGCAAATAAATAAAATACTATTTTTAAAGCAAAATACAGAACAAGAAATTATTGAACAATTTAAAACAAAGAATTTAGAAATTGTAAATAATGCGGATGCTATCATAACACAGAAGGAAATACATTATTTATGGAAGCGTTTCTTAGTCGATTGTGAAATACCATCCGTCATTTTTCTCTCCAAACTCAATACAAATCTGTCAAATATTCTATCCTACGACGCAGAGCGTGAGGTGTATACTGGTATTACGAGCAAACATCTTAACAGCAGTGTTTGTTTAAGAAAATTTTGGTCCGAAAACATGGTTTCATCTGAAGGAGATGAAATAGAGGTGGATGATCTATATGATATTTATAAGTCATGGCTAATTTGGAATACTAAAAATGATTTAATAAATGAGGCGGGGTTCATTGCGATTCTTGAACATTTTTATGATGTAAAGCTTAACAATGGAAAATATGTGCAAAATTTCAAATGTAAATTATGGGATAAGAGAAAGGAGATAACTACTATTTTAGACGACCTTAAAATAACCTATAAAATAACATATAAAATCTCTCCAGAATGTTACGAAAAGAGTATGGATGCAATCTACACAGACTATTGCAGTCGTTGTAAAAGTAAGTTTGGTTACCGTGTGCTTAATAAGCATGAGTTTGAAAGATATATTCGGAAATTAATACCAACAGAATATATTAAACGAAAAAGGATCCTAAATAATTATTGGTCAACATAGAATGTATTTATTGAATATAAAATACATGCTATTTATCTAACGTCTGCGGCGCGAGCGCTTCTTGTAGCTTGGCTTGCGAGCAAATCTGCCGGTTCCGAAAGCGCGGTCCTCCCATCGCACGCCACGAATGGAGTGTACTTTACGTGAGCGCTTGCGTTTACGCGTTCCACGCCCCTTGCGCTTGTGATGACGCTTGTGGTGCCCTTTGCCGTCTTTCTTGACATATCCAAATTGTCCTTTGCGGGTATGGTATCCCTTGCTCGTAAGTCTCTTGAGCATTTGTGCGCCTTTGGAACTCTTGGCGCGAGACACGATTTTCCCGTGCTTGTTTTTCTTAAGATCCTTTCTTTTAAGACCTCCGGAAGTTTTGTACGCAGTTCCGTGGTGGACCTGTGCGCGCGATCCGATAAGAATTTCGAACACCATACCACTAATATGGTATTTACCGTCTGATCCCTTCATATGCTTCTTCATTATATAACTTAGTGAGAAAAAAAGTTGCAGAGAAGTTTTAGCTAAATAATCATTATAATATATAAATGGCGTATGTTGTAGTCCAAGACAAGCTAACAATTGTTAAAGATGAAATATGGCATTTGGAGAGATTATTAAATGAGGCATATACGCGTCGGCGGACTATATTAAAAAGACAAGGGGTACAGGGTTGGTATGATTGGATTTTAGAATGGTTTGGATATTAAACTAGCGCCTTTTTGTTTTCCCTTTATGCTTACGGCGCCCTCTCCCCTTTCTAGCTGTACGTCTCCTCTGGCTTCTAGATAATTTACTTAATTCTACTATTGGTGGCATTGTACCATATTTAACCATTGTATCTGGGTCTACAACAGCATGGAGTCCAGTTCTAGGTTCTCCTAGTCTCCCACGCTCAATAACTGCGGGTGCCGAAGGATTAAACGAGAGAAAATACGCGGAAGCCATCGTGTTATACAACATCGCTTTCCCATAATCGCCCTTTTTATATGCCTTCTTTCCCAAAGTAAGCAATTTCATTGCATTATTATATGTAGGTCCTTTTGTACGTGACTGTTCAATGATCATATTATTAAATAATTTTTTACTTAGCAAAGCATCTTTTCTCATATCTTTAAGCTGTTGTTTACTTGGCTTTCTTTTTGATTTTAACGTATTTTGATGTTTTCTTGACCTTCTTGTTTTCCTATTATTTTTAAGTACACTTCTACTCTTGTGCCCTTGGTGCTTGAAAGTGCGGCGTGCCATTTAGATAATAATGAGAAATTAAAAATTGAAAACATTTAAAGATAGATAAATAAAATACATTCACACAATGGCTAGTTCTAAAGAAGACCTCACCAAGCAATATCAGTTGAAAAAACAACGACAACACATCTTGGATGCTCCAGATACATATATCGGAGGCATCGAGATGGATGACGTTAACGATTGGACAATGATTGGTGACAAGATGGAGAAAAAAACGTTTAATTTCATCCCCGGACTGTATAAATGCTTTGATGAAGGCGTAGTGAACTGCAGAGATCATCAGATCCGTATGAAAGGCAAAATACAAAAAGGTGCGAAAGACGCTTTGCCGGTAACCCTCATTGATATTACAATTGATAGGGAAAAGGGTGAAATTACAATGCTAAATGACGGCGATGGCATAGATATCGCCAAACATCCAGTGCATAAAATGTATATCCCGGAAATGATCTTCGGGCATCTTATGACATCTACCAATTATAATAAAAAAGAGAAGAAGATTGTTGGTGGTAAAAATGGATTTGGTTTTAAACTCGTTCTTATATTTTCAAAACAAGGTAGGATTGAAACGGTTGACCATCGCCGCAAACTCAAATATGTGCAGACTTTTAGTGACAATCTGTCTGTTATTGGGAAACCTAAAATTACAAAAAGTAAATCTAAACCTTATACTAAAGTCACATTCAAGCTGGATTTTGCACGGTTTGGCGTGGAGGGCATCACGGATGATATATTCAATATTTTGAGAAAAAGGTCGTATGATATTGCGGCTGTAACAGAAAAATCGGTAAAAGTGAGATTTAATAATCAGATGATTCCCATTCGGACGTTTGAAGATTATATGAGTCTCTATATTGGAAACAAGGCGTCGTCACGTCGCGTATACGAGCTGGATGGTCGGTGGGAATTCGGCGTAGCATGTTCCCCTACGGGCGAGTTTGCTCAAGTTTCGTTTGTGAATGGTGTTTATACCCAGAAGGGAGGAAAACATGTTGATTATTTGATGAATCATATTATCAGAAAAGTGTCAGCCTATATTTTCAAGAAAAAGAAAATCAAGGTAACGCCTGTATCTATCAAGGAGCAATTGATCCTATTCTTGAATGTGGTAATTGAAAATCCATCTTTTGATAGTCAGACAAAAAATTATTTGAATACACCGTCGTCACGCTTTGGCTCCAAGTGTGATGTGAGTGACAAATTTATTGAAGGCATTGCGAAGAAATTGGGAGTGATGGATGCGGCAATTAGTCTTACACAAGTTAAGGCTAATAATGCGTCAGCTCGCAAAACGGATGGTGCAAAAACAAGTTCGGTAAGAGGCATTGCAAAATTATCTGATGCGAATTATGCAGGAACAAGGCGTTCTAAAGAATGTGTTTTGATTTTGACCGAGGGAGATTCGGCAAAAGCTGGCGTTATGTCGGGCTTATCTAAGGATGATCGAAACCGATATGGTGTTTTCCCATTGCGGGGAAAACTTATGAATGCGAGTGATATGTCGGATGCTAAACTTAATAGCAACGCGGAGATCGCAGCTATCAAGAAAATTTTGGGACTTAAATCTGGTTATAAATATACAACAAAAGAAGAGGTGGAAAAACAGTTGCGATATGGTTCAGTAATGTTTATGACTGACCAAGATCTGGATGGTGCTCATATCAAGGGATTGGGTATTAATTTGTTTAATGCTCAATGGCCGGAACTACTAAAATTGGATGCATTTCTTGGATTTATGAACACGCCTATTATCAAGGCAAAGAAAGGGACAACAACAAAAAGCTTTTATACGGATCAGGAATACAAATCGTGGAAACAGGCAAATAACAACGGTAAGGGATGGGCGATTAAATATTTCAAGGGACTTGGTACGTCTACAGCAAAGGAATTTAAAGAATACTTTGCAAATAAAAGAGTGGTTACATTCAAACATAGCGGCACAGAGTGTACCGATGCCGTAGATAAGGCATTTAATAAGAAACGTGCCGATGATAGAAAAGACTGGTTGAGAAGTTATGACCAAGATACAATTCTGGATATTGCAGAAACAGAGATTTCATACAAAGATTATGTAGATTGTGAATTGGTTCACTTTTCAAAGTATGATTGCGATAGATCTATTCCCAATTTGGTGGATGGTAATAAAATTAGTCAGAGAAAGGTTCTATATGCCTGTTTCAAGCGAAACCTGGTGAAGGAAATTAAGGTCGCTCAATTGGCAGGTTATACCTCTGAGCACGCAGCTTATCACCACGGTGAACAAAGTTTAGTAGGTACCATCATTGGAGCTGCACAAGAGTTCGTCGGTAGCAATAATATTAATACATTGATGCCAAAAGGTCAGTTTGGTACTAGAATTAAAGGTGGTAAGGATTCGGCGAGTGAAAGGTACATCTTTACTCATCTTAATTCGCTCACCAAATATATCTATAACCCAGATGATAATGCGGTTTTAAATTATCAAGATGATGATGGATTTCCAGTGGAACCCGATTATTATGTACCAACAGTGCCGATGATTGCTATTAATGGTGCAAAGGGTATCGGGACTGGCTTCAGTTGTGACATTCCATCGCACAATACGCTAGATATTATTGATTATATTCAAGCTAAGCTCCAGGGGACATCCCTTCCTGAAATTGCTGTATATTATGAGGGATTTATGGGAACTATTCAAAAGGTTAAAAAAGACCGATATTTGATAAAGGGTAAATATGAAATTGTTGGAACTGACCAAATCAGAATTACGGAACTACCTATCGGTACATGGACCGAAGATTATAAGGAGTTTCTTGAAACATTGATTGAGACTAAAGATAGTAAGAAATCTAAAAAGTCATTTATTGTCAAAAGTTATGTTGATATGTCAACCGATACGGATGTCGACTTCAAGATTAAGTTGGTAAGTGGTACAATGAATAAACTACTACCAAAACAAACGGACTACGGTTGCAATGAGCTTGAAAAGAAGTTCAGATTATACACTACTAAAACTACTACGAATATGTATCTATTTGATGCAAAACAGAAACTGAAGAAATATAAAACAGTTGCTGATATTATTAACGATTATATTCCAGTGCGACTGGAGACATATGCAAAACGTATCGCATATCTTATTGCACAACTTGAGCGAGAGGTAATGATACTAAGCAACAAAGCAAAATTTATTCAGGAGCAATGTGATGATGTTATCGATCTTAGGCGCAAAAAATCTCAACAGGTCATTGATCTGCTGAAAGATAGGGGGTATGACATCGTAGACGAAGATGCGGAGTATAAATACCTACGAACGATGCGCATTGAACAAGTTGAGGAAGAAAATATTGTCAAACTACTAGCTGAATGTGAAAAGAAAAAGATTGAATTAGCAGCACTGAAGAATCAGACACCATGCAACATGTGGATGCATGAATTAACTGAACTCCGCGGAAAATATCAACAATATAAATTAGATCGCAGAGAACGACAAAAGGGATCGGGTAAAAAAGTAGTAAAAAGGAAGAAGGGTAAAGCCAAGATAAAGAATAAGGTTAATATAAAGAAATAATTAAAAAATTGATATAGTATTAATGCAATAAATATATACAGATAACCATGAGCCTACGATTTCAGAACGACACAGCTGCCCTTCACCACCTTTGGTATGAATCCCATAAAAATCTCATCACGAGTCTCTGTATTGAGACTGGTAATGTTGATAAAATTGCCGAATTTACTGACAAATTTCTAGGTCCTTCGCAGAAACTCAAGCAGCGGCGGGACCCCAAGAAACCATCCCGTCCTAAGTCATCATACTTCTATTACTGTGATGTACATCGCCCTAAGCTCCTGCAAGAGCTCCGCGATGCTGGCGAAAATATTGTAATCTCTGAAGTATCTAAAAAGCTTGGAGCCGCTTGGAAAAAGCTAGGTTCAAAAGAGCGTGTGCCTTACGAGGAAGATGCCAATAAAGATCGCGCGCGATATGCTGATGAAATGGCAGCATACAAGAACTAAAGTTTGTCACTATATGCGATTAGCGACAGACAACCTATTAAACAAAGACCAAATATTTGAATATAGTACTTATGTGCTGTGAATTTCAGATGAAATAAACGATATAATAATACTAAATTAATAACAGTTAATACAAATTTCGGTATAAATTTATTTTTAATATTTTTTCGCATTAGCACGTATATCCCTGCAAATATAGCCACCGTTCTTATAAAAGCTAAAATGGTTCTCTCCTCAGCTAATTGTACTCTGGTGAATACATATTTGTGTTCAGATTTCATTATATAGAGATTAGATAATTTCTATATAACAACATATTAATGACAACAATAGTAATTAAACTTGACGATACATTCGATCTACATACGGTTGATACCAAATTAAGGCATACATTTGACACACATACTAATATTATTTTTATTTTTGATATTGTTTCTGCTACTATACTGGATTGGCGACTTTTGTTATCCATTTTACCATTACTTAAACGATATCACAATGAAATAGTAGATAAGTTAGATAAAAGTATTATTATAGCTCCTTACCAATGGCAGCATTGGTTATTACAAGTGTTCTTTTCAATATATACCCCAATTAAACCTTATGAAGTAATTTATAATACTACATCTATTTCCTCCTAGTTCTTCTCCCGCGTTTACGCCCGCGCCCACGCGTCTTCTTCTGCTTTTTGCCGCCACCGACTATACATTTTCCTTGACCGAACGGACCTATGCCCCAGCCAGACTTTACGCACCTTGTTCCTCCTTTGCACCCCGAAAACAAATGTGGAACGCCTGGAATACATTTTTTTCCCTTGCTACTCCACCATCCACCCTCTTGTTTCCTTCTAACGCGGTATTTTTGACCCGTCCGCTCATATGCCTGCAGATGGGGACCATATTCCACTAATACTGATTTCATTTTTCTTGGCTTTTTCCTTGTAATACCTAACTTTTGTAATTTTCTTTTTAAAGACTTATCATCTTTACCGAGTTTTTTGTTCATATATGAATGAATAAAATGTCCCGCACGTCCATGCTTTCTAGTATATTTTCTTTTTCGCGATCCGCCGCTGACTACACACATTCCCCCTTCATCCTCCGTGCAAGCCGGTTGCTCTCCAACGCGTGAATAAAAATTTCTCCACAACTCTTCCGTTGCCCCAGTTGGATCTCTGCAACCCAAGGCGCTCCATAAACCATGCAAGCAATTGAGCTCATTAGCCTTCACCGCTATTTGACTACGCGACAGCCGCTGTGACATAAATATATCGTGTGCCTTCCTGCCGATGGCTGCGCAAATTAAAGCTATTTGTCCACCTAAATCTGCATCATCAAAAGAACAATCTGCTTTAGCATCGGCTTCGGAGTCCTCCTTTCCCTCCACAACTTCTTCTTCCGAACCTACGGGTGGTTTTTCACATGTTAGACCTTCCCAAATATTCTGCAATAAGACCGTATTCATAAGATTAAGTCCAAATGTCTCAACGATATTATATATTTTTTGCACAGGAAATTGTACTGGCTGTGCAGCACGTGCAGTCATCGCACCTCCCTGCTTATCATCCACGTGCCCATGTTGGCGTTCATGATCTTGAAGTATTTCGTTTAGCTTTGGCGCCTTCGCGCCGCTGTAGCCAGTCAAATGTCTTGTACTAACCCCGGCTTGTTTAAGTACTCCTCGCACCCGTTGAATTTCCGCCTTCATGGCTTTTCCTGTATTAGCTCCACTATAAGAACCGGTCCCATCTTTTGGAAGTTGTACTCGGGGGTCCGCATCTACGGCTGAGCTAGCTGCGGCTGAGCGATTTGCCTTTCTAGAGGGCACTACTTTTTTCTTCTTTCCTCTTGAACTTGCGCTTCCGCTGGCAGATTTACTTTCTACCGCATCTCGTTTTCTTGACGAGGCTTTCACCGCTTTAGCTTTCCCTCCACCATGATGATGCAACGGGCATATATCTATTTTAACAGCAGATGGCGGACGACTTTCTAATTTTACTCTAATATTAAATTCCGGTGCATTCGGATTAGTTCCTATAGTTAATATTGTAGAAACTGTACCGGCTTTCCTAATTGCGATTTGAACATGTGTAGCGTCCGGATCAACCCATAATCTTAGATCGGGGGGGTCTATTCGTGTAACCGTATCATTACTAACCTGAGCTTTGGCGCCGCCCCCAGCGCCGAGGGCTTTTATATACTTACCAGAATTTGATGTCTTTAAGAAGCCGGTTAACTTCACATATGGTATATTACATACGCCGTCGGCAATATTCTCATGTGTAAATTGTAAAATACCTCCTAATATTTCCAATGCTTGCCTCCTTGGAACAAGCGCAACAGCTTGGGGTCCCAGACATGCACCATCGCCTCCCCCATCTCCTCCTATTTGGAGTCGTGCTGCCAATAATTCATATAACCCATCTCTTATGCCTGAAAGCGCGGCAAGTTTTTGAGTCTCTATATCTGGATTCGCGGCTTTGAGCTCTTCCCAGTGATCTTTATCCCTAATAGCCGCTTTAAATGTTGTATACGGTTGCATACATCGGTCAACTTGTGTCCATAGGTCCCGCTGCCTGGCTCTATTTGCTTGTGATGAAGAACAAACGG
>Ga0163180_10001007_pt1 | contig 16157 bp, 7 predicted proteins | sample AtlANTMetagenome_2_FD_109647 | JGI IMG/M metagenome (GOLD analysis project Ga0163180, IMG submission 109647) | Marine eukaryotic phytoplankton communities from the Atlantic Ocean - Atlantic ANT 4 Metagenome | ecosystem: Environmental > Aquatic > Marine > Oceanic | place: North Atlantic Ocean...
AGAAACATAGAAATATTTTGGCCGATATAAGAAGATGCCTCTTAATAGATTAGAGAATTTTATCAAGAACATTGAAGGAAGGATACTTTATGTTAATCCGAATGATCTTGACTCAACCGACAGCATAAGTAATGATGGTAATTCATTAGCACAACCCTTTAAGACGATTCAGAGGGCACTGATAGAAGCAGCACGATTCTCTTATGTTGGTGGAGACAATAATGATTATATTGAAAGAACTACGATATTAATTTATCCTGGCGAACATGTAATTGACAATAGACCAGGATTTGCAATTAAACCTGATTCTGGAAACCCTAATGCTGCAACATCAGTTTCTCCTGGTGGTCAAGAATCCGTAGCTGGACAAGCACAAGATACATTTTCATTAAATCTTACATCAAATTTTGATTTAACGCAAGAAGATAATATACTTTATAAGTTTAATAGTGTAAATGGTGGAGTTATTGTACCACGTGGTACTTCTATTGTTGGATTAGATTTAAGAAAAACAAAAGTAAGACCAAAATATGTTCCAAATCCTATAGCATCATATACTGAAGCACCAAAAAGTGCTATTTTTAGGGTAACTGGTGCATGTTACTTCTGGCAGTTCTCTATGTTTGATGGAGAAGGGCAAGTATACACTAATAGAACCAGCTTTAAAGGTGTTAATGATGTATCAGCTCCTACATTCTCCCACCATAAATTAACGTGTTTTGAATATGCTGATGGTATTAATAAAGTAGTTGGATATGATAATACTGATCTTGAGATGTATTATGCAAAACTATCTAATGCCTTTAATGCTGCTACAACTACAAAAGAAATTCCAGGAAATGATAAATTTCCTATAAATTCCGAGGGTTTTGCTCCAAGAAGACCTGAATTTGAAATTGTTGGTGCATTTTTAAATGATCCAGTTAAGATTTCAGATTTTGTATCTGGTGATGGAACAACATTAACCCCATTATGTACTGTTACTACAGCAACTAAACATGGATTAAATATAGGAACTCCTATAAGAGTTAGAGGAATTACTTTTGGTGGTAATGATGAGATAGCATATAATACTACTGCAGTAGTTCAAAGTGTTACTAGTGAAACTAAATTTACATACTTAGTAACAGGATCTCTTAGTGGATTGGCTGGTAGTGTAGCTAATGGTCTTAGTATTGCTAATGGAACTATAACTGTTGAGACTGATACTGTAGATGGTGCATCACCATATATCTTTAACTGTTCATTGAGATCAGTGTGGGGTATGAATGGTATGCACGCTGATGGTAGCAAGGCAACTGGTTTCCGTTCAATGGTTGTTGCTCAATTCACTGGTATTTCATTACAGAAAGATGATAGAGCATTTGTAAAATATGATAAGATAACAAGAGAATATAGTGGTATTGATGTTATTTCATCAGTGCCAACTGGAACAGCATTATCGTCAGGATCAGCAGCTATTGATCCTGATAAAGCATTTCATTTAGATTCTGATGCAATCTATAGAAGCAAATGGGATACATGTCATATTAGAATGACCAATGATGCAATCATGCAGATTGTATCTGTGTTTGCTATTGGATATAATAGACATTTCAGTACTGAATCTGGTGGTGATGCATCTATAACCAATGCTAACTCTAACTTTGGTCAGATATCATTAAACTCTGATGGATTTAAGAAAGAAGCTTTTGCAAAGGATAATACTGCATATGTAACTAATATAATTACTCCAAAGGCAATTCCATCTGAAGAATCTGAGATTGATTGGTTTTCAATCGATCCTACTAAAATTAAAAGTGTAGGTATAAGCAGTCATTTTTATCTTGATTCCTTCAAAAATAAAAATAATAAACCACCTTCTTTAATATCAGGATATCGTATAGGTGCTAAGACAGATGATATTCTTTATATTCCTTTAGGTGAAAGAAAAAATAATACTGGAATAACCACATATTCAGTATCTGTAAAGATGGTTGATGAATATGATTCATTATCTATTGCCAACCAAAAAGTTGCAAAAGGAACATCATCAAGTGTTAAACAATATAAAGTAACTTCTGGACCTACAAATAGTATATTTACTATTGGTACTCATGGATTATTAAATGGTGAATCTGTAAGGATTTTTAGTGACTCTGCTGATCTTCCTGAAAATATTGATGCTCATCAAATTTACTATGCAATTACTAAAGCTGGAGATGATACTTTAGGTACTGGTGAAATTAAGTTAGCATCTTCCATTACAGATGCTGAAAATAATCAAGAAATAACACTTTATAAAGGATCAAAATTATCCATCGAAAGTAGAGTTCATGATAAAGAAGCTGGTGATATTGGATCTCCTATTCAATGGGATAATGATCAGAAACAATGGTATGTACTTGTAAATAATACTGATAGTTCAGTTACTACAACTAATCCTGCTTATGATAAAATATCATCCACTGCTAATACAGATCCATTATTCTCTGAATTAAATGATACTTATGTTAAAAGAATAGAAGATTCTAGATCATTAGATGATAAAATATATAAACTTCGTGTTGTAGTTCCAAAAGATGTACAAGATGGAAAAAATCCAGAAGAAAGTTTTATCGTTCAAGAATCTAGCAGTACAGGTGTTAGAAAAAATGATGATTTTACTATTAGTGGAATAAGTACTGCAGATTATAATTATAATAGAAATTTAAGACTTATTGGTAGTTGCTCTGTATTAGGTGATATAGTAACTGTTATAACAGAAGTTCCTCACGATTTAAAGGTTGGGGAAATTCTTAATATTAGAAATGTAACAAGTTCTACTAATACTTCTATTACTAATGAGGGATTCCAAAATCTTGGGTATAATGGAACATTTACTGTTACTGCAATAGATGATATAAGGACATTCAAATATTCAGTAACTGATGTTGATGGTCTTGTACATAATGTTGGTACATTTACAAATGATATTACGGTTAGAAATACTAATCTTCCAAGATTTGAAAGAAATGATGTAGGATCTAATTTCTATGTGTATAGAAATGAATCTATACAGCAATATATTGAAAATCAACAAGATGGAATATATCATTTATATATTTTAAATGCTAGTAATGCAGTACCTGATGAATTTACCGATATTAAATATAGTCAAAATGTAGTGGATTTATATCCACAACTCGATAGGGATAATAATAATGATAATCCACCTTCAGCAGTTTCAAAGGCAGTAAATAGTCCTTTAGGTGATGTTGTTACAAACTACTTAAAGCATAGTTTAACTAGAGAAACTATTGATAAGACTTTACAGGATTTTGTTAATGTTCCTGTAATTAGTTCTGTAGCTGATAATACGACATCTGCTACACTTACCTTTACTAATGAAACCTATCATACTATTTCTGGTATTGCAACAGGAACTATTAGTAATGCAGGTGCATCATATAATAATGGAACTTATTATAATGTAAAATTATTAGGAACTAGTTCTGACCCAACTCCTGAAACAAGTACTTGGTTTGGTGCTACAGCAACTGTGGTTGTTGCTGGACAAGCAATAACTTCTGTTGAAGTTACCAACTCTGGTGGTGGATATAGTGCAGGTAATTTATTCTTTGATAGAACTGTAATAGGTGAAGGTAATGATAATGCACAATATACGATTGCAGCAGGTGGTATTTTTGATAACGTTGGAGATGTTGTTCAAGTAACTGGTATTGGAACACAACCAGATTGTCATTATAGAATTACATCAGTACCTAATAATAGACAAATATCAATAGCAAAAACTACAGGTGATCATACCCCTGTTGTTGGACAATATGTCTATCATGTAGGTCAATCAGTAGAAGTTCAAACCAATTCTAGTCTTTTTGAAAATGGTGTTACTGAATTTACTACAAACCTTACTAGTGCTTCAACTCCTACTATACCTCATGGATTATCTGGTGGAAATAGAATTACAATATTAGATAAAACCACTAATAACAATCTTGGTGATTTTACTGTTTTAGAAGATAAAAGTATTTCTGCATTTACTGCTAAAACTGTTACTATATTACCTGGAGTAGATTCTCTTAGTAATAAAAATTTATTAATTCTGAAGCATGGATTAGCATCTAATAATGCAACATCAAATTCTTCTAATGAAAATCTTGGATCAAGAGGATCATTTATATATGGTAAAGAATCATTAATTCTACAAGAGGCTGTTAATTCAGGTGCTGATGATACTACAATAAAGATTAAATTAAAAGCAACTAGTGGAATTGGAACTATAAGTAAGTTCCCTCTAGGATCTTATTTACAAGTTGATGATGAAATCATGAGGATTTCTACTTCAAGACTGACAGGATCTGCTAATAACGAAATTTCAGTAATTCGTGGTGCTTTAGGATCTAGAAAAAGTTCTCATGATGCATATTCTTTAATTGAAAAGATTGATTTAATACCTATTGAATTCCGTAGACCTTCTATTGCTCGTGCATCTGGACATACGTTTGAATATGTTGGGTTTGGTCCAGGTAACTATTCAACTGGTCTTCCACAAGTTCAGGTTAAATCTCTAACTGAAAGAGAAGAATTCTTAGCACAATCACAAGAAAGATCTGCTGGTACTGTTATGTACACTGGTATGAATAACAGGGGTGATTTCTTTATTGGTAATAAGAGAATTAATTCTGCAACAGGACAAGAGAGAACATTTGATGCTCCAATACCAACTGTAACAGGTGAAAATCCTTCACGATTAAGTGTTATATTTGATGAAGTAATTGCTAAGGAAAGAATTATTGTAGAAGGTGGTAGTTCCAAGCAAATTTTATCCCAATTTGATGGACCTGTTGTATTTAATAATACTGTTAAATTCAATGATGATGTTCAATTTAATGGTAACATTAAGATGGAAGGTGAATTTGAAGTTACTGATCCAGAATTTGATGGAGCAACATTTAGTGGTCAACTTAAGATAAAGAATGATGTTAGAGCATCCTTTGGAGAGGGTAAAAATGCACCTACTGCTGATTGGAGTCCTGGTGATTTAGAAATATATCATGATACTACTAGTGGTAATTCAATTATTAATGCTTCAGAAAGCACTTTAGGTCAAGCTCATACTGGTAAATTAGACATTCAAAAAGATGGAACTTCTAGGATAGAAGTTAATGAAAGTGGTTCACATTTAACTGGTATTTCCACATTCAATGGTGATACAAACTTTATTGGTGCTAATTATAATGCAGGATGGGATAAATCAGATAATGCTCTTGAGTTTGCAGATAATGCAAAACTTACGTTTGGTGATTCTTCAGACTTAAGCATATTTCATAATGGCAGTGATTCTTATATTGAAGATGCAGGTACGGGTGCTTTAATTTTTAAGAGTAATATACACTCTTTCAGAAATGCTGGTGATACTCAACAACTAGCAAAGTTTAATGAAGGTGGAGCCGTAGAACTATTCCATAGTAATGTTCGTGTACTACAAACCGTAGGAGGACTTGATCTAAATGGTGTTAAAATTGAAGGTGAATTAGAAGTTACTGGTGATATCACAGCATTAACTTCAGATATTCGACTCAAGACTGATATTGAATCTATTGATAGTCCTCTAGATAAAGTATGTAAAATCTCTGGATTTACATATAGGCATAATGAAACTGCTAAAGTTGAGTGTAATATTGATACAGGAGATCAAAGATTTGTTGGTGTTTCTGCTCAAGATGTTCAACAAGTATTACCAGAGGCAGTTAAATCTGCACCAAGTAATAATGAATATCTAACTGTTCAATATGAAAAATTGGTTCCACTTTTAATTGAGGCAATCAAAGAACTTAAGAATGAAGTTGATGAATTAAAGAAAGGTAAGTAATCAATGGCATTACAAGGAACAGGAGCGATAAAATATTCTCAAATTCAAGAAGAGTTTGGGGTAGCATATCCAGATGCATCAATTGTAAACTGGACGCAGACTTATAATGATTATAATGGTGATTATTATACTGTTTATGATGAGTTTAGTGCTCCATCTGGTAACTGGGTAGAGTTACCTTTTAGTTGGGTTACACTTTATGATGATTTTAGTGCTCCATCTGGTAACTTTGTATCGATTGAAGATAGTTATTCAACAATTTTTGAAATGGGATATACTGCTGGTCAAAATTATCTTCAATTCTTTCAAGGTGTATTCACTATTTTTTATGAAGGAATAGAAATAGGTCAATATACAACAATTCCAACACAAATAGGTAATAGAAAATATTATGGTGGAAATCTAGCAGTAGATAATGGAAATACTTTTATTAATCCAAGTTATTATGAATTAAAAGTTGAGGAATTAGTTAGTAGTTATGTTTTTCGTTATAATTGGCAAATAGTAGGATCTAATGCAGATGGAGGTGTACTTGAATCAGGTGCTTTCAAATATACTCGTGGATCTCAAATTTATGATCTAAACAAATATGCTATAAAGGTAGAAGAATATAAAGCAGATGAGGTAAATGGTACATATACTTACAAGTATGGATTTAATGATGTAGCAACTTCAACTTCTACGTCTGTAACATCAGGAACATACAGATATAGTAGAGGAGATGTTCGTTTTCAAGGAGTATATGATGATCCATCACCAAAAAATAGATACGTTATAAAGGTAGAAAATAGTCCTACTACTTATCTTAAAGAATTTGGTGATAGTAATACTGAAGAACTTGTGTATACTGTTGTTTATCAAGGAATAGAACTAGGAACTCTTGATGGTGGTTATTTAACTATTGGTAACAGAAGATATTATGCGGGAGATAGAGTAGTAGATGGTGGAAGTTTGTTCGTAAGCCCAAGTTATTATAAACTGATAATAGAAACATCTGATGCTGACCCAAGTTTTGGTAATTATAGAGTATCTGAACAATTTGGATCTGTTACTTTACCTTTAGATTCAGATGCAGGTGCAAATAATGATACTGATATTCCTGGACCAGGAAATCCAATAAAATTTAGTAATTTTTATAATGCTAGATTAAATGTTGTAGTAGATTATTATAAAACAAATACATTATATCCTGAAATTGAATATAGACAAATTGTTAGAGATAGATATAATTTAAATGATAAAACTAGTGTAATTGGTGGATTTAAAGGAAGACCAGATCCTAGTGGATCAGATTCTAATACTGGTGGTAGTAAAGTTATTATTGTAGTAGATAAAAAAATAGGATCATCTAAATTAAATCCTGATATAGATGATATGACACAACAATCAAAAATATGTGCGTTAAGGACTGGTAATCAATGGTCTTCAGGTACAAGAATGAGAATTGAAGTAGGCAATAGTGGTAAAATTATTGGTGCTGGTGGAAATGGTGGTCAAGGTGGTAGTGCAGTTGCTGAGGTAGTCGCCAATGCAGGTGGTGATGGTGGTGATGGATCAGGTGCTTTAGGAATAGAATATGGAACTGATTCTAATCCAACTATTGTTAGAGTTAAATCTTCAGGAAGAATTATCACTGGCTACGGTGGTGGCGGCGGTGGAGGAGGAGCATTTGAATCTGAGAATAGACCTCATAGATCCGTTTCAGGTGGTGGAGGAGGTGGAGGTGCTGGACTTCCTGTTGGATTAAAAGGTGTAAAAGATCAATCTTCTGGGTCTACTCGGAATGGTTCTGATGGAAGACCAAACCAAAATCAATGTAATGCTAGTAATCCTTCAAATGATGGATCAGAACCAAATGATGGCGAACAAGGTGGTGAAGGTGCTCAGGTGGAAACAACAACTAACAGGACTATGTTTAATTCTGATGGTGTAACCCTTCCTTTTGGAACACCAGTTCTGATGGGTGGTAACAGTTGTAATAGTGAAGGTGAAGCAATCTCTGGTGCTGGAGGAAATGGTCGAGATCAAACAGTAGCTCATACACCAATACCTGGACTTGAGGAAGGTGAAGGTGGTAGTGGTTTAGCAAGCAGACTTGGCGGTGTTCCAAGTGAAGGTGGTGCAGGAGCAGGAGGAGATGCAGGACTTGATGGTGGTGCTGTTCGTAGATCAGAAGCGGCAATAAAATGGAAATTTGATACTGATCATGTTGTAGAAAGTGTGTTTGGTTCAGGAAAAAATGTAACTCCACTAGACATCTCAGAGTCTCCTACAGGAGTTTCATAAATAACTAAAAATCTAATAGTATAGATGGCGAATATCAGAAAGAGTTTTAATTTTCGTGAAGGCGTTAAAGTTGATGACAGCGTTCTAGTTGTTGCTGGAACTCGTGTTGGTATAGGAACTACTGTTCCTATAAAAGATCTTGATGTAAGAGGAGATGTTGGTGTAACGGGTCTTACAACAACCAATACTCTTCAGGTTATTGGTACATCAACATTCTTAGGAAGTGTTGGAATAGGAACAACAAATATAACTGGTGCTGCATCCACCCTTAATACAGCAATATTAAATACTGGGATTGTAACTGCTAATTCATATTACGGTGATGGATCTACCTTAAGTAATTTACCTACATCCCCATTTAGTTCTGCTACTTTTGGGCATTATATATTATCATCTAATATTGGTATAGGATCTACAAATCCTGTTTATGATTTACAAGTTGGTAATGACCCAGAAAGCGGTAAGGGAGTTGGAATAGATTCAACAACAGGAAATATTAAAACTAGTGGTATTGTAACTGCTTCAAAATACTATGGTGATGGATCAAATTTAAGTGGAGTTGCTGGAAGTATTGGTGGTGGTACTACCATAAGTCTTGATACTGATATTCCAATATCATTTTCTAGTGGAAAATTAAAAATATACAGCACTTCTCCTGATGGTGTAATTCAACAAACCAGTAGTTCTGGAGAAATTCAAATAAAATTATATAGTACATCAGATATATCAACTGAACTTCTTCATATTAGAGGTACTGCATCTGGTGGCGGAACAACTCCTGGTCTTTCTGCACAATTCAAACCTCAAGCAGGTGTTGAATTATCATATGCAGGAACTAAACGATTTGAAACTACTGGAGCAGGTGTAACTATATCTGGAGTATGTACTGCTACGAGTTTTGTTGGTGATTTAACTGGAACGGCAAGTGTTGCAACTGTTGCCTTAGCATTATCTCAAGGTGCCTCTTATAGTGCTGATAATATTATAGGTGGTATTGGATCTTTTGGATCAGTAGGTGTTGGAATTACAAATCCTTCAACTGATATTCAAATTGTTAATTCAGATAATGCAGTTATTACTTTAGGTAGAGCAACTTCTGCTACTGGTAATAATGGAGCAATAGGATTTGGTAAAACATCTGCAAGCTTCCCATATAGCAATGCCAATTCATTAGATATCCTCAATTATGGTATTGGTAATATTAATTTCTACTTAGAAGCAGGTACTCCTGGTATATCTACAGGAGATTTCCACTGGCATCGAAGAGGAAATTATAGTCGTTTAATGACCTTAACTAATGGTGGTAAATTAGGTATAGGAATAACTCAACCAATAGACACCTTACATGTAGTTGGAACTTCTACTGTAACAAATAAGGCATATTTTGGTAATGATGTTCAGGTTGTTGGAGATGTTACTGCTCAGTCTATAGATGTTCAAACTTTAACTATTTCTCAATTAACTGGTAATTTAATTGGAAATGTTAATGCTTCATCTGGTGTCTCAACATTCAATCAATTAAGAGCAACATCTGGAATAGGAATAAATGCCGTTGCTACTACTGGTTTAGTAATTAATAGTGGGGGCAATTCATTTGTTGTAGATACATCTGGTAATGTTGGAATTAGGAGTGAAAGTCCGATAATTACTGGAGTTGATGCTTTATACTGTGATACTATTGTTGGTAGTGTTGGTATTGGAACTACATATCCAAGATCAGTAGCTGATTTTGCTGATGCAGGTGCAGTTGGTATTATTACTACAAATAGATTTTTAGTACCACCAAGGATCACATCTACTGAAAGATCTGCTATTGGAACTATTCAAGAAGGTGCATTAATATACAATACAACAAATGATAGATTAGAAGTATATCCAAACTCTACAAAAGGATGGGTTGGAATCTCGACAGGTTCTAGTGGTGGAGGTGCAAGTGCACTTAATGATTTATCGGATGTTAATGCAGGATCACCAACAGATAATCAAGCATTAAGTTGGGATAGTTCAACATCTAAATGGATACCTCAAACTGTTGTTACTGATGATTCAAGAACAACAAAAGCTGCAACTACTGGTAGTATTGCAAAAGATGCTTCTGCTGATTTAAGTATTACAGGATTCAAATCATATGCACTATTAAAGGTTGCTATTGATAATCCTGCATGGGTAGTTTTATATACAAATGATACTACGAGAACTGCTGATGATAGTAGAGCAGAAGGAACAGATCCGACTCCTGGTTCAGGTGTAATTGCAGAAGTTCTTACAACAACAGGAGGTGCAAGTACGTTTGTAATGTCTCCTGGTGTGATTGGATGGAATGATGATGGATCTCCATCAACTACGATTTATGCCAAAGTAAAGAATAAGCGATCAACTGCTGGTAGTAATACTATTACGGTCACATTAACAGTTCTTAAATTGGAGAGTTAAATGACACAATATATCGTAACTCTTAAAACCCACGATGATCTCGATAATTTTTATGGGGATATGGAAGGGTCTTCAGGAACAGAGAATATTCCATCTCGACAATGTGAATGTTCTCTTAGGAGAAATTATAGTAGAAATACCCATTATGATTTAACAAATGAGGAAGCATCAAAATTAAGAAATGATTCTAGAGTATTAGCAGTTGAAACTATTGATCCACATATGGAACCAGTAGAATGTGGTTGGACTCAAACTGGTGATTTTGAGAAAACTGAGTCAACAATAGAATCGGATGATAAAAATTGGAGTCTTTTTAGGTCTATTAATGGTGCCACAGTATCTAATTGGGGAAGTGATGGGACTACTGAAATTACTAGAACAATTAATACTACGAGTTCGGGTAAAAATGTTGATGTTGTAATGGTTGATAGGCATATGAACTTTGATCATCCCGAATTTGCAGTAAATCCAGATGGAAGTGGTGGAAGTAGAGCAAAAGAGTTTAATTGGTTTCAATATAGTTCTGCGTTAGGTTATACTACTCCTGCAACTTATGATTATTTTGGAACTCCTACAAGTGGGACGGATCATAATTTAACTAATCCTCATGGAACTCATACAGCTGGAACTGCTTGTGGTAATACTCAAGGATGGGCAAGAGATGCTAATATTTACAATATGACTTTTGCTGGTGATGCTGGTGGTGGAAATAATATGTCCTTGTGGACATATTATATGTTTGATTATCTAAGATATTTTCATAATAATAAACCAATAAATCCTGAAACTGGTAGAAGAAATCCTACTATTTGTAATAACAGTTGGGGTTATAGTTCAAGTGTACGAGATCCAAGTGGAATTTTTCGATCTTGGATGTACGTTAGTCCAATTTCAAGTATTACATACAGAGGAACAACTACTTCAGTAACAGGAACAGATGCACAAAGAAGAGCAACTATAGAATCAAATGGAATTCCTGTTTATTATAATGTAGCTATAAAAAATATTCCTAGTAGACAATCTGCGATTGATGCTGATATTGCAGATTGTATTTCTGATGGAATAATTATGGTTGCTGCTTCTGGTAATATGGGTTTACCTATTAGTAGAAATGGTGATGCTGATTATAATAATAAGATTGCTTATGTTGATCCAATATCTGGAACTTCTACAGATTATTATTTTTATCAAGGATCAACACCAGGTTCAACTGATAATATAATATCTGTAGGGGCAGTTGATAGTATTAAAAATGAATATAAAACAGATTTTAGTATGTATGATAAAAGAGTAGATGTATGGGCTGCTGGTCAGGCAGTTATATCCGCAGTAGGAGCATCTAAAGATCCATATGCAACTCAAGCAGTATATACTCGTTCTGCTAATGATCTTCGCAATAGTGAGAGTAGTAATTTCTATAAAATTTCATCTACACAAGGAACAAGCATGTCATGTCCTCAGGTATGTGGATATCTTGCTTGTTTATTAGAACAAGAACCAAATTTAACTCAAGCAGAGGCACTTCAACATCTTATAGAAATTTCTAAGAATAATGTGGGAGATGCTAGTGCATCAAATCCACATACATATCCATTCCAGACATTAGGTGATTCTCATAATAGATGGTTATTCTATCAAAAGAAAAGAACTGATGATGGAGTTGCTTATCCCCCTACCAATAAAAAGAATCGTAATCCTACTACTAATGGTGTAAAATATCCTAGAAGTTCTTCATTGGTAACAAAAACTTCTTAAAATATGAAAACTTATACATACCTTTGTATGGTTTGTAGGACAAGCTTTAAGTGAAATTAAAAAAACCATTAGTCCACGTTCGACTGCATCAATGCCAATTTTTCTACTGGGATCCCCGTATAGATCCGAGAGAACCAGAATATGAACCGTCACAAGACCCTACACAGGGTCTTTTTTTATGCTATAGTATGTTCAGATTAATTTCTTCTAATGAATATCTATTTTGTATGCTCTCCTGATAGAATGGTTTTTGCATGGGGGCAAACTACAAGGTCTTATCAGGAAAGACATAAGGATGGTGATTGGAATAAACTACGAACCTACTTAAGAGCAAGGCGTGAAGATGTAATATTACTTGCGTGGTATGAAAATGTAGATATTCAGGATCATGATATTCATAGGCATCTAAAGACCGTTGCTGGTATTCCTTTCCCTAAGAGAGGTGAATGGTCTGGTTACGATTCAAAGATGCATACTTTAGAGAGTATTCAGAATTTAGTTGAGAAAGAGTTCTTTATTAAAAGTACAAGAAAAATCTTAGAATTACGTTCATCGCAGAAAGAGTTTGTTACTAAGATTAATTCAAATTGGGAAGAGTGGAAAGAATTCCTTCTCTTTGCTAAATGTCGTGCAGGTAAATCTATTATGATTCTTTCTCATATTGTAGAAAGAGGAAGTAAATTAAATCTCGTAGTTTCAAGATGTAATTCTCCTAAACAATCTTGGGAAAATGATATTAACGAGTTCCAACAGTTTTCGGATATTGTTTTTATTGATCTTCAAGAGGTGAGAGATTGGAAGGAACAGATTGAGTATTGGTATAAGACAGATAAGCAGATTGTTCTATGGTCTACTGTTCAGGGGATGCAGAAGAAAAATCTTCCTTATGATGTAGATTTATTAATATATGATGAAGCACATGTAGGATATGATTCTAGTGAATGGATTAAGTTAAGAAAGAGAATAACTTGCCCTACAATATATGTTTCTGGAACAGCATATAAACTTTTAAATGATTTTTCAGAATCTCGTATGTTTGTTTATTCATATTTTGAAGAGCAACGAGATAAAAAATTAGGATTAATTGATGCACCTTCAATGAGAATCATTATTGCTAAGTATGATACTCCATCATATCAAAAATTATATGGCAATGATCCTGATGCAATGAAGAATACATTCTCAATGGAAGATGGTGAATTTATTGAACCTTCAGTAGTTGCTGATTTTATGAAGATATTTGGCAACCAAAGAGAATTAAGACCTAAAGATAGATTACTTAGAAATGCAACACATATCATGGCAACATTTTCATCTGTTGCTGTATGTCATGCACTGGTAGAATATTTTAAGGGTACGAGATTTAAACCATTAGTTGTTACTGGAGAAACTGATGAAGATTCTAAAACAATTAACAAACATATTGAGGAGAACAATTCAACTATTATTTTAACTCGTACTGCGAATGTATTGGGTCTAACTCAATCTGGAATTGATACTATTATGAATTGTGCAGAAGGGAGTTCATTAGAGTTTTGGACACAGTTTGCATTTAGAGGTGGTAGTTCTAAAAAAGATTGGGATGTAATTGATATGGTTCCTCAAAGATGTATTCAATCATTGAGACATTCTTACTTGAGTTCATGTGAATTAAATCCTGCAGTTAAAGAATATGAACTACTAGATTATGTACCTATTACTGAATGGAATAATGGGTTTAAGGAACTTAATTATGATGATGTTTGCGAGATTTTATCTGTAGATGTTGGGAGTACGAGTAAGTTAATCTCTACAATTCCTCTTGATGTTACTAAACTTTCAAATATAGAGTTTGATGATTTTATTAAACCAATGGGTAAGGATTTAGCAAAAGTATATTCTATTAATGATAATGGTTCTAATGGTAAGAGTAATTTAAAGGCAACTATTGATAATAAGTTTTCTACTCAACATCAAAAAACAGATGCTATTAAGAAAGCAGAGACTATCAAAGCATGTTTAGAAAGATTTACTATGGTTATCTTTCATATGATTAAGGAAGGTAATAAACCCAATGATGTATATGATATTATCAATTCACCACATTATGTGTTTGATACTGATGATAAGCATGGATATGTTTTGAAAGGTATTGTTGAAAATGTTATTTGTCCTAAAGTTTTATCAAATAGAATAAGTCAAGCATCCATAGATATTAGGAATAGTATGAATAAGGATGAGTGTAGGACACTTGAGGCTCTGTCCACTACAAGACAATCTCAACAGAGTGTTCCTGTAGAATACTTTTTAAAGATGCTTCCATAATGTCATTATTCATTGCGGGTGACCCTGTTGGGAATCATTCATTGATTTCTATTCAAAAGGGATACAAACCAGAGAATATCTATGTATGGGAGAATGATCCTACTCATAGCTATGCAATTAGAAGAATATCTGATAGAATAAACATAACTAATGATTATCATTCTTGGGACAACATGCATTTTACGGTAGCTACTGGAAATCCACCCTATACTGATACTTCTACTGTTCAGGGTGCTACTACAGGTGGATGTGCTGGTACATTAGATACAATGTTTTATGAGTGGTCTATGGATCATTCTGATTATGTGTCTCAAATTATTAGATCAAAACATTTTGCTAAATCAACTTCTAGATTTAGAAAGAAGTTATTTACAACTCCAGGACTTGTATCAATAGAGGCACTTTCAGAATCAGTGTTTCCTTCTATTAGTCTTACACCAACTGCTATTGTTACTTGGAAACGTGGTTATGATGGTTTATCAAAAATAACTTACTTGGATGGTTCAGTAAAAGATATTAAGGTAAATAAGGATACTTGTTTTAAGTTTAATAATCCAGAGTTTGTTGCGGATGTTCCTAATAGTATGGCACATAGGTATCAACGTGGAAATTTAAACCTTAACCAGTTAAAAGATGGAGATTTTCCAATGATTACCACAATGGGTGGATTTGGTGGAGAGATGCAAATTCAGAACGTAGATATATCTCAATTCAAATGTTGTATTAATCAACATGGAGTTGTAATGAATAGTAAATATGGAGGTAAAGGATTTGGTAAAATAAGAATCAAACCATATGAACATGCAATTAGTGGGTCTACCATTATCTTAAAGACTTCTTCAGAGGAAGAAAGTGAAAGATTGATAGAATATCTTAATACTCCAGAGATAGTAAATATTGCTATACAGAATAAGATTTCTAATAGTAATTGCAAAGAGTTGTTTAGAACTATACCTGATTTTATATGAAGAGAAATGAGCATAATAAAAGTGTAGGATCATCTATTGAAAGATCTGATGATAGAATTAATGCTACAAGCGAAGTTTTTACTCCTATTGAAGTCTGTAAGAAAATGGTTGCAGAAATACCAGATGAGTATCTAAAAGATCCTAAAAGTACATTTTTAGATAATTCTGCTGGTAGTGGTAACTTTATGATTACTTTGAGAGATGAGTTAGTAAAATATCATAATCTTAATCATGTCTTGGATAATATGTTATATGCAGTAGAATTGATGGAGGACAATCATTCTGAAATGTGTAGAAGATTAGGTGTAAGTATAGATCATCCTCATTATGTTTGTTGTGATGCTATGAAATATGATTTTAGTTTTGGCAAACCAATGGGAGTAGAGGCATTTTATACCAGTTGATTAACTGGCATATAATCCCATACAGGGGTTTTTTTTATGCTATAATATATTCAGTTGAAATTCATTAATGCCTTTACGTCCACACCAAATTGATGCTCTGGATGCAATGGCAAACAATCCAAAGGGTCAAGTAATTGTGCCTACTGGCGGTGG